>Ga0247841_10002397_pt1 | contig 37664 bp, 32 predicted proteins | sample LaCruzMarch2015__2_FD_192410 | JGI IMG/M metagenome (GOLD analysis project Ga0247841, IMG submission 192410) | Freshwater microbial communities from meromictic Lake La Cruz, Castile-La Mancha, Spain - LaCruzMarch2015_18m | ecosystem: Environmental > Aquatic > Freshwater > Lake | place: Spain... | reverse complement strand
TCACAGCACAAAGGCCATGTCAAGGGAAAAACGACAATATTAGTGGCTACACTATTGCCGAAAATAACACCCATGCCCCCACAATCATTCACTAAAACACGGAAAGACGCGGATAACTTCAGGCTAGTCCGTACGATATTCCTGCTTCCTGGGCGATATCTGTTATTCTGGCCTGATGGAAACCTTTTTCCCTTATTACTCGGCAGGCGGCATCAAAGATAGCGGTTTGTTTGTCTTTTCGACCGTTAGGTGCGCTGGTGAGTTCTTGCATATCAAACGGGTAACAGTTGTTGATTGATTTGTCAATCGGTTCCGCTGCCGGTGACCTTATGTGGGGTCACAGCAACGCAGAGGCATCTTTGAACGGCCTCGTAGATATTCTGGAACAATTCCTCAAAGGTCTCCCCTTGGGTGGCGCAGCCGAGAATTGCCGGAACTTCAGCCCAGTAGCCGCCTTCTTCTGCTTCGTGGATAACGACTTGTAGTTTCATGATTAATTCAGCCTATCATCGAGCGGATCGCAACCGCATCAATTGTAGGGCTCAACTAAGGGGAGAGAAAGGAGCAGCGCACATGAGATGCAACAGGCAATATTTGAGAAGCATCCCGAGCGCCCTCTTTCAGTCGGAGAAAAAAGACGTAATACTGATGTGTTGTGGTTTCGACAAACAATAAGAACTTGAGGCCGTCGGCCTAAGCTTTCCGGCTCCCTATTTCTTTGTCGCGTCAGCCTTTGCTGTTCGTGATAAGATAGCCCCGGAGATAGACAGAGCAATGTAAAGACATGTCAACACCGCAAAAGTGCCAATAAATCGTAGGATCAATGTCCCGATGATCCAGGTCCAGTTATCTTTTAGTATTACTATACTGGTGCCGCCTTTGTCTCGACTTAAAATCGTAATGGAATGCCAGGGGCGATCAAGGTGTTCTTCGATGTAAGTGGACCCGCCTCTGTCCCAAAATTTGATATATTTTTCTGACTTAAGCGCTTTCTTATAAAAATTGACCGCTTCATCGTAGCCCATGTCGTAATAATTCTCGAGCCGGCTCCCATCCGAGGTCACGGTCTGTCCTCCTGGAATAACCGGCGCTCCGAGAAAGTCGTCCGCACACAAAAGTGACGGGCAAGAGATACACAACGCAACCGCTAACACCATAAGCTTTTTCATGCTCCATACTCCAATCCCAGGTTCGTTTTGATATCAGCTACCCAGGAAATGTTGCCTCATCAGTTCGTTACCTCCCGGGGTCAAAATGCAGGACTCTCCTCCCCGGAAATTCTTGATGAAAGACCTTACCTCTGAAGGGGTCACCGCTAACTGAACATCGCGATGAACATCCCTGCCGCAGCCGCGGTCCCGATAACTCCCGCGAGATTTGGCCCCATCGCGTGCATTAACAGATAGTTTTTCTTGTCATATTCAAGAGCAACGTTTTGCGATACACGCGCAGCCATAGGCACCGCCGAGACGCCGGCTGACCCAATGAGCGGATTGATTTTTTCTTTGACTATTAGGTTCATAACTTTCACGGTCAGGATGCCACCCGCCGTGCACACAGCGAAATCAACCAGACCCAAACCCATGATGAAAAGCGGCGCTGGGCTCAGGAATTTTTCCGCTTGCATGGTCGCTCCAACGGACACCCCCAGGAATATGGTCACGATGTTCATAAGCGCCCCCTGAGCCGTTTCTGTCAGTCTTCCCACTACGCCACTTTCCAGCATCAGGTTGCCCAGCATGAACATGCCCATGAGTGGAGCCACGGACGGGACGAGGAGGCAAATCACTGCACAGGATATGATCGGATAGAGAATTTTCTCCATCTTTGAGACCGGCCTTAACTGCCTCATGCGGATCCTGCGTTCCGCGTCCGTAGTCAGGAGGCGCATGATAGGGGGTTGGATCAGGGGCACCATAGCCATATATGAGTATGCTGCGAGAGCATTTGCTCCCAGCAATTGGGGAGCGAGATGCTGAGTAAGATAAATGGTCGTCGGGCCATCAGCCCCGCCGATGATACCCACGGACGCAGCCTCTCTGAGGGTAAATCCGGCCAATACGCAGCCCGTAAAGGTTACGAAAACTCCCAATTGAGCCCCTGCACCTACCAGGAGCATTTTCGGATTGGCGATCAACGGGCCGAAATCGGTCATCGCACCCAACCCCAGGAAGATTACGCACGGTATGACCTCCCATTCCAGTCCGTAATGATACACCACACGAAGGAGTTCGGGATACCCGGCCTCGGTGTAGCCCATCAAAGGCACGACTGGGAAATTCGTGAGAAAGATGCCAAACCCTATGGGAAGTAACAGCAACGGCTCAAAGTTCTTGATTATGGCAAGATAAAGGAACAGAAAGCTGATGCCCCACATGACGAAAAATTTCCAGCTAAGGTTCATAATGCCCGTCGTGTTCAGGATGCCGTAAAGCATGTCCAGAACTTCATAAACAGTCATAGCGCGGCTCCTCAAAATAGTTTTACTTGCAACCCCGATGGTGATATCAAGGAGGTCGAATCCTATAAACCCCATAATATCGAGGAATTACCAGGTCAACTTTTCCTGCTCAAGGTATTGTTTTGCTGTCTCAAAATTTCCTGCGGTGGTGAGATCGCAGGTTCCCAGTTCTTCCCGGATAACTGCCAGGACGTCCGGTTCGTCATCGACTGCAAGAACCTTCTTGCCTTTGAGAATTTTTTGTATGTCATGAAAAATCTCCTCTTAACATGCTCTATTTAACTAAGGTGGGCAGAAACAATGCTATCTGTGGATAAGCGATCATCAGAGCTATGGTGAGAATATAAGCCGGAATGAAGCATAGTACCCCGGTAAAAATGGTGCCCATGGGGATATCTTTGTTCATCCCAGAAACTACATAAACGCAAATTCCCACCGGCGGTGTTATTGCTCCCATTGTAGTGACCACCGTTATGATGCATCCGAACCAGATAGGGTCGTAACCCAGTTTCACTGCCAAGGGGAAAAAAATAGGAATGGAGACCAGGAGAAACCCCAGAGCGTCCATCAAACAGCCGGCGATAAAATAAACCAAGAGAATCACACACATGATGACCCAAGGAGGTACGGGCAGAGCCGCCGCCAATTCGGTTATTTGTTGAGGAAGCCCGCTGATGGTGAGAAACCTTCCGAAAATAACAGCGCCAGCCACTATTATGATGATCATACAAGAGATTTTTAGTGTGTCTAGCACAGAAGCTATGAAGCCCCGCCAAGTCAGTTTACGCCTTACCAGACCGAGGACTAGAGCGAGGAAAGCCCCGGCCTCGGTCGGAGTGTAAGCGCCTGAGTAGAGGCCTGCCATGATCAGGGTGAAAAGAATGATCATCTCAAAAGCCCCTGGTATGGCTCTGATTTTATCTATAAAGCTCGTCTGCTCTCCTCCTGGACCCCACTCAGGCCTCACAAGACACATGCCATATATTGTGAGACAAAAGAGGAAGGTCATGATAAGCCCTGGAACGGTGCTCCCCCAAAAAAGCTTGCCGATAGACTGTTCCGTATAGATCCCATAAACCATGAGGACAACGCTGGGTGGAATCACGACCCCCAGGGTAGAGCCGCATGCGACGGAAGATGTGCTGAGAATGGGGTGATACCCATATTTTTTCATCTGGGGAAGAGCGACTGCTGTCATGGTGGCGGCAGTGGCTGTATTGGAGCCGCATATTGCGGCAAAACCAGCGCAGGCCATGACTGTGGCCATGGCCAGACCGCCTCGGAGACGCCCCATCCACGTGAACGCAGTCCTGTAAAGGTTTTCATTTACCCCCGAATGGAAGCAAATTTGCCCCATTAAGATGAACATGGGAATGACCGTAAGCCCGTAGTTGGCAAACGTCTCCCAAATTTCGGTCCCTATTGTCGCCAGGGCCGCCTCCGAGGACAAGACGCACCACATACCCCCGAAACCGACTATTCCCATTGCGAAGCCAACAGGCATCTCAAGAAAAAAAAGTAAGACCATCAAGACTACGATTCCTATCAGAGCGCTCATTGATTTCCTCCCCCTGGACGTGAAACCAGTGTCGCCAGGTCAACCAGAAGACAAAACGCCATGAGACCGCAAGAAACAGCCACCACATAAGTAAAAGGGTAAAAAGCCATACGGGTAGTTTCTGACAACTCTCCAGTAAGCCAAAAATTTGCGGCGTGTTGTCCTACTTTCCATGCAGCAATAGAAAAAAAGGCTGAGCTTATAACCAGACTAATTCCAGTGATGATTTTCCGAAGGCCGGCAGGAAAACGAGTGGAAAGAATGTCAACCGTAATGTGGCTTTTTTTCAATTGGGCGTAACCCAAGGGAAGAGCCACGGTGACAGCGCCCAGGTACGATACCAACTCATAGGCAGGCGCAAGCGGCTGTCCCAAAAGTCTCATGCACATGTTTAGGCACGCAATCGCGGTCATGATAACAAGGGAAACGCCTCCAACTACCGTGAAGAGAGTGGTAATCCACTCAGTGAATTTCCTAATGCCTTGCATTTGTTTAGCTCCTTCCCCAAAATCAGATCAGTCCCATGCCCTTGAGAACCGACAGCATCACTGCCGCAGCACATAAAAATACGATACTCAGGAAGTGGAGAGGTCATTGCTTACTAATCAACCCCCATTTTTCTTGTGATGAGCTTTCTGATGTTGTTAGACGAAAGAATAACTGAAGGCATGAAAACCACGTCCGCAAGAAGAGCCGTCAGGACAGATGCCGAACCGAGCACCCCAAAGGACACCACAGGCCGAAACGGCGATATAATGAGCACCAAGAATCCGAAGAAAAGCACCATGGAGGTGGACAACATGGCTTTAGCCGTAACATCATAGGCCGTTCGGACAGCGTGCTCAATGGAGGGATTATCTCCCAGCGACCTGACCTCGAGTTTCAAATGGCTCAGGAAATGGATGGTGTCATCTACGGCAAGGCCAAGGGCTACCGATGCAGCGAAAACAGTCACCACGTCCAGAGAAATCCCGGTCCATCCCATCAAGCCGAAAATGAGTGCTACAGGAGGAATGTTCGGGATAAGGCTTATCAAACCCATGGCCACCGACCCCAAGTTGATCATCAGCAAACCGGTGATAAGGATAAAAGCCAGTCCCAGAGATCGAATCTGTGATCTGACCAGAGCCGACGACTGCGCTGCAAACACTGCAATGTCCCCGGTCACCGTAATACGGCCGCCGTGCTCGATGACTGACTCCGCTGTCGAGCGCACAGCTTCTATGGTGTCTGTGATGGGCACTGACAGGGAATTCTTGATGCGAACGGAAATATGTAACCGACCAAGGCTATCGTCCAAGTATCGGCCCGTGAGCCTCTTCCCTTCAGGGCTCAACGATGTAAGCACAAGAAGCTGGCGTATGAGGCCGGGATCTGAAAAAAGGTCACCATCGGCCCGACGGGAATTTTGAAACAAGCTTTGTAAGTATGCCAAAAGGGGTAGAAATGAATCAGTGCTCACAACCTCGGGAATCCTCATGAGCTTTTCGTCCAATTCCACTACCTTTTTCCACGCTTCGGGATTCTTGAATGCGCCATAGGGTGCTTCTATAACGAGTTCAAGTGAATGGACACTGGTAAGGTGCTCCTCGACAAATTGGAGGTCTCGTATCTGCTGGGTTGATTCGGAAAGCATCCTCAAAAGCTGCGTATCGCTTCGAATATAGGGAATACCTGCGAGCATAAGAGCGGTGAAAGTAAGGCCGATCACCGTAACAGGACGAAAGTACTGGAATATGATGTTTTCAATTCGAACGAGGATCTTGGCCACCCAATCGGCGGTCATGCGCATGTACGTAGCAGGTTTAAGTGGTCTCATCCAAGTGAGCAGGACCACCGTCACAAGAACTGCCATAACAAAAGAGAGCATCACCCCGAGCGACATGACAAGCCCCAATTGGAAGACCACGGGTATAGAAGAAACCATCGTGGTTCCGAACCCGACGGCGGTGGTCATAGAACATATGAGACAGGGGACAAATACCACTCTCAGGGCCTGACGTATTGCTTCCGTATGATCCTGCACGAACTGGTAGCGCTCGTTGAAATGCGTCACGATGCGGATTGTTGTTGCAACACTTACCACGAGGACCAGTCCAAAAGATAGAGCCGTTGTAGATGAGAGCGGGATCTGGCTCAATGACATAAATGCAACTATCCACACCACAACGAGTCCAACAATCACGTAAGTCATAACTGCCACTCTTATGCTCTTGAATATGTATAAAGAAATCGCGCTGCCTATCACTAGGCATAGTAACCCGAAAACCACTGCTGTCTGAAGGTTGTAGTTGTGTACCGCCAGCCCAATAACCTGGGGGCCCACTACGCGATACTGGGAACCGGCCAACATGTTGTGCTCAATGGTAGAAGAGACCTCGCGGACCAGCTTCTCGATCACAGGGATCTCAAATCTGTTCTTCTCATCCGTACGAACGAGGAATCCTACCGTCTTGAGATCCTGGGATACAAGGAAATCGGTAACCGGCAACGCTTTTCGGATATTGTCCCACTCCTCCTTTTCCGGCAGGACCGGAATTCCATCCAGCATGCCCACCACAGGATAGATTCCGAAAAGCCCCTTGCGTTCTAAAAAGACTCTGAGATTTGCCAGACTTACCACTTCGGTGACATTGTCCAAGCCTTTCAACTTCCCGGTAATCACCAGCACGGTTTTCAGGACTTCGGGGTCACGCGCTTCACGGTCCTGCTTGAGGGCAACGAGAATGAACTCTTCGTTGCCGAAGTGTTCCATAAAATCCTGGTATTGTCGGTAAGCCTCCGAGGTCGTATCAATGCCGGATTTCATAGACGGATCCCCGGTTATTCCGCCTGCGAAGACAGCGAGAACTGCAGTAGCGACAAGCATGATCCCAGCAAGCAACCACCTGTGGTCTACAAGGAGGTCTATAGTTCGTTCTGCAACGGATCTTCGAGTATTGCCCATCAGGTTTGACACTGTTTATACTATTCCGGCCGGCTTTGACACCGGTCACTAATAGCGGATCAACAGGAATACGGACGAAATGATCAAGCTGATAATAGTAATCGGAGCAGCCTGTTTCAGGTAGTCATAAAAGGTTATCTTGTGACCGGCTCTCTCTGCTATCCCGGTAGTCACGACATCCGCAGATGCGCCGATGATGGTGCCGTTGCCCCCAAAACACGCACCCAAAGCCAAAGCCCACCAGAGGACGCCTGTCTCTGCCCCAGGAATGGTCTTGCAAGGAAAAGCCGTAATGGGCAGCATGGTGGCAGTGAGCGGAATATTGTCTACAATGGCCGGAGGCAATGCCCGACACCCACAAGATGATGAGCACGGCCACGTCGAGGTTCCCTGGCAGGTATTCAATATCCAGTCTGCGATCATCTGAAGAATACCGGTCTGTTCAGCTCCCCCACCACGATAAAGAGCATGATGAAAAACACCAGAGAAGGCCACTCGATTTCCTTTTCCAACATCTCAACAATGTCCATTTTGTTCAGAAGCATTATCAGTGCGGCACCGAATAAAACCGCAACGCTCACCTCCATGTATTACGATGGAATAACGATGAGCATTCAAACGAGCCGGATGTCCTGGAGGCGCGATAGGTCTCCGAAGCGAAGTTCACCTGCTGGTGTCCTTAGCGGAGGAGACTCGTCACCCCCTTGTAATAATTGCCGAATGAACGCATATTGGTGAAACTTCAGGGCATATGGTAGGAAATCATCGCTTGGCCCCATGTTGCTGCAACAGTTCTTTCACTCTGGCGTGTCCAGCCCATTCGGCCTCCTTCAGAGCGGTCCTTCGACGCCAACTCGTGTATTTAGCGTCAGCTCCTTTTTTCAAGAGCAGTTCCACTATTTCCAGGCAAAGATCCTCTTTGTTCTTCTTCTCCCCGGAAACACCAGGTCCCCTTGCCGCTGCCATCAAGACCGTAATGCCGTCCCAATCCTTTGCATTTACGTCAGCCCCCTTATCTAAAAGAAGTTGAACGATTTCAATATGCCCATTGCCACAAGCATTCTCCAGGGCGGTAATTCCCAACTGGCTCTCGTTAGGGTCGCAGCCATCATTGAGCAACCTGGCCACTTCTGCCACATCACCTTTATTGACAGCCGTTGTGAGAGGGCCTCCGTAAATTTTTGATAAAAATCCCATCGAACACCTCCTGCGTATGAACTGTGTTGAAACTGGCGGATCCGCCAGATCCTTCGAATAACCCAGCCATCATTTGTCCACGCAATGCTCGGCGTTATCCGAAGTTAAACTTTTATGTCTAAGCATTTTCTGTGCCGAGAATGACGAGCGCGAGGAAGGATTCAACAACTAATCGGGATTATTGGAATAAACTATTCTTGTTGAGGGTTGCATTGGGATGTTGCCTCAGTGAGCGGAAGGACGAATGTCAGTATTATCTTACACAAAAATAGGCAATCATAGTTATATCAACTACTTTTTTGCCTGGCATCTGTCATATATTTATGACACTCGGATGTCCTTAACCATCATTCAATGCCAATAGTATTCTTATCAAGTGTCAGCAATATAAGACACTACTGCCAATTAATTTTTATTTCAAGGAGTCGGTCGAACCCTTGATGTGCCGGTAGAGCGAGTCTCGAGACACCCCGAGGGCGCGTGCCGCAGCGGTTTTATTGCCTCCGAAACGCTGCACGGCTTCGACACAAATTGATTTGGTCACCTCTCGAGCGAGTTCGCGGAGATTTCGATCTGGTCGAAATGACAGTTTCAGAGACAAATCCTGCCTGTCCGAGTCAATAGACGGCAGTTCGAATTTAAGATGTCCTCTGTGCCATAATATCATTGCCCTTTCTATTACGTTCCTCAGCTCTCTGATGTTACCAGGCCAGTGATAAGACAGGAGAGTTTTGACGGAGGATGAATCTAGTTGAGGGGCCTCAGCCATATTCATTTCGGCGGCAACCCTTGAAATGATTTGGCTCGCGAGGATTGGGATATCTTCAAGCCTTTCTCGAAGAGTGGGGACATCTATGGAAAACACGTTCAGGCGATAAAAAAGAGCTTCAGAGAAGCGTCCGGCCTGAACTTCCTCTCCGAGGCTCCTGAGGGTAGCCGCCATGATTCTTGCATCAACTCTAACGGGTTTCTCGCCGCCCAGCCGATAAAAGGATCTGGTGTCAAGGAAGACCAATAGCTTTGATTGCACGGCTGGGGAAAGCTCTCCTATTTCATTGAGAAGCAACGTACCGCCTTCTGCAAGCTCAAGTAATCCCCTTTTCCGACCCCGCGCCCCGGTGAATGCTCCCGATTCGTGTCCAAAAAGTTCGGACTCAGCTATTTCGTGGGGCACTGCGGCACAGTTTATGCCGAGAAACGGACTCCCCGAACGCCTAGAATGATCGTGGATCCATCTAGCCAGGTAGTCCTTTCCTGTCCCGCTTTCTCCCTGAAGAAGAACTATGCAGTCGGCGGCGCTTGCTTGAGCTGCTCGTTCCATGGTGGCTTCCATAGCTTTTGATGAATAGGCTGCTGAACTTTCTTCATTCATTGTGGGGACTTTCTTCCGTTCAGTTATGTTACGGCAAATGCCGCACACGCCGACAATCTCTCCTGCACTGTTTCTGATGGGAACACGAACGTCGTGGAACGTCAGTTGTTCACCTTTCACAAGCACCGTGTGCTCTTCTTCGATTGTCTCTCCCGACAGGACGCGTTGATCCCAGGCACGAATGCGTTCCCCGGTTGCGGCTCCGTAGATCTGTTCCGCGCTGCGCCCGACAATATCTGACGCAGAAAGACCAAAGGTCTTTTCCATGGCTGGATTCACTTCAGAGAATCTTAGATTACTATCTTTGGTGAAAATTATGTCCGAGACTGACTGGAAGAGAGAACGATAACGTTCAGCGGACCGAAGAAGTGACTCGGAGGCCGGCTCATCCTCGGTAATTCCTGCGACCACAGCAAGAACAAACTCTGAACCACTGAACAAGACGCGTACCGCCCTAACTGTAGCGTTTACAGGACAAGAGCGTTTTCGTGGAAGCCGCGTTTCAAAGGACACTCGCTCGCCAGACACTGCTGCCAAAGCTTTGCCAAAATCCTGCCAGCCATCGAGTTCTACGATCTTCTGCCCCAACAGTTCCGAGGCATCATAACCACTCATGGATAAAAGGCCTTGGTTGGTCTCGATTATCACTCCTTCCCGCACAATAAGAGTCCCGTCGAAAAGCATATTCCCTAAGAGACTGAGTCTGGCTTCCCGCTCACCGAGCGCTTCGAAAGCTCTCTTCAAGACCTCTTTGCACTCGTCTCCAGAGCTATTGTCTGGAGTTTCGCAACTATTGTCTACGCCGGACCGAATACGGGAAATCATATCATGTCCTCCTGGTTCGATCGTGTGAGCCGTGGCTAAGGAATCTTTTTTATAATGTTTTGGATGGTGGAGTTGAAAGGGATCGAACCCCTGACCTCTTGGCTGCCCCTGTATAACGTTGAACTGGGGTCACAGAGCGAAGCCTCAGCACCTAAAACACCTTTTTCATATCATCCATCCCTTGATAGACTTACATCATTTGTTTTAGACATTTCTCGCTTCCTCTCTTTACCAAAAAATTTATAGATAAGCACATAAAAGAGGGGTGCAAATAAGGTTACGAGAAAGGTAGCAGTTATCACTCCCCCAAGCACACCACTGCCAATAGCCTTTTGTGCTCCTGCTCCGGCCCCGCCGGCAAGAGCGAGCGGCAGGACGCCAAATCCAAAGGCCAGCGATGTCATAACGATCGGACGAAGTCTAAGTCTTGCCCCTTCCAGAGTTGCCTCGATCATCCCCATCCCGTCTTCCACCTTGGCCTTGGCGAATTGAACGATCAGGATGGCGTTTTTGGCGGTCAAGCCCAGAGTAGTGAGGAGCCCTATCTGGAAATAAACGTCATTGGGCAGCCCCCGCAGAGTCGAAGCGATAACTCCGCCGATGGCCCCAAGTGGCAGGACCAGGAGAATCGAGAAGGGGATGGGCCAACTCTCGTAGAGAGCTGCCAGGCAAAGGAAGATCACGAGAATGGAAAATGCGTATAGCATGGGTGCTTGGGAACCCGCCATCCGTTCCTGGTACGAAAGTCCGGTCCAGTCAAAGCCGATCCCCTGTGGCAAACTTGAGACTATCTCTTCCATGGCCTGCATTGCCTCACCGGAACTCCTCCGCGGCGCAGGCTCGCCCCAGATGTTTATGGACGGAAAGGCATTGTAGCGCTCGAGCTTGGGAGAACCGGAAGTCCAGTGCCCGGATGCAAAAGATGAAAACGGGACCATCTTACCGGCGGTATTTCGCACATAGAGTTTTTCGAGATCCTGCGGCAACATGCGGTAGGGGGCGTCCGCTTGCAGGTATACCCGTTTTACCCGTCCGGCTTGGATAAAGTCGTTTACATAGGCGCTGCCGAAGGCCGCTGCGATGGTGTGGTGGATGGACGTAATGGGAACCCCCAGAGCGCCTGCCTTCTCCCAATCCACGTCGATCCGGTATTCGGGCACATCTTCCAAACCGTTGGGCCTGACCGCGATCAATCTCGGGTCCTTTGCAGCCATACCAAGGAGCTGGTTGCGGGCCGCCATCAAGGCTGCGTGCCCCATGCCGCCGCGGTCCTGCAACTGAAAATCAAACCCCTTGGCGTTACCCAGTTCGATGACGGACGGCGGTGGGAAGGCAAATACCATTGCATTGCGGATCTTTGAAAATGCCTTCATCGCCCTTCCGACCACGGCATCGACCGTGAGGTCCGGCCGGTCGCGAAGCTTCCAGTCCCTGAGCTTGACAAATGCCAGGCCAACGTTCTGTCCTCTGCCGGAAAAGCTGAAGCCGGAAATCGCCATCAACGATTCCACCGCATCTTTGTCATCCGACAGAAAATGGTTCTTGACCTCCTCCATGACCTTTTGGGTCTGTTCCAGCGTGGCATTTGCAGGAAGCATGGCCTGGACAAACAATATCCCCTGGTCTTCATCCGGGAGGTAGGCTGTGGGCATCCGCTGAAACAAGAATCCCATCGTCACCACAATCAGAAGGAACACAAAGAGGTAGTGCGGTTTCTTGGAAAAAGCGCGTGCAACCAGTCTTAAATACAGATCTCTGGCCAAGAAAAAGATGCTATCAAACCATCTGAAAAATGGTCGCAAGAAAAATACCGCATTTTCCGCTGCTTCATGCCCTTTTAGCACCGGCTTGAGGAGCGATGCGCAGAGAACCGGCGTCAGGATAAGAGCTACAAGAACCGAAAGAAGCATGGAGGCGATGATGGTCACTGAAAACTGGCGGTAGATGACGCCGGTAGAGCCGCCAAAAAAGGCCATGGGGCCAAAAACCGCTGATAGCACCAGCCCGATTCCGATCAAGGCGCTGGTGATTTGGTGCATGGACTTGCGGGTGGCTTCCCTGGGCGTAAGCCCTTCCTCGCTCATGATCCGTTCCACGTTTTCCACCACCACGATGGCGTCGTCCACCAGAAGGCCGATTGCCAGCACCATGGCAAACATGGTCAGCATGTTGATGGAGAGCCCAAAAAGCCCCAGAACCGCAAAGGTCCCCAGGATTACCACCGGCACCGCGATGGTCGGAATCAGGGTGGCCCTCATGTTCCCCATGAAAAGATACATGACCAGGAAGACCAGCAGGACTGCCTCGAAAAGGGTTTTGACCACCTCGTCTATGGCCACCTTGATAAAGGGGGTGGTGTCGTATGGATAAACTACCTTCATGCCGGGGGGAAAGTACCGGCTCATTTCTTTCAGTTTCGTCTTGACAGCATCGGCCGTGTCCAACGCATTGGCTCCGGCGGCCTGTCGAATGGCCAAGGCGGCCGAAGGTTTGCCATTATAAAATGCCACTACATCGTAGGACTCGGTCCCTAATTCCGTCCGTCCTAAATCCTTGATCCGTACTATGGAACCGTTCGGGTTCATGCGGATGGGGATCGCTGCAAACTCATCCGGGGTCTTGAGCAGATTCTGGACGACAATGGAGGCGTTCAAACGCTGGCCATCCACCGCCGGCACCCCGCCGAATTGCCCGGCGGAGACCTCCACGTTGTAGGCCCGAAGCGCAATAATGACATCTTCCAGGGTTAGGTGATAATCGGTCAACTTGTCGGGGTTGAGCCAGATACGCATAGCATACTGGGAGCCGAAATTTTCCACCTCGCCCACACCCGGCACCCGAGCCAGGACCTTCTCGAGATTGGATTGGGCGTAGTCCCGCAAGTCGTCCCCGTCCATACTCCCGTCTTCTGAGATTAATCCCACTATCATCAGGTAGTTCCTGGTGGATTTACTGACCTTGACGCCCTGGCGCTGCACCACTTCCGGCAGACTCGCCATGGCAAGTTGGAGCTTATTTTGTACCTGGGACCAAGCGAGGTCGGGATCGGTGCCTGGGGCAAAAGTCAACTGGATGCGGGAGGCGCCGGCCGAATCACTGGTTGCAGCCATGTACAGCATTTTGTCAAAGCCGGTCATCTTCTGCTCGATGATCTGCGTCACACTGTTTTCAACGGTCTCTGCCGAGGCCCCGGGATAAAAGGAGTCAATGGCGATAGACGGCGGGGCGATTGGGGGATACTGAGATATGGGCAGGTTGTGGATCGCCAAGCCTCCCGCCACCATCATGATGATGGCGATAACCCAAGCAAACACTGGACGATCCAGAAAGAAGTTCGATAACATCACGCGCCTCCGTCAATTCGATTCTATGCTTGGCTGGGCCGTGTTCTTCGGTTCCGCACCATCTTTCGGACCGTCATTAAAAGGGACTACACTCACGGAAGCACCGGGCCGCACCCTTTGCATACCCTCGATAATCACACGATCGCCGGGCGAAAGGCCCGATGAGACGAGCCACTTGTCCCCGATGGCTCGATCGAGAGTGAGCATCCGCTGTTGGACGTGACCCTCGCCGTCCACGATCAGAGTGACGGGATTCCCCTTTGGATCGCGTGACACTGCTTGCTGAGGAATAAGGATGGCATGCTCATTGATGCCTTCTTTCACTACCGCCCGGACGAACATGCCCGGTAGGAGAACTCCTTCTGGATTCGGGAAGACAACACGCAGGATGACGGACCCGGTCGTCGGGTCCACTGTGACGTCACGAAACTGCAGTGTACCATTAAATGGGTACGCTGCGCCGTCTTCCAGGGTGAGCTTGACCTTCTTCTGGTTCGGTCCGTCCTGATTGAGGTGGCCCTCCTCCAGGCGGCGTTTCAATCGCAGCAGTTCAGAGGTTGATTGGGGCACATCCACATAAATGGGGTCTATCTCCTGAATCGTAGCTAGAGCTAGGGCCTGATACGCAGTCACTAAAGCGCCATCCGTCACATTGGATTTGCCTATGCGGCCGGCGATGGGTGCGGTGACACGAGTGTATCCCAGATTGATGCGTGCCGTCTCAACTGCCGCTTTCCAATACTCAATATCGGCTTCGGCTTGTTTCAGGGCGGCCTCCTTGTCGTCGTAGTCCTGCTGGCTGACCGCTTTTTCGGAGAGTAATCCCCTGTATCGCTCAGCCCTCAAACGGATCGTAGGAAGATTGGCTTCTGATCTGCCAAGGGCTGCCCTTGCACTGTCGAGTGCCGCATGAAATGGCGCTGGATCGATCTGATAAAGCACATCCCCAGCTTTTACTTCAGAACCTTCCGGGAAAAGGCGTTTTTGTATAATACCATTCACCTGGGGCCGGATTTCCGCGACCAGGTACGCAGACGTGCGGCCCGGCAATTCAGTGGTCAGCACCAGGCGCTGCGGCTGTGCGTTTACAGTAACCACTTCAGGGACAGGAGGAGGCGATTGCTGCCTGCTGTCGCATCCGCCCAGAGAAAGGCCGCCTAATAGAGCCATTAGAACTATGGTCCATCTAAGTGGATCATTAACGGATTCATTGGGTTGCATGACAGACCTCGCAAATATCGATGATGAGCTGATTGAGTTCCCAAAACTTCGCACGAAATCACCGTTCACACAGTCCTCTGGACGAATTATTGAAAGTGGGGTCGGGATTCTGAGGATAGTTTCCTGCTATTTCCGTTTTCGGTTCCAGGTTTAATTCGCTTTCTCATGTGGTCAGCACCCCCCGGAAAAAAATGTCTGCGACATTTGACAGGTTATCTCCCTGTTGAAATCTGGCAGGATCTCGCATTGTCCTGAAAAGAAAAGCACTAATCGTTCCTTCAAGCGCAATGGCCATGTGGAGGGGATCGAGGCCACGGAACACATGTTCTTTGATGCCTCTCTCAAACACAGAAGCCAATTTTTCAAGGAATTCATCGTAGAGCCGAAGAAGGTCCTGGTCCAAACCTGCTTTTATGTTGAAGCTTGCTCCTCTGGTTTCGGCAAAATACAGGCGCATGAGCGGTAGGTTTTCAGAAAATAGATCCTGACGGACCCCGATATATCTCGTGATGGTTAAAAGAGGATTCCTTTCCTGTTCGAGAGCCTTTATAGAAGCATGGTGAAATTTTTGTGCCATTTCCATGATAAGGGCTTTGTACAACTCCTCCTTATTCTTGAAAAACTTATAGAGTGTTCCGACCCCGAACTCCGCTTCTCTTGCGATCTCGTGCATTGAGATGTTGTGGTACCCCTTTTCCGAGAAGAGCATTAGCGCTGTCTGGAGTATTTCACTTCGCTGCAGCAGATTTTCTCGCTCTCGACGGGGAAGATTTTGGACTTCTCTGTTGGTTTCGGCAAATAGTGAAGGTCCCATTCTTTTCTCCATCAGACGCTACATTCTGAATATGACGACATATTCTATTCTTGCTCCGAGTGAGTGTCAACAGTCAATCATCCATACAAAGAAGTTTCTCCATTTTCACGTGCAAAAAGCCAAAACCCGCCATTAATTATCGGAGATTGTCCTGAAATCGTTCCACAAATCATATAGTGAAAGATCCGGTTTGAACTCCTCTACTTCTGATTTCCGACGCCAGACGGGGCTTCCTGCTTGACTCTAAACGCCGGTGCAATTGATACTAAGTTGCTTTCAAGATGAAGTTATTTGTCCAGTCGAATCCCGTGATGGTGGCTACTTTTTCCGGTGACTGCTCTGGCGAGTCGAGAGCATCGATGAGGACACTTTCGACTGCGTCCAAGCTCTTGAAGACCTTGTTTGGAAACCACTTTTCACGTATCTCTTCCCAGAGGTGTTCTGCGGGATTGAGTTCTGGACTATGGGGTGGCGCTGAGACACCTCAGAGAGAAACAGCGATCGAATACCGTGACCTCTCAAGAATCCCCTGTTCAATTAACACCTTTTCGGTTTATATTTTGTACTAGAAACGCTAAAACACATATAATTCAGAGGTTCTTGACACAGATTCAGGTTCGTCGTTGCTAAAACTTTCTTGTCGATCCCGTCACTTGTTTGAAGGCGAATCGGCACAACTGATGCGAAGGCCTAAGGGAGGTATTGAGGAGATGAGTAGATCGGCTTGCCGAACAGAAAAATGCACGTTTACGAATTTTATGGTTTTTCTCCTCATAGCGGCAATAATTTCTCCCGCAACAAGTTTTGCCCAACAGGACCTGCCGGTCATTATCCCGGATCTTCCACCTCGAGAAGCACACATAAGAAACCATATTAAATTTGAGCAATTGCACGCAATTAAGGGTACAGATCCGGAAAACAGCGGCCTGGTAATCGATCTGGGAAATCCGGACCTTCACGGGTCTATTTACACCGGCCCTTACCCTTTCGAAGCTGGCGCTGCGGACTATGATTACGTTCGGTACCGTTTGGAAAGTCCACTGGTTGAAGGCAAAGGCGTGCTTCCCATATCGGATTTTTTCAAGGACAAATACAATGCGAACGCTTGGCCCGCCAGCCTGTGCCCCATGACAACTACCGTAGCATATCGCCTGTCGCTGTGGCTGCTTGAAAAGAACAAGCCTACGTTTATGGGCTTCTATGACAGCGTTGTGAGTTTTCGCAGGGAGGGAGATAAGTTTGTCAAGAACCTTACTATTATTCAGGGGCCGTTTGTTACAATGATTACGAGCGATGATCCATCCAGCATTATGATCGCTCTGGAAACCGACGAAGAGTCCAGGGCAACGGTCACGGTCTACCGTGTGGGCGGGAGCAGTGTCCAATTGAGGGTCGGTCCAAAGGAATACCAATTAGGGTCTCCCGTGGTCTTCCCCGGGAGTGGCCGCCGAAATAGGCACCGGGTAGAAGTGAGAGGTCTCACCCCATCCACAGACTACCTGTACTTTGTGCAGTGCGAGACTGAAAAAGGCGAAATAGTCAGGTCCAATCTTTGCAGGTTCCGGACTGCTCCTGAGCGAGGTAAAGGCCCTGTCACCCTCGCTCTTGTCGGTGATAGTCGAGAAGGAGTAGGGGGTGGAGAGCGAAATATGATGGGATCAAACTTCAGCACTCTCAGCCGTATCGCAGTCGATGCTTATCGCAAGGGGGCAGAACTATTCCTTCTTGCAGGAGACCTCATCAATGGTTACACCTCGGAAGTTGATGATTTCAAGTTACAGTTGTTCGGGTCCAAGCAGGCAATGGCAGGGTTCTGGCGCAGCCGACCCGTTTACCCGTGTATGGGCAACCACGAGAGTTTGTTACATGCATTTAACGACGGTGGCCGAGGCGTTGGCTTGGACAAATGGCCTTATGCAGAAAACAGTGCCGAAGCAGTGTTCGCTTCAGAGTTCTCCAATCCATCAAATGGACCAACACCGTCGGACGTCCGGCGTCCCCCGTATGCCGGCACCGTTTTTAGGTTCCAGTACGGCCCTGTCTTGGTTGTAGCGTTTAACAACAATTACTGGTGGACTTCCAACAATGGGCTCAAGGAGTACGGAGGCTCTCCTGAAGGTTATATAATGGAGGACCAGCTTGTTTGGATTGAACATGTTCTCGAGGAAGCCGAATCGGACCACTCGGTAAGATACATTTTGCTCTATGGACACGAACCTGTGTTCCCATGCGGCGGACATGTCAAAGACTCCATGTGGTGGAGCGGAAACAACAATGTTCGTGCTTACACCAAGAAGGATGGCTCGGTGATTCCAGAGAAATTGGGCATGATAGAGATCCGGAACCGGTTATGGAAAGCAATTTCAAAATCAAGAAAAGTGGCTGCAGTAATGAGTTCACATGAGCATGCGTATCATCGGACTCTCATAGACGCCGAAACCCCTGTGGGAGTGTATCCCAAGGACGATACCGACGGCGATGGAATACTCGACACGTATTCCCCTAACTCTGATTTCGTTAATCCTACCTGGCACATAACGGTAGGCACCGGCGGAGCCCCTTATTACAGCAGGGAGAAAACTCCCTGGACGCCGGTCGTACTGTCGTCCCAAGAGGGATATACACTAATAAAGGCAGACAATGAAACGATCTCTCTTAAGTTCATTTCCATTACCGGGCAAGTTGTTGATGAGGTAAGTGATCTTATGTCTTCCAAGAAAGGGACTCTCTCATCCAAATGAAAGTGGTTTGCATCAGTCATTTGGGAGCCTGATTCCAAGGTAAAAGGTTACAGATATTTCTGGAGGACAAACAGCCGCGGCCACCCCGTCTCGTTTGCATTTTTTCGGATCGATTGCAAAAAGGCTCTTTTCCGTCGCCTTCTGTAATGCAGTTTCACAGGCGTTCCGTACAATGCGCAGCGAATCGGCGGACTTGGTGATTAGACTGGTTGCCAAAAGTTGTGGTGCGATTGCTTCCGTCGTCTTTCCAGCAGTAGCAACAGGGCCGGTAGCGTGGTCAGAGTGAAGGCGACAGAGGCCGCCATGCCGATGACCATGGCCCAACCGAGAAACTCCATGGCATAATGCTGAGACGTCAGCATGGACACGAAACCAATAACGTTTGTCGTGGACGTGAATATTATCGGTCCGGTCACTCTGGCCATAGCCTCCGAAACTGAGCCTCCTTCCTTCCCTAAACTTCCCATAACCAGGTGGACCCCGTTATCCATTCCCAGGCCGAAGATCAACGGGGCAATACCCACAACTGAAAACGGCAAACCCAAGCCCAAGGCCCCGATCACACCAAGGGTAACACAAAAAGCCCCGGCCATGGGAACGAGGCTAAGCATAACCCCCACAGGATGCCTGAAGAGCGCCACAAAGAAAATGATCACTGAGCCGAGCACATAGAGTCCCAGACGGATGAGTTCTGAAACAAGCGACGAAAGGATCTCTTCCATCGACTGCCTCGGTCCCGAGATACTGACCTCTACCGGAAAACTCCTGACAGCCTCCATTATTTCTCGATCCACTTTTCTCAGTCTGTCTGAATCGGTCACCTTTTCAGAGTACCTTATCTGGGTCAGAAAGCGATATTTTCCTCTAATTTGAGCCGTGTACCAGGACCGTTCAACTTCTGATGAACCATCTTGATCGCGCAAGCCTCGCGTCTCAAGATCACTAATCATTTGTCCGACTGAATCGAACGACTGTTCAACGGTCTGAACTGCAGAATCGGACAGGTCCGATTTTCGTACGGTGTTTCTCAGGAAATGGCTCAGGCCTGGCCAGGACTTCATTATTTCAGAGACTAACCCGACGTTCTGGACCGCCAGGGAGTCAGGCGTCGCCAGGTAGGAAATGGAATCTACGGTAGCAATTTCACGGTCCCGCGCCATCAGTTGCCCGAGGATGTCGTCCAGTTTCCGCTGAAATTCTAAGCCCTGTTGAAAATTTGTTACGTCGAAAGACAAGATTGTAGTCTGGGAAAAATTTACATGAAACTTCTTGGAAATGCGTTCCGACACTGCCATGGAATTCATGTCCCTAGCCAGAAAGACCTTAAAAAGATCTTTCTCGTACGACACACGGGAAATGAGAAACAGGCTCAGCACTACAACCACGGCAGACACCACCGTGATCGTCCCAGGAGCGTTTTTGTACAGGCCGGAAAACCTGTTGAAGGTCACTCTCATCCTGGGGAAGTAGTCATGACCACGACCGGCCGTCAGCGCAACCAGGGCAGGGAACAGGAACAGGGTGGATACGAGGCTCAGGATCAGTCCGGACGCCCCGACGTAACCGAATTGAGCCATGGCGGGCTGATGGGAAAAGCATAGGCACGCGAATGCAAGAATTGTGGTAATAGCCCCCAGCATTACCGGTGGGCCCGTCTGATCGTAGACGTCGGCAAGGGCATCCCTTGGTGAAGCACCTTGATCGATCTCGTCAGTAAACCGCTCCCACAAATGCACACCGTAATCCGTAGCCAGGCCGAAAAGTACTCCCGAGGCGCCCATGACCACCGGGTTGACCTCGTCGTACCACAGGTAGATCAGGCCATAGTTCGGCCCAATACCGGCAGCAATGGGCGTCATAAGGATCACGACCGACCACAGGTTTCGGTACACCCCTATAAGCAAGGCAATAACCATCGCACATGACAACAAAAGGATAGTTGATGTCTCTCGATCAAATATGTCCGCCGATTCGCTGTGAAATGCACTCTTTCCTGTCAGGAACCAATTAAGGTCCTGAGATTTTTCTTTCAGATCCGGCAAATCAGCGAGCAGTCCAGAAATCTTCTCTGGAATTACTTGCCGCAATCTTTCCAAAAGCTTCCTTCCTTGCGCGATATCAGTGCCGGGGAAAAGGGGAGTGACCTGTATCAAATATACAGTGCTATCAGGACTGGCTATCAGGAGATACATATCTCCAAGACTCACCGCGCCAACCCTCTTCTTCATGGCATCCGATATGAACTGGCCTAGTTCGAGTGGATCTTCAAGGATTGTTTGCTGAAGATACGGATGTTCGGCAAGAAATAGGCGGTTCCGGTTTCGCCTGAATGCTTCGCTGATGCCCTGCAAACTAAAGATTGTACGAACCTGGTCTTGCTCCCTTTGGTTCATTCCGAGGAGAAAGTTTTTTAAGAGACGACGGACCTCTTCGTTATTTTCCGGGTCCAGAAAACGATAACGGACTCTTCGCACACCAGGGATCTTGGCTATGGAGTCTCCAAGCCCCTTTATGAACGGCAGTCGGTCCTCTCCGGGTGGTTCGGGGAATTCGACGGCAACTATCAGAGAATCTTGTTCCCCAAAGATTTCGCTATTCTCGCTACCAAGTTTGATGACTGGGTTTTCTTGCCCGACGCCGGCAATGAGGTTGTTACTGATCTTTATCAAAGGCATTGCGGAGAAGCCGGTGACCGCAAGTACCAGGAAAATCGCTACAACAGTACGAGGAAAATCAAATGAAACCCGGCAGATCCGGCGCAAGACCAGAGTGAGTAATTGCATCCGGCTTCCTTCTTGGTCGTCACACTGACGGCTGGTTCAACTATCTTGCCACTCTGGAAAGTTTCAACGTTGATACGAGGCCCCTGATCCAACGGCTTCGGGCGTTCTCCCAGTGACCATCCATCAAGCTCGACGAGAAAAGGATCCTGTTACGATTGGACCGTAATGAATTCACCCCTCTCCATGAGATACCAGTTGGGGCCAATCCGTCACCGGAAGCAATCTTGTCCAATATAACAAGTTTGCTCCCGGCTCGTTTTAGTAGCAAGAGACTGTCATGAGGAGCCGGAGCACTCAGTTTCATGCCTCTACTCACAAAACCTGCTGCTTGTGCAATTGCCTGTTGAAAAATCTTGTTAGGTGGTTCCCAGGCATAAGGGTATACGTACCAAGCGCCCAGAGTGCGGTCGTCGTATAGCATCCGGACGAGTTCGCGCAGTCCCATCCATCGCCTCACTACTGCGGCTCTCTTGTGATAGGATTCCAGATCCAGAAATACAAAATTGGTGTCCGGTTTTACGTCGGGGATCTGAGTTACCAAGCTTTTAACGAGGTCGTTACGAATGCCCGCGGCTTCCTTCCAGTCGATGCTGAGCCCTACGTGAAAAGCCGTCATAAAAACTATGACCACGACCGCAGCCAACTGGGAAACGAATCGCGCTTTGACGCTCTTCCATACGGTAAACACCGCCGCGAGAATAATTGCTATGCCGCAGGATGCGGATGAATATATCCGGCTTGCCCAATTAAAGTTAAACCACGTAGTGTCGCCATGAGCAATTATTCCCCACCTTGCCAACAGTGTGTCCGTCAGGTTTGGAACCCCGCCGCCGTATCCTGCGATCTGGTAGGGCAGCATGCCCAAAAAGAGGATGGCAATGCCCAGAATGATCTTGTAAGAAATTCCCTGGTCCCACTTGGCAAGTTCGTCGGGTTGATTCTTCTCGTCAGGTCGTGATCTTGACCGATACAACTGGACTGCAACCCAGACGCCCACCGCCCACGCGAGAACACACACCCACAGTTCCCTGCAGAAAGTGATGAACGGAGCGACTAGATAAGAAGGCAGCAGCCCCAGATAGGACAAGATCAATTTCAGCGGGGGAATTAGGTGCCGATGTTCGACGGCCCCGCCGTTAAGAAAAAAGAATCTGATCGCAATAGCCAGCACCACTGCCGACAAAATCCCTGCACCGAGCTTCACCAAAAAGATCCTTTCCCAAAACTGGTACCCCTGTTTCCTTCTGATAGGCAATACGAACATAGGCACGGCAAATATCATAAGGCTCGGCGCCTCGTACGTCAGAAAGGATAGAATGTACAGGAAAAGCGGCAATGCGAGCCCAGGCAACGAGGCGGACTTCTTCGCCCACATCTGAAACGCTATGACCGAACTCCAAAAAAACACTAAACTTAAACGGGAATTGTCCGTGAAGATTATGTAAGTCAGCGATGAGACTGTCGGTAGAAAGAAAATGAACAGCATGCTCAGGATCACGAAGGTTCTGTTTCTTGTGAACACCTGAGAAAGAGCCAGACCCATGAGGCCGGACGCCGTCACCCAGAGAAGCAGCGAGAACAGATGGAAAACCGGCCTGTCAAATCCTACGAGTTGGAAAAGGCTCAACCAGTACATGCCTTCAATCGGTCTGAGGGCTTCATGAGCATAGACTGCCACAGACGCGGGGAAATCGTACCAGTATGCCCAACTGAATATCCACCAGTCGTCCGCGTCGAATCCTATATCCCCCGTAGCAGCGGTCAGTACGATACTGTAAATGGCCAGTCCTACGGCAATTACCCACAATCTGGAACCTCTAACTTCCGGTTCTTCCATCATCCCATCCCCGTCGAATCGTCCGAATGAAGGCCCTTGCAAGAATAACCATTATCAAAGACGGAGTGTGTTGAAAAGACTAAATTTTTCACTTCGTGTTTTTTTTGGGCTGAGAGGGTTCCAGGCCTTACCTTTTTCCGGTAGCGATAACATGGGGATAGTTTATACTGAGTAGCGTTTGTTCCCGTAATATCGACAGGCAGAATGAATCGGGGTGGTTCGTGAACTTTCAGAAATGAGGACACGCTCACGCAACTGGATCTGAAACATTATACCTGGGCCGAGATGAGATCAACTATCTCTTCTTGGGCCTGCTCACGAGTCCGTCCGGATGAAACAATGTCGAGTTCCAGACAGTGGGCAATCCATGGCCCGTCCTCGAATTTCATCAATATCTTGAAATCAAAACATTCTTCCCTGGCCATGAGTCTTCCTTTGTATAGAGGGGAAACGATTCCTTGATTCATCGTTACCAATCTAGGATCGCTGACACACACACGTCAACAGATTTGACACAAGTTTGACACGAGCGGTGCAACCCTTCAGTCCTGGTCGGCTTTTTGCAGATCCGTCGGGACACGTTGTGTGCACGCGGGTAACGGAAATCAGCAGCGCAGAGGTTTGTTATGCTTTGGATTTCCACCGCCGTCCGACAGCCTTCGACCGAGGAGGAGCGGGGGGGTTCGCGGGGAGCGCAAAAATCAATTTATCAACAGTTGTTTATAACTTTACGGGCAGTGCACGCGGGGTTTGTAGCGGATCTTGACATTTCGGTCACTTATATTTGTATTTGATTTGATTGATCTTTTACGAGTGCCCCAGGATGGGGCACTCTGTATAAAACCCTAATATTTTGCTAACCCCGACAAGTTATCCACAGGGTTACACGTCAGTTATCCACAGGCGAGGTGGATATCCTGGAGGGCTTCGATCCTTGGCTCTGCGTCTGGTGCATCGACTGTTGCCATCAAAAATCCTTCCTGTTTTCCAGGGCTCGGGTTAAAGTGAGTGGATCGGAGTATTCTAGAGATCCTCCTACGGGAATGCCATAAGCAATGCGTGAAACCTTAACTCCCACTTCGTTCAGGCGATCGCCTATATATGCCGCGGTTGCTTCGCCCTCGACGGTGGGATTAAGAGCCAATATCACTTCCGATATTCCACCTTTTCCCACTCTTTCTATAAGCTCGCTGAAACGAATATCCTCCGGCCCCACCGCGTCCAGTGGCGACAGGAGTCCATGAAGAACGTGGTAAACCCCTCTAAAATGTGCAGCCTTTTCGACCGCCACGAGATCGAGAGGACTTTCTACTACACAGATGCAACGTTTGTCTCGCCTTGGGTCTGAGCAGATTGAGCAAGGATCCATGTCAGTAAGATTAAAACAGTTGGAGCATAGCCGCAGTTTTTCTCTTACTTTGCTTATAGTTACGACCAGATCTTCGATTTCTTCCTGATTTGCGTTTAGGATATAAAAAGCGTATCGTGTCGCGGTTTTCTCTCCCACTCCGGGGAATTTCTTCAGAGCCTTTATGAGAGCCTCCAGAGGTCGAGACATCACATGAATCCTGGGAGACGCATCCCACCGGTCAGCTTGGACATCTCTTGTGACATCAGTTCACGTGATTTCAGGAGTGCATCATTGGTTGCGGCCACAATGAGATCTTCCAGAAGTTCGGTATCTCCTGAAGTCAAGATCTCTTTTTCTATTTTAATGGAGAGAATTTCCTGAATCCCGCTGGCCACCACCTGGACCATGTCGCCTCCGGAACTTCCGGCAACTGTTCTATCGGCAAGTTCCTCCTGAAGGGCGGCAATCTTGGTTTGTAGGCCCTGGGCCTGTTCCATGAGATCTTTGATACCGAACACGGATTTAACCTCCATGAGATCTTTATTAATGAGGAGCCTCACACATTACCAATGTCTGCCCTTTTGTGCCGATTCGCGGTTTCTTTCGGAAAATGACGGACAGACAAGGCTGCCACTACCCAGATTATTTTTTTACTCAAATTTCTAAGCCACAAAGCGAATCGGTATTGGTCATGGGTAGCTTGGCCCCGAAATCCTTTACACACTAACAAAAGGCCGCACACGAGGCAACCAACGATGACAAGACCACAGATACTACTGGTAAATCCGTGGATTCACGATTTCGCCGCGTATGATCTGTGGGCAAGGCCGATGGGTCTACTGGTCATTGGATCCGGCCTGAGGAGGCTGGGCTGGGACCCTCTGTTTGTGGACTGCCTCGACACTGATCACCCTGATGCAAAACCTGCTCGGGTGAAACCCTTTTCGCAGGGAAGGTTTGTGAGAACACCTATACAAAAACCTTTGCCTCTGGCGAACATTGCGCGCACGTACAGTCGATACGGATTGGACCCTGTGGTCATAGAGAGAGACCTCCGGTCGGCCCCCCGTCCTTCTGCGATTCTCGTCACCAGCCTCATGACTTACTGGTATCCAGGGGTCAGGGAAGCCATCGGACTTCTCAGGAAAGTTTTCGAGGGTGTTCCCATATTGCTCGGAGGAATCTACGCTTCTTTGCTTCCCAACCACGCACTCCATCACTGCGTACCGCACGAAGTCCTTTCCGGGCCGGCAGAGGCTGTCTTGGCTCAGGCTCTGTACCGACACACCGGTATTAATCCCATGCCGCAAAAAAAATCAACGAAGTTCGAGTTCTCACCCACATTAGACCTGATGCGAAAAGTGAGATTCCTGCCGCTCATGACTTCTAGGGGGTGCCCGCTCAACTGCTCTTATTGTGCTTCAGGGAAAATATTCCATTTTTTTGTAAGGCGTAAAGTATTCGATGTCATTGAAGAAATACAGGCGGCAAGAAACAGGTACGGCATCAACGATATCGCGCTTTACGATGACGCCTTTCTCGTGGATGCTCCCCGCCATGCTTTGCCCATTCTGGATGCTGCCGGTGACAGACTGCCGGGCATGCGTTGGCACAGTCCAAATGGACTGCACGCTACATGCATAGATGCGCGGGTTGCTTCTGCCATGAAACGGGCCGGTTTTGAAACCATAAGAATCGGCTTTGAGAGTTCCTCAGACGAATTTCATTCGCGTACTGGCGGTAAGACTGATAGGAACACCTTCCTGTCGGCAGTCAGGAATCTGGTCGAGGCTGGATTCGCCGGGACTCAGATAGGTGTCTATCTCCTGGTGGGGCTTCCAGGGCAGACGAGGGACCAGATCGAGGACGATGTGGATGTCGTGTTGGAAGCCGGGGCTGTTCCCAGGCTCGCGGAATATTCTCCCATTCCGGGGACGGAGATGTGGCCTGAAGCAGTGAGAAACAGCCCTTATCCAATAGAAACAGAGCCGTTGTTTCACAATTGCACACTCCTTCCGGCAGCGGAGACAGAGGTTGATTGGGCGTTCCTCCAGAAGACTCGCAGGCAAATCTCGGAACACCTTGTGTTGACACCTCGTCAACATATTGATAAATAGAGAATACCACCCTGATAAGACTACACCAACTTAATCGGAAAGTGAGAACAAGATGGCCAAACCGAAGGACGTAATAGGCGCCGCCCTGGTCGTTGGAGGCGGAATAGCCGGCGTTCAAGCGTCACTTGACCTTGCCGAGTCGGGATTCAAGGTATATCTCGTCGAGGAAAAACCCTGTATCGGTGGGGTCATGGCCCAACTGGACAAGACCTTTCCGACAAACGATTGTTCTGCATGTATTTTTTCTCCCAAGCTTCAAACCTTGGCTCAAAATCCTAATATTGAAATCCTTGCGTACAGTCACATCGAGAGAATTGAGGGCGAGGAGGGCAATTTTAAGGTCAAGGTACGCCGTAAAGCACGATACGTTGATCAGGAAAAGTGCACTTCATGCGGCACATGCGCGCAGAAGTGTCCCACCAAAGTACCCAATGAGTACAACTTCGGCCATGACAACCGAAAGGCGATCTACAAAGATTATGCTCAGGGCATCCCTTCAGTGTACACAATTGACACTGTGCACTGCCGTCTGTTTCGAGGCAAGAAATGCGGTGTATGCAAGAAAGTGTGCCTCGCTGATGCGGTGGACTATGAACAACAAGACGTGGTGGAAAACGTTGATGTGGGGGCGGTCGTACTCGCCCCAGGGTATGAGCTTTTTGACACGGGGCGCATATCCGAGTTCGGTCACGGCCGGATGCCAAATGTAGTGACCAATCTGGAAATGGAGAGGATTCTCAGCGCGTCCGGGCCATTCGAAGGTGTAGTCACAAGGCCGTCGGATGGAGCGCACCCGCATAAGATTGCATGGATACAGTGCGTTGCATCCCGAGATCTCGGAAAGGGTTTGCCTTACTGCAGTTCCGTTTGCTGTATGGCATCCATTAAAGAGGCGGTTATAGCCAAGGAACACGACCCGAACATTGAGCCGACCATCTTTTACATGGACATCCGAGCTTATGGAAAGGATTTTGATGCTTATTACGAGCGGGCAAGAAAGGAAGGCGGGGTCAGGTTTTTGAGGTCAATGGTGAGCCGGGTGGTAGAAGACCCATTAACGCACAATCTTAACATCACTTATCTGGATGAGAATCAGAGGCTGAACACGGAGACCTTCGACATGGTGATTCTGGCTGTGGGTCTCAAGACATCCGATGAATCACTGGAGCTTGCCGAAAAGATAGGTGTGAATCTGAACGAGTCCCTATTCTGTTCCACGACTTCGTTCGAGCCTGTTGCTACCAATCGGCCGGGGATCTTTGCAGCCGGAATGTTCCAGGGCCCCAAAGACATTCCGCAAACCGTTATCGAGGCTTCCGCAGCAGCGGGAGCGTCTTCTCGCCTTCTCGCTTCGGCCCGACATACGCTCACTACGAAACAGGAATTCCCCCCCCAGCGCGACGTTTCAGACGAGGAGCCCCGTATCGGTGTGTTCATCTGCAGGTGCGGCATCAACATTGCCAACGTGGTGAATGTCCCCAGGGTGGTCGAACATGTAAAAACGCTGCCCAATGTTGTTTTCGCCGACGAAAAATTGTTCACTTGCTCCCAGGACACCCAGGAACAGTTCCTGAATATTATCGAGGAGCACAAGCTCAATAGGATAGTGGTGTCCGCGTGCAGCCCCAGGACACATGAACCCATGTTCCAGTTGACCATGGAAAAAGCCGGATTGAACCCGTATCTGTTTACCATGACAAACGTCAGGGACCAGTGTTCTTGGGTCCACGCGACTCGCAAGGAAGATGCGACTCTGAAAGCCATGGATCTTACGAGGATGGCTGTTGCCAGAGCTAGACTCTTAGCGCCTTTGCAAAAGTCCAAAATGGACGTAGTTCCAAACGGCTTGGTCTTGGGCGGTGGCATCTCAGGCCTTACTACCGCTCTAAACCTGGCAGATCAAGGTTTCCAGACCTATTTGATTGAGAAAAACGATAGCCTTGGAGGCAACGCGGTTTCTATTGAAAAGACGATCCACGGAGAACCTGTGAAGCCTTTCCTGGACGGCTTGATTTCCAAGGTGAAAAACCATCCCAAAATCAAGGTATTCAAGAATGCCGGCTTCTTCGATCTGACAGGCCATGTGGGGCATTTCAAAGGCAAGATCATGCCGATGGGTGCCGAACCGCACGAAATCGAATTCGGTGCAGCCGTTATAGCAACCGGCGCGATTGAGTCGAAACCCACAGAGTATCTGTACGGTGAACACACCGCAGTGGAAACACAGCATAGCCTGGAAGAGCGTATCATTGCCGGAGATCCTAAGCTCAAGGAAATACGAAATGCCGTATTCATCCAGTGCGTGGGATCCAGATGCGACGAACGACCATATTGTTCAAAGGTGTGCTGCTCTGCGTCGGTGCGGCTGTCTGAGCGACTCAGGCAAATCAATCCCGATGCAAATATCTATGTTTTATACCGGGATGTGAGAACGTATGGTCTTCTGGAGAAGTATTATACCGAGTCCAGAAGATCCGGGACCATCTTTGTCCGATACGATCCGGAGGCCAAGCCAAGAGTGGAGGCGGCCGGAGACCGAGTGAACGTGATCGTGCGAGATCCTGTACTGGATGAGGACATCATTATTCCAGCGGATCTTCTTACGCTGGCAGCGGCAATTGACCCGGCTGAATCAAACAAGGAAATTGGGCAACTTTTCAAGGTGACTGTGAACTCTTATGGCTATTTTGTCGAAGCTCACATGAAATTGCGACCAGTGGATTTCACTACCGAAGGGGTGTTCCTGGCAGGCCTCGCCCACTACCCCAAGCCCATTGACGAATCAATAGCTCAGGCCACGGCGGCGGCCCAGCGGGCTTCGCTCATCCTTAGCCAGGAGAAAATGACTTTCCACGGCGTCATATCCAAGGTAGATCCTTCAAAGTGTGCGGCTTGCCTGACATGTGTGAGGCTGTGCCCGTACGGCGCTCCGTACATAACGGAGGAGCACAAAGCGGAGATCGTGCCGGCCCTTTGTCAGGGCTGCGGGATTTGCTCGTCGGTGTGTCCCGGCAAGGCTATCGAATTGCAGCACTTCAGGGACGACCAGGTTTTCCAGGAGATTGACGCCTTGTTGGAAGTAGCTTCGTGATTGGGACAGCGCACTACCGTGTGCCGCCTCAGTGAATCCGGTCACATGTTTTTCGAGCGGTCAATGCGTTTCGTTCTATGTTGAACAAAAGAAATCGAGCGTGATTACGCCCGGCATAAACCAACTAACTCCCCGCAGGAGAAAGAAATGCAGCAATTCAGTGTCGGTGTGTCGACGGGTAGGGTCAATCTTCCGTCCGGCGATTTGGCTTCGGTGATTCATCAGTGCTATCAGTGCTCCAAGTGTTCGGCAGGCTGCCCGGTGGCCTCCGAGATGGATCTGCTTCCGCACCAGATGGTGCGCCTCGCCGTGATGGGCAACGTGGATCGGATAGTTGCCTCCAAGAGCATTTGGCTCTGCCTGACCTGCCATACCTGTGGCGCCAGGTGCCCCAACGGTATTGACGTGCCTGCCCTTCTGGACCCCATCCGGCACCAGGTTTTACAACAGAAAATAGACACAAAAGAATCCCAAGTGCCTACATTCCATAAGACTTTCATGCAGACGGTTCGCATTTTTGGGCGGGTGCACGAGTTGTTCCTTATCGGCATGTACAAGATGAAGACCAAAACCTACTTCAATGATATGGAACTGGGATGGCAGATGTTCAAGAAGGGGAAAATTCACTTGCTGCCCCACAGGTCCAGCCACATCAGCGAGGTGAAGGAGATTTTCAAGCAGTCGGCGTTGAAGTGATTGCCTACGGAGAGCCCTCTGTTTATCCATAGCTTGAGTCATCTTGGGGCGCCCGGCAAGTTCCCTCCACTACGGACATGAGCAGATGAATTTCGTTTCGGAGACCTGCCCTCAACACACCCGGGATTCAGTGAAGTTTTGAGTCATTCAAATCCCATGTCCAGCAGAGCCTTCTGCAACACCCTAAAACTGGTCGAGCAGTTGCGTTCTGGAGCCATGTACGGACCGATGGTGTTGGCGGCTTCGATCTTACGAAGGCCACCTTTGAAGTAGCCCGCTTTCTGGAGGACGCCTTCGAAGGCCTCCCAAGTGCCGCCGACAATCGTGTCCGGGTTGCGATACTTCGCCTTTGATGGCACTGTGGTCGGTACTCGGGGATAGGCTGCACGCACGGCCTCCCAATCGCCGAAGTACCAGGCTTCGAGTTCCTCTATGACGAGGCGATTGACAATAGCATAAGACCTTCCGTGTGCCTGCGAGCGTGTGACAAGCCCAGCGTCCAAGGCCATCTGCTCAAGCTTATACTTCAGTTCGTGGCAGTCGTCGTTGTCGCGGTCCACAGCAACCACGATGCGCCAAGTCGGCTTTATCCATCTCGCGTAACCGCGAAGCCTCTCGGGCAGGTGTTTCAGCAGTTCGTCCTTGCATTGGTGAGGATAAATCCGAAACGTAGTGCTGCCCAAGATCTTGGGGAGAAGAAAACCCAGGAGGGCGGCCATAGAGGGCTCTTCGACCAGGACATCCACATGTTCTACCCTCATTAGGGCATCCCTTCTTTCTTAGGCACGCTCGTGTGCATAAGGGGATCACCACCCCGCAGCCGTCCCTCCAGCCACAAGTGGCCCATGGACGCCCCGGCTTCTACAAACTCAGGGATACCCTCGATGTCCGATGTGCGTACTGTCTGCGTGTAGCCACGGTCGTCACGGTATAAAACTCGGATTTCTTCGGGCCTAATAGCATTCAGGAAGAAGGGTGAATGGGTGGTCACGAGAAGTTGAGATCGTTCAGAAGCAGAGCGGCATTCCTCGGCAAGCCCGGGGAGCAGCCGGGGGTGCAGGTAGTTTTCCGGTTCCTCGATGCCGATGAACTTCGGAGGCTCGGGGTCGTGGAGTACCGTGAGGTAGGCCAGCATCTTGAGGGTTCCGTCCGAAGCAAAACGGGAGAGAACAGGCCGATCGAAAGGTGCATCCTTGATTTGAAGGAGGAGTCGCCCATCGGGCATCGCGTCGGCTTGTACCCTCTCAAGACGCGGGACTCTCTGCCTCAGCACATCAATGATCCGATCAAGTCGGTCGTCGTGCTGTTCCTTGAGGTACTGGATAACGTTCGGCAGATTGTCTCCGGTTTTGCTGAGCCTCTCCTGAGGCCCTGCTTCGGGCTGAAGTCGGGTGTCGTCAATGGAAAGATACGAAACATACCAGTCGGTGATGAATTCCCGAAGTGCTGCGACCCTGGGATGATCAGCAAACTGACCGAGTGTGTTCACGGCAATGAGGTCAGGAGAGCGGAGGGGGATGTCCACTCGCTGGTCCTTTTCATCGGGCATCTCGCCGCTGACTGCCCTCCCTTGTCCTCCCTGATACTCAAGGAAGCGAAACGGCTTGCCTCGCTGTCCTCTACGCCACTGCAACCACTCTCTCACAACCACAGGGCCTTTAGCCGTTTCATCGATGGCCAGGTGATACGTGATGCGCCGTTGACCTGGTTTTTCTCTGTACTGGATCTCGATGACAATCGGGCCATCCTGCCCCCGTGTCTTCAGCTCCCGCCCACGTCCCCGGCGATCCCACGCATGACGCAGTCCGAACTGGAAGCATTCAGACAGGAAATTAAAAACATCGAAAACCGTCGATTTTCCACTTCCGTTGGGGCCGAGAAGAACCATTATCGGGGTGATTTTCTTGAATTCAACATCCCGCAGCGCCCGGTAATTTTCGACACGTAGGGTTTCAATGCGTGCTGGACCCGAGGGTCGCGATTGAATTGCGTTTTCTTGTTTTGCCTTGGCCATTACATCACCTTTTCCAGGAAGTCTTCGGCGTCCTTGATGCGAAATTCGCCCGACAGGAGCTTCGGTATGAGGATGTCACGGATGGCGGCAAGGGTCCGGGATTCCTCCTCATTATGCTGCTGGGTGACCCAAATTGGATTCAAGAGATGAACAAACTGCTGCTGGATCTCGACGGGTGGTACCATCACCTGGAGGCTGTAGAAATCCTCGCGACTCGTCGATGGTATAGCGAATCCGCTGTCAATACTGTTGATATCTTGCCGGAGTATCTCAAAGAAAGCCCAGCGGATTTCCAGCGGCGTCTTCGGTTCGATATAGAAGGCGGTATCAATGACAAAAAACGGCGAGTTACAGAAGTGAACACCACGATATGCACCTTTGCGACCGATGATGATTCCCGGATGATGGCACAGTGCTTGGGAGTGTGTCCCGATTATGCCATTGGTACCATAGACTGGGTACTCACCATTTCTCGTGTCGTATCCCGTCAAGCTCTTTCCATATTTTAGGGTCACCAAGTCTCCCCACGCGCAAGGCTGCCAACCTCTAGGCATCTCCCCCATTTTCGAGTCCGCAAACTCATCTGGAAACAGATCTTCAATGTCCTCGGGCAGTCCGGCATCTCTTCCTTCAGCCTTGGCGCGGACGGGGTCAAAGTCCACGAACCACGACTTGAACAACGCCCGTGCCATGGCCTCAAGGGTCTCGTTCATCCGTCGGTTCAGCTCGATCTTGTCGTCCAAGGTGCCGAGGATATGGGAGATGGCCTTCTGGTCTTTCTCAGACGGGATTTCACAGGGCAATTCGACGAGTTGCGAATAGGACACATTGGGGAACTTCGAACCTGTCGCCTTAAGGAGCAAGTCCGGCAAGCGATGGGCGATAAGGGCCCGTAGGAATGCTTGGAATCCTTTCCCGTTCTTATGGCGTATTGCTGCGATGCCTCGACCGATAGCGTATTCCTGGTCGGCCCAATTCATCCGTCCAGTGGTCGAGCCCCGCACGCAAAATAGAATGTCTCCAGGCCCTGCGCGTTTGCGCGGGTCGGTCGTGAATTGAACTGGACTCGGTGCAAACGGGCCAAACTCGGTTGGACCATTCAGAAGAGGTAATCCCTCTCCAAACCTGTTATACGTTTCTCCAGGGGGCGACCGGCCCATAATGACGTCAACAATCGCACCGAGAGTGTCACTCCCCATACCCGAGCTTTTTTTCTCTCCTATCTGAATCACCTCATACTGCTTCTCGATATTCATACGGAAATCTTCCGGGATGTTATGCCAGTCGAGAACATCAACGCGAAACGGCAGACTGGATGCTTCAAAGGCTACCTTGAGCCTTGTCATGGTTTTCCAGCCGAGCTTTGTCTTGCCCATTACCACCAGATCCAGATCGGAGGAATCCTTGGCTGTCCAACTCACACGACTTCCGAAAGCTCTCACTTCCGTTTCCGGTAAATAGGTGCGCAAAATATCGGCAATGATTTTCAATTGATCATCGCGAACATCAATCATTACATGCCGCCGTTTTTCTTTATTCGGAATTGCAAAATTTCCAACAACCGATGGACCTCCTGATAAAAATCCATCACGGCATCCAGTACGGCCTTGGCTTTTGATTCGGAATAATCGTGGGATGTGTCATGCCGCGCATCAAGATACAGAAACCATTCTTCCGGGTCGAGTATGCCAAGTTCGCCGCACACCCTTATGACAGTCCTCGGCCCCATATCGCCGGCATAGCCTTCAACTTCCGTAAGATACCGCTTGGCGGTTTTCCACGCCATTTCTTGTGTGTATTCAAACCGCTGTAGAAGAGATTCCTTGACGGCATCCTGCAAAAGTGGTGGAAGAGTGTCTATCCGGCCGTATACTTCAAGCATTTCGCCCAATCGTGCGACCGCGTCTTCGAAGTGCTTAGTGTCCATTACAGAAGCTCCTTATTCAATGTCCTTCGCGATTCTGTGTATCAGAACTGCTTCGGAAGAATCGGAAGCTTTTCTTGAAGCTTCTTCCCACGTCCCGTTATACCAACGCGCCTTGGAATTGCGGGTAACATTTGTCAGTTCAATGCGGAAGACTTCATCCCAGCCGTCTTCATATCCGGGAATCAGAACCGGCGCCTCCGATGGAAATTGTTTCAACAGCTCGATCAATTCTTTAACCGTCATCTCAGTCTCCAAAACCTAGACGACCAAGGTTCTTCCAGATTTCCTCATCCAGCTTTTTCGATTTCGCCATCTGGATTCTCAAATCAGCCGTGAGGCGCATCATTTTCTCCTCGAAGGGCTCACCGTCATCCTCGACCGCCTCGGCTCCGACATAGCGGCCTGGGGTAAGTACGTGGCCATGATTGCGTATTTCGTCGAGCGTAGCGGCCTTGCAAAACCCAGGAACGTCCTCATATACGGCCCGGCAGTTCTTGTCCCCACGCCATGTGTGGTAAGTGATTGCAATCCTGCTGATGTCCTCATCAGTAAGTGCCCGGTGTACGCGGTCAATCATAGTACCGAGCTTACGGGCATCGATAAAGAGCACTTCTCCGCGTCGGTCTCGGAAACGGCTGTTCCTCTTGTCACTGGCGATGAACCAGAGACAGACCGGTATCTGTGTGGAATAGAAGAGTTGACCAGGCAGTGCGACCATGCAGTCAACCAGATCGGCATCAACGATTCCTTTTCGGATTTCTACCTCACCGCTGGTGTTGCTGGACATGCTCCCGTTGGCCAGAACGAAACCTGCAATACCCGTGGAACCAAGATGACAGATGAAGTGCTGCACCCAGGCGAAGTTGGCGTTGCCCGCCGGTGGAATGCCGAACTTCCAGCGTTTGTCCTCCCGGAGACGTTCGCCACCCCAATCGCTGGAGTTGAATGGCGGGTTCGCGAGTATGTAATCGGCTTTCAGATCCGGATGAAGGTCGCGGCGAAAACTGTCGGCATGTTCCGGGCCAAGGTTCCCGTCAATGCCACGAATGGCCAGATTCATCTTAGCCAAACGCCATGTGGTCGGGTTCGATTCCTGTCCGTAGATGCTTATATCACCGACCCGTCCGCCGTGCTCCTCTATGAACTTCTCGCTCTGAACGAACATACCTCCGGAGCCGCAACAGGGATCATAGACCCGCCCCTTGTAGGGTGCAAGCATCTTCACGAGCACCTGTGCCACGCATCGGGGCGTGTAAAATTGGCCGCCCTTCTTGCCTTCGGCGCTGGCAAACTGGGCGAGGAAATACTCGTAGACGCGGCCCAGGATGTCCTTGGAACGGTTTTCCGCGTCACCAAGGCCGATGGTCCCGATGAGATCAATCAACTCTCCGAGGCGCTGCTTGTCGAGTGCTGGTCTAGCGTAGTCCTTCGGAAGAACTCCTCTCAAACCCTTGTTGTCTCGCTCAATGGCGACCATCGCGCCGTCAACAATCTTTCCGATGGTTGGCTGCTTCGCATTGGCATGCAGGTGCGGCCACCGTGCTTCCTTTGGCACCCAAAAAATGCTGAAGGCTCGGTACTCGTCGGGGTCCTCTGGGTCGGCTCCGCTTTTTTTGTCCGCCTCGAGCTTGTCGCGATGCTCCATAAAGGCGTCAGAGATGTACTTGAGGAAAATCAGACCAGAGACGACATGCTTGTACTCAGCGGCGTCCAGGTTGTTACGGAGCTTGTCCGCCGCCTGCCAGAGTTTGGCCTCGAAGCCGAGGTTAGCTGCAGTTCCATTACCAGTTGAATTCCTTTGTTTTCTTCTTCGTGCCACAGAAAGCCTCATCCTCGAAATATCTTGACGATGGACTGTCGGGGTTGATTCGGTGAATTTCCCTCTCATCGGCGGCCTGTCGCCGCAATGCCTTTATATGTTTTGTTGTGACCGGTCCCAGCCCGAGAAAGATTATATGACAGTACACTATCAGATCCTGACATTAAACACCCGTTTCCCCAAAATTCTCGGTCAGATTCAGGGGCTGGGGTGTCCACAGCTTGAACAAGAGGCCTGAACGTCCAGTTGGAGCTTCATACTGGTTGCAAGAATTTCTTACGAGCTTGCTTCGCTTCGCTCGCAATAACCAAACAACGCCACACTTGTCATTGCGAGGATCGAGGATAGTGGTGCAGTCGCTGCCTATAAATTTCACGTGACAAAAGCTCATGTGTTCCAATTCGGACGAAGGGAATCTGCAAAAACAAGGTTCTCAATAGCAGTGTCTCTGGTTTCTCCAGTTCCTTGAACTCAACCCCCAAGGGTCCCTCCGGGCGCAGTAACAGTACTACTATGATGACCACAAAGGCGAGGGTATTTTTGAATGCAGGGCGAAGACGAGAACAGAGAGTCTTTGGGATGATCCTTGAAAATCTCTTCAGGTGTTTTTCATCTTTTTCTATTAAGCAATATAGGAGGAATTCATGAATTATGGAGACCGCATAACTGTCGCGACCGACGTGCTTGTCGGAAAACCGATTATAAAGGAGCCTCTTGCAAAAGTCACTTTTCGTCATTCTGGCGAAGGCCGGAATCGTGCGCCTGTGAGCGCACTCAATCAGAGAGGTGAAAGTCCTCTCCAGGTTTACGCTACAACCTGTAACCGACTGTAACTGGGTCGATGCGAGGCGGGGTGGTTTTTTAAGTGACTTCTGGACCCCGGCTTTCGCCGGGGGTGATGGTTTTACCGAGTTCTGCAAGTAGCTCTATTGTAAGAGTATACCACATACTTTCATTTCGGGTCTGGGACGTCGGACATGCGAGGGGCCATATACCACCGAGTACAACTGTGCTAAACTTTTATCAATGACCGTTCAAGCCTTGGCATATACGAAAGAGGCTCAGGGAATAATGAATAATAAGATTACATCGGCTGTTCAGGAACTGAAGGGCAGTTTAATAACGATGTTTGGCCGTGATGTGGAGTTCAAGCTTTTTGGTTCTGTAGCGAGAGGCGATGACAGAAAATATTCTGATATTGATCTTCTTGTGCTGCTTCCGGGGCAAGTCGATCACTCTGTCGAAGAAATGGTTTTTGACGCCGCTTACGATATGGAATTAAAATACAGCGTCGTTTTCGGTGTTATCGTCTATGAAAAGGCATTCTGGAATTCCGAGCTTGCCGCCGTCATGCCCCTTCATCAGAACATCGATCGTGAAGGACTGGCTGTATGAAAGATACTCTGATCCGTGCCCTCTTCAATGAACATCCATGCCCTGTGCGGGCGCAACCAACAACGAGAATACGGTTTAGAAGCGAGTCATGGCATACTACCTGAAGAATTACAATTTCAAAAAGTCAGGAGGATGCCATGACCCAGCAGCAAAA
>Ga0247841_10002396_pt1 | contig 37669 bp, 34 predicted proteins | sample LaCruzMarch2015__2_FD_192410 | JGI IMG/M metagenome (GOLD analysis project Ga0247841, IMG submission 192410) | Freshwater microbial communities from meromictic Lake La Cruz, Castile-La Mancha, Spain - LaCruzMarch2015_18m | ecosystem: Environmental > Aquatic > Freshwater > Lake | place: Spain... | reverse complement strand
CCATTGTCTTGTTTTCCTGGGTTGCCTGCATCATGCCCTGACCGGTTCCCTGGGCGGCTTCTTTCGTTTCCGGGCTGACAATTCCTGTTCCCGCCTCATGGACACCCTGTGGACCTGCGGCAAAGGACAGACTGCTGACTGCGAATAGAACCAACAGCATTAACACTATTTTCTTAATCGTGATCATCCCTCCATAATTCTACATCAGGTTAAGTGCGTCGAATATATATTTTTAATGGTGAGGAATGAGAGAAATTGGTGGAAAAAGGCCTCCTCAGGAGATAATAGCCAACTCCAAAACCATTCCAGGGGCAATTGTCGAATATGGAACCTTTAAAACCAGCCTTGGTTGATTTGGAACTATTTTGGAACTTCGACATTTACCGTAAAGCTTAAATATCGTTCAGGCAGGGCAGTACTTGTGAGAGCGGCTCAATCGGGCCGATCTCGATGAAGAGAAAACACGAGTGGAGGTTAGCAAAATGAGATACATGAAATTATTCGTTTCGCTGGCAGCATTATGCCTTCTGGCAGGTCTTGCTTTGGCCGCACAAAATGGAAATGGTCCAACTGCCGGCACAGGAAACTGCAATGAGAATTGCAATGAGAATTGCATCAAAAACTGCGAGAATCAAGGCGCCTGCAATCAGCAAAATTGCCAGGTAGGAGAGCCCTGCCAGGGCCAGAATTGTAATATGGCTGGACCTCAGGATGGAACAGGTAGCCAGAACGGAAACGGCCAGAATGGTAACGCTCAGGGACCCCAGGATGGAACCGGACCTCTGAGAGACGGCAGCTGCCGGAAGTAACTGACCAGATAGCCTTCATCAGGGATTCGTTTCCCTAATTATTTATTTTTGTGTTTTTTATTCGCGTCGATAATTCGATTTTTTAAGAGGGAGCAGTTCGTTTGCTGCATTTCATTATCCTCCGCCCAGAATTATCGTCTTGCCGACCGCGATGGCGAACATGATGATCAGCACCATGCCCAAAAGCCTCTCCAGGATGAAGAGGGCTTTGGAGATCTGCACATCGCGCCACGGTCTTCCGGAAGCGATTCTGTACTCGGGCGGATCGAAGACCAGCTTGCCCCCGGAGAGGAAGGTCATGGCGCTAAAAGCCGCAGCTTCCAGCAAGCTGAAGCGGTTTGCCTCTTCTTCCGGCTCGCCTTCCCGCACCGGCAGTATGCCCTGCCGCCACCAGAAGGGGGCGGCGAAGAATGCCATAAAGAAGAGGGACCAGAGGACGGGCCGATCCGGCTTCACGCCGTAGCCGTAAAAGAGCATGAGGGCATAATCCACGGGCTGGTAGTACCAGGGCAGCGTGGCCCGGCGATCGTTGCGGTAATCGTAGTAGCAGTCATTGGCGTCTTCGAGAAAGTTGAGGTTTTTAAAATTGCCGATTAACAATAAATATGCGGTTTCATCATACTCCATGAGGGTGACGTCCTTCCATCTCATGAAGATTTTGCCAAATTCGGCATGATTTAAACTCAGGTTATCTATCCGGGAGCCTTCGAAGGAAAGATCTCCTAAAAATTTGGTTTGGTCGAAATCGGCGTACTCGTTGAAATGAGACGAACTGAAGTAGGCGAACTTGTTGAATTGAGACCCACGGAAGTTGGCAGACTCGTTGAATTGAGATCCACGGAAGTCGGCAAATTCGTTGAATCGAGACCCCATGAATTTAGCGGGCTTGTTGAATTGAGACTGAAGGAAGTTGGCAGATACATTGAATTCAGTCCCAATTAAGTCGGCAATATGATTGAATCGAAGATAACTGAAGTCTGCTGAGGCATAGAACTCCGAACCATGAAAAATAGCTTCTCTTAATATAGTGCAATGACTGAATGAAGCTGGTGCCAGCATGCGAGCATTAGATAAGTTTATACTGCCATCTACCAAGCAGTCTTGAAAGATCAAAGGAGAGCGCACCACCTTCAGGTTCCTTGAAAGCCCAAGATATTTGATATCCTCAGGGCTCCTAGCTGTGGGAACCTCCTGAAGCTTCAGATCGTCAATGTCAATGTCGCCCACGATTGTCTTACCGACATAATTCACATCCTTTCCCAGCTCGATCTTATGCAGAATCTCGCTGGCATTAACCACCTCTCGAGGATCGCTCTCGCTCTGAGCCGCGCTGACGAATATGATCGCCGCAAAAATCCACAAAACTATGGCCAGCACATTGAGAGTTCTCACAAAAGATCACTTTGCTCCCAATCTATAATTATCTTACCTTTGCATTTTTACCCTTGCACTCCAACCCTCATTGGCGCTATGATGATCCGGCCTGTCTGATTTTCATGATGAGGATATTGAGTTCTGAGCGCCCTAAAGATCCCGGCCCGGAGTAAGATCGCAGCCCGTGCAGCGGTAGCAGCCCGTAAGAGCAGCAGTTCCGTCCAGGCCGTTCTTCTCCAGCGCCGCCTTCAGGTAGTGCGCATTGTCCAGCAGCCGCTCCGCCGAAGGCCGCTCCATCCACGTCTCCCCGGCCCGCAGTGGGTGAGGAAAAACGGCCCGCAAGACCGGGATGACGCCCCACTCGGTCAGCTCATCGATGCTGCGGCGCAGGAGCTCATCGGATTCGCCCAGGCCTACTATGATATTAGTAAAGACCCGGTTCTTGCCGAAGATGCCCACTGCTTCGCTCAAGGCATCCATGATCTCCTGAAAAGAGATGCCCGGACAGACCTGCGAGAAGAGTTCTCGGTCCACGCACTCCAGGTTGTACTTGACCTCATCCGCCCCGGCATCCTTGAGGATCTGATTTACGCTGGGAAAGGGGCTGATAGAGACGCCCACGGGGACGCCAAAGCGCTTTAGATCCCTGACGATCCCGGCCACTCGCTCCGCTTCCTCCTGGGGCGAGACCTCCACCCCGCTGGTCAGAGAAATGGCTCGCAAATGGCCCGTCCGGGCTGCCTCCTCCACCATCTGCAAGACCGTCTGATGGGACTTTATTCCGCCTTGCAGTTTGGGCACGGCGCAGAACTTGCAGTCAAAGATGCAGCGCTCCGAGACGGTGATGTAGGCCTGCTCCGGGCAGTGCAGGAGGGGCTCCGCCAGCCGACCGCGGGCGATCTCCCGGCCATCCATCAAAATGGCAACACCAGTCTCGCGGCTCTCCAGGCAGAGGGGCGAGCTTTCTGCCACCGAGAGGCGGGCCAGGTGCGGCCCGGACTGGAAAAAGACGGACTGGCCGCCCGCTCCTGGGCCCGCTGTGGAGGCGCGCCCGCCCGCGCAGGGCTCTGCCACCTGCACTGTGCCGATGGAAAGGAGAAGCGCCTTGGTCTCAAGATCCATGGCCACTCATTCGCGCCCTTGCCTTAAAGCCATAATCCTTGCGGCAATAATCCTGGTGACTTCCTCCCCAACCCCAAAGGATGGGGCTTCCTGCTTCGACGAATCGGCGCTTACTTTGGACATAGGCCAAAGCCAAAGGTCGGTTCTCCACAGGCTATCCCCCTCAGTCCGAGGGTTCTGATTCCCGTGCTTGCATTGAGAGATCGATTCTTCTTCTCAGCTTGGACATAGTACTTTGGATAGTCGAAGTACTGACCATCCGAAGTTACGGCTGCATGAGTGATGCCAGGGTCTAATCCTATCGTTGTCTTGGGCTCCAGAGTTTCTGGGTTCTCGCACTCGGTCGCAAATATGACATCACCACCATCCGGCCGCCCACGCGCGCCGACAAATTGCGCACCAGGCCCTCCGGGTCACGATGAAAGCTCTGCACGAGCGGTTTTATGGCGCTCACCTGAAAGGCAGGCCAGAAGAGCTTGCCGCCCTTTGTCTCTTTGAAAGAGATCCACTCGCCCGTAGTGAGGAAGCCGTGCTGTTGGTGTCCCTTCCGTCCGGGTCTCGGGTCCAGGCGATCTCGTTATCCTCGTCGTCGCTGAGAACGGCCGTCCTGTCCATCTCTTCTCCGGTAATCGAGGCACAGAGCAATGCACGAATTAGACGGCTCCGAACTCTCATTTTCATCCCTTTCATCAAGCTAGCGGAAATAATTAACAAAACGTATGAATAGTATAATGTAATTATTATTATTTTATATTGTGTGCTATTGTGTATAATATATCCATGCTTGCATAATATATTTCCCATAGAGGATCCAGATGAGCACAAATATTCCAAAAATAATGTAGAGGTTGGTGACATACACCAACCACTGAAGAAGACGCATCTTCTTCTCAGGCGTCCCAACCCAGTCTTCCGCTTTTCGCTCAAACCAGTTGGACATCTGTTCCGATTAAGCTGAAGCCTTGGCAGCGGCGGCTTTCTCCGCTTCCTTCTTGGCTTCTTCTACTGCGGCTTTCCTCTCGGACTTGCCCTTGAGCATCTTTAGCTTGACCACGTTGTCCCTTTCCATCTCCTCCAAGGCCATGGCGATGAACTTGACGGTGTCCTTGAGTTCAGGAATCACCTTGAATTCCAGAGCATTGACACGCCTCTTCGTGCTGTCGATATCCTCGACAAGCCTTATCATGGCGGTCTCTACCTCTGCAGCCAAAATGACCTTGTCCAGCAAGCTCTCATAGGCATCAGCGGCCTCATCGATGGCGGCACTGGTCCCAATGATGCCGTAGCCGCGCTCGAACATCTTCTTACGCACGGCTTCGGAAGTGATCTTGGGAACCACTACCCCCATGATGTTTCTGGAGTCAAGCTGGATGACCGGCTCTTTTTGTAGGGAATAGGCCACACTGCTTATGGTAACTGTTCCCTCGACAGCCATAGCCATTTGAAGCCTCTGCTCGGCTATGAGCAGAGCCTCAACCAGCTCTTTCCGGACCGTCTTGGCCTTGCTTAACACCTCGAAGAACTCAATCATGAGGCCGTCACGCTTCATTTTGAGGAGCGAGTGACCAGTTTTTGCGACCTTCATCCTTTTCTTGAGAGCGATCAGCACTGACCTGGTCGGTTTAGTTCCTCGAATTACGGCCATGATCTCACTTCTTCGCTGCGCTTGCTGCGTACTTGGGGTGGTAGGCCTTGATGTATTTGTCGTCAATCCTGGTGAGCATTGCTTCAGGCAGGTCTGCCAGGAGATCCCATCCGATCTGGAGGGTATCGAAGATAGACCTATCCTCATCTCTGCCCTGATTGACGAATCGCTTCTCGAACTTATCGGCGAACTCCAGGACCAATTTGTCGCGTTCGGAGAGAGCCTCCTTACCGACAATGGCCGCGAGACCGCGCAGATCATTGCCCTCTGCATAGTAAGCATAGAGCTGATCCGATACGGCTCTGTGATCCTCGCGAGTATGGCCCTTGCCGATTCCAGAGTTCATCAGGCGGCTTAAGCTTGGTCTGATGTCAACGGGCGGATAAATGCCCTTTCTGTGCAGCTCTCTGGAGACGATGATCTGACCCTCGGTGATGTATCCGGACAGATCCGGGATGGGGTGAGTGATGTCGTCGCCGGGCATGGTCAGGATGGGGAACTGGGTGATAGAGCCATTTTTGCCCTTGATGATGCCAGCTCTCTCATATTGGCAGGCCAGGTCGGTATACATGTAACCAGGATAACCACGTCGTCCAGGCACCTCTTCACGAGCCGCGCCCATTTGCCGGAGCGACTCGCAATAGTTGGTCATGTCAGTGTAGATGATGAGCACGTGCATGTCCAGATCGAAGGCCAGATACTCCGCAGTGGTCAGGCCTAGCCTGGGTGTTAGAATCCTCTCTACAGCCGGATCGTCGGCCAGATTGAGGAACACCACGGCCCTCTCCAGGGCGCCTGTTCTCTCGAAATCAGCCAGGAAGTGCTGAGCCTCTTCGTTGGTGATGCCCATAGCGCAGAAGATAACTGCGAAGGACTCGGCTTCTCCCAATGCCTTGGCCTGGCGAGCGATCTGCAGAGCAAGGTCATTGTGGGGCAGACCTGCACCCGAGAAGATGGGCAGCTTCTGGCCACGCACCAGTGTGTTGGTGCCGTCGATGGTAGAGATGCCGGTCTGAATGAAAGAGCGCGGCTTCCCACGTGATGCTGGATTGATGGCAGCTCCTGCGATATCTCTCAATACCTCGGGCACAATTTCCGGGCCGCCGTCTCTGGGCTTCCCGGATCCGGACAGAACGCGTCCCACGATGCTGGGAGAAAGTGGCATCTTGATGACGTCACCGGTGAAACTGACAGCAGTATCCTTGGACAGACCGCCGGTTCCCTCGAATACCTGAATAACCACGATATCATCGGAGGAATCCAGCACCTGACCCCTCTTCATCTCTCCGCCCGTCCTGATCTCGACGAGCTCCATGTAGCCCACTGGCTCAGTCTTCTCCACGAAGATGAGTGGTCCGGAGATCTCAGTAATTGTTTTGTATTCCTTTGTCATTTTGAACCCACCTCACTTCAGCGCCTTGAACTCAACGTCCATCTGAGCCAGAATCCTTGCCAGGATGGGCTCATACTCGGCTTCCAGTCTCACCTTGGCCAGAGCATCCTTGGATGGAACGGAATTTATCTCCGCCACGGATATGCCCCTCTGGACTGCCTCGAAGGCGTAATCCCTGTACTTCAGGATGGCAGCCAAGAGGTCGAACTGCTTCTTGTAGGGACAGAATGTATCTACCGGGTGGAAAGCGCTCTGAGCCAGCCAGAAGTTGATGATCATCCTTGCTACTTCCAGAGTGATCTGCTGGTCCTCGGGCAGGGCATCGGAACCCACGAGCATCACGATCTCTTCCAGCTCGGCGTTCTCCTGCAATATATTCATGGCACGCCTCTTGTTCTTGTTCCAGTCCGGGCTGACATTCTCAATGAACCATGGTTCGAGGATCTGGTCGTATAGAGAATAGGAATCCAGCCAGTTGATGGACGGGAAGTGACGGCGCTGAGTTAGCTTAGAGTCCAGTGCCCAGAATACCTTGACCATTCTCAGTGTGTTCTGAGTAACGGGCTCGGTGAAGTCTCCGCCGGGCGGGGATACAGCACCTACGACGCTGATGGAACCCTGACCGCCATTGAGAACCTCGGCACGTCCGGCACGCTCGTAGAAGTCGGCGAGTCTTGCACCCAGGTATGCGGGATAGCCTTCTTCACCAGGCATCTCTTCCAGACGCGAGCCCATCTCTCTCATGGCCTCTGCCCAACGGGAAGTGGAGTCAGCGGTCATCATGCAGTCGTAGCCCATATCTCTGTAGTACTCTGCCGTGGTCATTCCGGTGTAGATGGAAGCCTCACGAGCAGCTACAGGCATGTTGGAGGTATTGGCGTAAACGATGGACCTCTCCATGAGGGGTCTGCCGGTCTTGGGGTCTTGCAGCTCAGGGAACTCATGCAGAACATCGGCCATCTCATTGCCGCGCTCTCCGCATCCCACATAAATCACAATATCGACATCTGCCCACTTGGACAGGGTCTGCTGCATAACCGTCTTTCCGGTACCAAATCCACCGGGAATGGCTGCTGTTCCGCCCTTGGCCAGGGAGAAGAATCCGTCTACGACCCTCTGTCCAGTTCTCAGGGGAATGGTGGGTGCCAACTTTTTAGTCACGGGCCGGGCCTGTCTTACTGGCCACTTATGCATCATGGTGAGCTTGCTGCCGTCCTCTAAGACTGCAATAGTCTCATCAACGTTGAAGTTACCCGCATAGATCTCCTTGATGGCGCCGCCCTTATGCTTGGGTGGGACCATGATCTTATGCTTGATGAGCAGTTGCTCCTGAACTTCACCAAAGGCTTGCCCAGGCTTTAGGACATCGCCCTTCTTGGCGGTAGGCTTGAACTCCCACTTTTTCTTGTGATCAATGCCGTCTACGAACAGACCTCTGCTGATGAAGTCTCCGGATGCTGCTGCCAGCATGGGTAGCGGCCTTTGAATACCATCGTAAATCTGGGTCAGAATGCCTGGACCCAATTGTGCTACGAGCGGAGCTCCGGTCTCCTTGACGGGCTCGCCGGGCCGCACGCCGCCCGTATCCTCGTATACCTGAATGATATATTTATTGCCGGAAATGCCGATGACTTCGCTCATCAGGCCTTCCTCGCCGACCAGAACCAGGTCGTACATGGAAGCCTTCAGGCCCGTGGCCTGAACTAGTGGTCCGGCGACTCGCTTTACTTTACCTACTTCCATAAATCAACACCTATTGCCCTTTTAATCTTCTCTCTCATCTCTGTGCTCTGCTCGGTTCCGATGGCAATAACGGTTGGCTTGATTGAATCGGAGAGCTGCTCCTGAAGCCTCTTGGGCAGCTTATTGTAATCCGATTGTTTCAAGACCAGAATTCCCACATTGGAATCAGCCATGACGACGCCAATCTTTGAGACCATCTCCTCTTCGGTGTTGGCCGCATAAGATTTCTTTATTCCTGCCAGATTGAACCCGAGGACGCTCTCGCTGCCTCCCACAAAAGCAATCTCCATTTTTAGGCCACCACCACTTGCTCCTCGATGAGTTCAGCAGGAAGTCCGGCTTCTTTTCCTCTCACAATCTTCCTGATGTTGGAAACTTCAGTCTCTTTGCTCACCATATACCCGAGCACCGGCAAGATAGATAACGGATGATAGTTGGAAAGAGCCCACGCATACCGGATGAGATACGCCCTCAACCTGGCCTCGATCCTGCTGACTGCATCCAGATCTACAGATGCGATGTCCGAAATGGAGGACCAGAAGGGATATCCTTCAAGCCCGCGCAGGAACTCGCCGAAAGGCTGACCGGCCATGCGGCTCAGCTCTCCATGCAACTTGCCTCCGGGGATGAGGTTCTCTAGTATCACGGCTGCATCGACGCCTGCCTTGTTCATCCGGAAGAGGGTGATCAGATTTCTTATATCGACCTCTCTTCGGACGTACTTGAGCAGCAGGCCTCCGCCCACGGATAGAGTGCCGCCCACGGCCCGCTCCATTCTGAAGTAGTAGAGCTTGTCCAGGGCGTTCTCCAGCGTAGCCAGATTCTTGCCGTCGTATTGCTCCAGTGCGCTGGAATAGTCAGTTCCATCAAAGGCCGATATGATGTCGGTTATGGACTCCTTTTTGGCCAGCTCTTCGAGGTACTCGGCGGATAACTCACCCGCAGGCACGAGATGTTTTACTATCTCAGTGTCGGCGGCCCCGTAGAACTTGCCGCGCAGGAGGGTCTTGATGTTCCACACATCCCAGCGCCGGAGGTACTCCAGGATCAGGAAGGAAGGCTCGTCTATTGAGACCCGCTCCAACTTCCTGAAGGTCTTTGCCAGATTGGCAAAGGTGGCGTGCTCAATCAACTCCACCCCGGAGTAGTCCTTGGATAGCGCGTCGATCTCATCCTTATACTGGGTCTCTTCCAGGTAGCGGGCGATCTCAGACATATCCATGTTCATCATCCTGGCATACATCTCCGCCGGGACAAGCTTAGTCTTCATCGCCCGGACTCTGCCCGTGATGTAAGCGTACTTCACCGGTGAACCGAACTTCGGCAAACGTAGTACAGGCATCGTCCTCACCCGAATAAGATCCTGGAAACCTCTTTCATGCGGTTATTAAAGACCTCACGCGCAAGAGTTTCGTAGGTTAAATCGTAACGCAGAGCTCCATCACTGCTCTCAACCACAGCGCCGCCTATGATGTCCAGGTTCCCGCCGTATTTTGAGGCGAGAGAGGATATGAAGGCCTCATCTCTCTTGTTGGAGAAGACCTTCATGTCCTTGAGATCGTGAGGTTCGAGCAGCTTTTTGAGCATGGCTTCATTATCCTTCTTAGGAAGATTCTGCAGCTTCTCAAGCAGCTTCGTCTTGGCCTGCCCCAGGAGATCCTTGTGAACATTCAGCTCCGCTCTCTTGACCTCGAGATTGGCGCTGGAGATCTCTCTGCGCTCGATAGCCTCAACCGTGTGTCCAACCTCAGTTTCTTTCCTGGACTTTATCTCGGCGGCACGTTCCCTAGCTTCATTGAGTATCCTTGCAACCTCTTGGTCGGCTTCACTGTTTATCTGAGCGACCTTGTCCTTGCTGGTTGCCAGGACTGACTCAACCACTGCATCTAGTGCCATTTTGCCTCTCACCCTTGGAAATGGCCAGCTTAGGGTGACATTGTGGTCAAGAAGGGTGTCCAGGCGAACATCAGAATCAGCGATACGGCAAGACCGAAGATGATCAGTGTCTCGGGCAGGAGCATAAGAAACAGACCCTTGCCCAGGAATCCGGGCTCTTCAGCCACGACGCCAACCACGGCGGCGCCGATACCCTGTTCACCAACACCGGCACCAATGCCTGCTAATCCAGTAGCCAAGCCTGCGCCGACAGCCAACAATCCATACAATATTCCTGCATCACCTGCTAATACCATTTTCCTCAATCCTCCTTTATATGAATATTATTCAATCTTTCAATTCGTTCTATCGAATTCATGCTTTCAGGAACCTCCGGACATGTCCGAAGGGACTGTACTCCACTCCACCACCATGTGCGCTGTAGAACTTCGTGAACATCTCCACATAATGCAACCTGAGAGGATGCATGAATGGTGAGAGAATTCCCAGCAGGAAGTTGATGAAGTGCACTACCAATAAGACCAGGACACCCACAATGATCGCAGGTATCGTGAACTCTGCGCTATTAGTCGCTCCACCGCTTAGCATGGGCATGACGACATAGAAAGCAAGCTGGTTGGCGGCGAATGCCAAACCTACTGAAGCCAGGCCAATGGCTAATAGCCTAAGATAGGATATCAGGTTGCTCACATAGAATGGCACGTGAGCAAGGCCCATAGGCCCTTCCGGTCCCATCACCATCATCACTATGGCAACAACAATTACGATGGCGCTCGGAATTACCAACATCATCTGACCCATGACGAGTCCAAGCACAAGCAACCCAAAGAATACTTGGAGGAGCATCACGGGAAGTCTCTCGAAATAAGCATGCTTCTTTTCGCCGTAATTCAGCTCCGTCTTGATGCCCAAGATAGAACCGACACTACAGTGAATGATGCCTATGAAGATGCTAGTACCGATCAACAATAGAACCGCATTACTTGCCAGCCGATCCATGGGGAAAATATTGACTCCCGGCCAAAACCCGATCCTTCCCAGCGAGCCGAAGACACCTTCACCGAAATAGAGACCCGCCTGTTTTGCCAGCTCTATTTCATGCTCAGGCAATTGTCCCATGATCTTGCCCCACAAACCTAGCGGGCCAAAGATCTCGCCGAAGAATATGCCGAATATGATTGACCACACGCTGGCGATCAAAACCACGTTGATAAGCTGCTGCCATCCTTGAGTTCTGAACTTTTTCTTCAGAAGCAACATAAGCAGAAGCGACATAACGCCATAACCGATGTCTCCCAAAATCATGCCGAACATGATCGGGAAGAAAACGAATATCAGCAATGACGGATCGAATTCCTTATACTCGGGAATGGCAAATAGCCTTGTTACCAGTTCGTAAGGCTTGACCAAACTGGGATTATCCATCTGGGTCGGTATGTCTTCGCCCTTCTCGACAAGTTCGTCTGCCTCTTTATCTGCGATCAATGAAACTTCAAGCCTGCCGCCGGCAGCGCTCTCCAGCTCGCTCTTGAGCCTGCTGAACTGATCCGCCGGCACATACCCATCTATGACGAAGGCGTTGTCCGTCTCAGCAAACCTGAGTGGTGCCTCTGTCTTCCGGGTCTGCATGGACAGATACTCGTCCGTTGCCAGCATCAGATCTTCATACTGCTTCTTCATGTCGGCAAGCTTCTTTTGGAGAGGCGCTTTCTCGCCACCCAAACTTTTGATGCCGCCTTCAAGAGTAGCAATAGCCGAATCTACATTGCCCTCCAGCCTGGGTACCGAAATCTCGGAAAACCCATGCTCGGAAAGGACGGCAGATACTTCACCGGCCTTTTCTGCAGGCACAAATACCGCTACAAAAGTTGCATTCTTGGCATTTCCGGAATAGATCTCATTTACCGGAGAGACCCTCGCTACATCGGCATCAACAGGTGTTGTTGCTGTGCCGACAAAGGTCGCCAGAGAATCATAACCATAGTAAGCTTCTAAAGGCAGCGGCAAAACCGCCAACGGAGTCAGAGCCTTGATCTGATCCTGTTTGGACTTAACTTCTGCGTCGATGACAACGATACGCTCGTATGTAGCAGTAACATCTGCACCGACGTTATTGAGAAGATTATCCATCTCCGATTGAACCTGGCTCTCAGGATAAGTCTTGTCAGGAGCCTTGTTTTTCATATCAAGGTACCTGGTGACTGATCTGAGTTTAATGAGATCCTCGGAGTATTCTTTGGCTTTGCCGATGGGCTTGCCCATCTCAAACTGAGGTTGGCTGCCATTATAGTTAACAATGTGAAGCAAGCGCAACTCATGCAGCTTTTCTACAACTGGAGATATTACGTTCTTTGACCCGGCGACGACTACACGACTCATCTTTACGGGCCTAAGCATGCAACAACCCCATAAACTCCTTCATCAAATGTTCAACTGCTTTGTCCAGCTTTGCGCTGGCGCTGCCGCTCATTGAGCTTACGTTCTTCTCACCGCTGTTAACGATCGATGCCTTCTTGGCCTTCACATCGCTATCAGCGTTGGCAACGCTCTTGTCATAGTAGTCCTGTGCATCAGTCTCGGCGGATTTGACGAGGTTTGCAGCTTCAGTAGTGGCAGCGGCTATCTTTTTTTCCTTTCCATCCAAGGCCCGCTGGACTGCTGCCTTGGCTTCAGCCTCTGCCGATTTGATTTTCGATAAGATATCGTCTCTAGCCATCTGATCCCTCTACCTCTTCCCTCACTACACCTCTCCTATTTTTCAAACAGCGCTACATCACTGTTGGCTCGTGATAAACGTTCTGATCCATCCTCATCTACCAATATAAACTCTTCGGTTTTGATTTGAGGAGAGGGCTAAGTTTGATCTTTCCTCTTATGACCCCCAAAATTTCAAGGCTGTTTCCAGCTCTTTGTGGTCTTTTGCGTATTCTTTTAGGGGAATTTGCTCAAGCCAGGCCTGCGTCGCCTGCACCATAGCCCTTGCCCCGGCTGTGGTTCCGTCGGGATGGCCGTGCACTCCTCCACCGGCCTGGATAATGCAATCAATGCCGTAGCCGTCCAAATTTCCATGGACCTTGGCCGGATAGACCCCGCCTGAAGCCACCGGGAAGACTCTCTTGTAGCCGTGCCAGTCCCCCCGCAGAGCATCGCGGGAGAGGTCGTTTTCCAGGGTCTCTCGCGCCATCTTGCCCAGATAGCTTCCCGTATGCAGGTTGGTGCCGCCCGTCATGCGCACCAGCTTGGAAATGACGAGCATGGCAATGCCGTGCCCTATGTCTCTGGTGAAGGCTGCGTGCATGGTTCTGTGCACATGCACGGGCACCTTGACATGCCGGGAGAGATCCTCCAGCGCGGAGAAGCCGGCCGTCAGAACATCGATCATGACCATGTTGGCGCCATGATCGACCGCGGCTTCAGCCCGCTCCAGGATCTTATCGGCGGCGGCGGTGACGTTTACCGCGTAGAAGGCCTTCTTGCCAGTCTCTGTCTCCACTTTATCCAGAGCGGCCATGACCGCCTCCAGACGGGAGATAAGAGGACAGAAGCTCTGATCGGTCAGGGTCTCGTCGTCTTTGACCAGATCCAGCCCGCCGCGAACGGCGGCTGCGGCCACCGCTGCCGTGCCGGCCGGGTCCAGGCCCACCTTGGGCTTGACGATGGTGCCAACCAGCGGGCGGCCATAAACTCCCAGGATTTTTCGCGCATCTTCTATGCCAAAGCCTGGACCCTTATGCGCCGAGAGCAGGCTCTCCGGGAAGATGATATCCTGCAGCCGTACCTTTTTCAGATCGCCCAGGCCGAAGAGGTTTCCTGCCACCACGGAAAGGTACTGGGGGATATTTCCCGGCTCAAAGAGCTCCTCAGGAAAGCCGATCTCGACGTTGCTGCCCTCCGCAGAGATGACACGGGCCGCGAGGGGGTTGTCCTGGCCCCTCACAGCAGTCCATGTTCCCGTCGACTGCTCTGCGGCGATGGCCTCGGCTGCCTTCCGGATGGGAAGGTCGGTTTCTACATGATATTTTGCAATGAGTTCCATAATATCCTCCAATCGAATATTGCTTTTCTCATGCAGATATAAGAACTTCCACGTGGGATTGGCATCCTCGCAAAAACGGTAATATAGAACTTAAGATCATGGAATATAATCAGATGGGATTTGAGATGACCAAGATCACTATCAGCTTAATTAAGGCCGATGTGGGCGGCTATCCCGGCCACTCCTCGGTCCATCCCGCATTGATCGATACTGCAGAGTCGAAGCTAGCACAGGCCAAGAAATCCGGCGCACTGATAGACTTTCGGGTGATGGCCTGCGGCGACGACCTGGAGCTTCTCATGAGCCATAAAAAGGGCTGCGACAACGGCGAGGTGCATGCCCTGGCCTGGGAGACCTTCGAAGAAGCCACTGAGGTTGCCAAGAAGCTCAAGCTCTACGGAGCCGGGCAGGACCTGCTGGCTGACGCCTTCTCCGGCAACATTCGCGGCATGGGCCCGGGCGTGGCTGAGATGGAGATCAATGAGCGCACCAGCGAACCGGTGGTGGCTTTTATGATGGACAAGACCGAACCGGGGGCCTTCAATCTGCCCATCTTCAAGATGTTCGCCGACCCCTTCAATACCGCCGGCCTGGTGATAGATCCGGCCTGCCACCACGGCTTCACCTTCGAGGTCTGGGATATCATGGAGCACAGACGGGTCTTCATGGACTGCCCGGCCGAGATGTACGACCTGCTGGCGCTCATCGGTGCCAAGAGCCGCTATGTGATCAAGAGGGTCTTTTGCAAGCCGAACAGCAAGATCTCCGAGCAGGAGGCCGTGGCTGTGATAAGCACGGAGAAGCTCTTCCAGACGGCAGGCACTTACGTGGGCAAGGATGACCCCGTGGCCCTGGTGCGCTGCCAGTCCGGCCTGCCCGCTTTAGGAGAGGTGCTGGAGCCCTTTGCGCTGGGACATTTGGTCAGCGGCTGGATGCGCGGCAGCCACAACGGTCCACTCATGCCCTGCTCCTTTGAGACGGCGCATCCCACCCGGTTTGACGGTCCGCCCCGCGTCATAGCCGCCGGCTTCCAGATGGCCTACGGAAACTTCGTCGGTCCCGTGGATCTCTTCAAAGATGTGGCCTTCGACCTGACCCGCAAGAGATGCCTGGAGATCACTGATTACATGAGGGCGCACGGCCCCTTCGAGCCGGCGCGTCTCCCCATGGAGGACATGGAGTACACCACGCTCCCCCATGTCATGAAGGTGCTGGCGAAAAGGTTCGTGAATGCGGAGTAACCGCTTCGCGAATCTTCATCTATTTATTTATCGTCCACGTGGGTGTATTTGATGAACCTCCCAGAAAGTGATGTCAGGCTTTTTTTCCGTCTGTATCATTCTTTATTACTTTATATTAATAACAGATGTAAAGTTCTTGAAGGCCTGAACCGTCCTTCCGATCTTCATAAATTGAATCAAGAAGATCTGAAAAAGTTGAAAGACAGATTATATGGCTCTTCTGATCTGATCGACTCTTTTGTCAAGGATAATCCTGAGAATCTCTCATCTGAGGAGCAAGAAATTGTATCTACCTGGAAGAATTTCGTCAGGGACAGGTTCTACATCGTTCGCCATCTGAAGAATCACACCGTATTCCTTGATTCAAGCCATCCACCCAAGGCATATGGGGTGCTGGGGATGCTCACTTCTTTTGAGGAGATGATGGGTCCGGGACTGCCGATAATGGTTGATGCCACCCTCCTGCCATTTAGAAATCTGATCATTTATGACGGGACACTGTTATCCTTCAATATAATATTTGGCGGTGGCATACGCAGGAGCATCAACGACTCTTATAGCCAGGCCAAGAGCCTGGGAATAATCACAACTCTACCATTCTCTTCTGAAAAGGTCAAGTCTGAGGATTCCGAGATACTGAGAGGATATCTTAAAACAGAATACAGTCGAGATGTCCACCATGAGGAAATATGGGAACTAATCGGCAAAAATCCCGATCTTATGGCCATATATTGTGAAGAGATCGGCAGAGTTCATGCGAGGACTTATAAAAAAAGGCTGAGGGAAGCGGGTATCGTCGAAGGCTGGTTTGCCTTGATAGACGGGATCATAATTGCCGGTGGAAAAACGCAAAAAGAGGTTGAAAGAATTATGAAATCCCTGCTGCCCCCTGAGAAGATAAAGCTGGTTTATATATTCCAGCTAAAAGCGAAATAAAGTGGATCATGAGATGCCAGAGAGCCAGGCTGCCGAAGAGATAAAGGAAGCAGAGGCCACACCTATCCTTGAACCCGTAGAGAAAGAGGCGGCTACGCCAGCCAAACCCAGGAAGCTCCGCCGCCTCAAGGTGGCCCATCCCGAGCGCTGCATAGGCTGCCTGAGCTGCATGTTCGCCTGCAGCCGGACACGCACGGGCACCGTCTCCCTGCAAAACAGCGCCATCAAGGTGCAGACGCAGGGCGGCATTGAGGGCGATTTTCGCGTGGTGGTCTGCCGCGCCTGCCGGGATCCTCCCTGTGCAAGGGCTTGCCCCACAGGTGCCATGGAGAAGAGGCCCAACGGCAATGTGGTCTTTCACAAGGACCGCTGCATCGGTTGCGGGAGCTGCGAGAAGGCCTGCTTGGTTGGCGCAGTAACCTTTGGCAAGGAGAAAAAGCCCATCAAATGCATTCATTGTGGAGCCTGCGTGGAATTCTGCCCGCACGGCGTCCTCAAGCTGGAAGAGGTCCCCGCCTCAGGAGATTGAAATGCTGCGAAAAGTTCTGTACATCGATCTTTCCATTGGAGAATCATGGATAGAGGAGAGGCAGGAGATCTTTGAGAAGTGGATGGGCGGAACCGGCGTGGGAATTTCGCTGCTCCAGGAGGAGTGCCCCGCGGGCACCGATCCGCTCTCGCCCGGCGCGCCCATAATCCTATCCATCGGCCCACTTAACGGCATCTTTCCCGTGGCCACCAAGACCGTGGCCACCTTCAAGTCGCCCCTGACGGGGGAGCTGGGCGAGTCCTACGCCGGAGGCAGGCTCTCTCTGGCCTTGCGTTTTGCCGGGCATGAGGCAGTGGTCATCCGCGGCAGAGCCGAGCGGCCTTCTTACATCTCCATAAACGATGACGTTGTGAAGATCAAGGACGCCACCTCCATCTGGGGCATCGATGCCCAGACCACGGGCGTGATTCTGCGCGATCGCGAGAGCGGCGTGGGCCGGCGCTCCATTATCCGCATCGGCCCGGCCGGGGAAGCCAAGGTGAGGTACGCGGGCGTGGTGGTGGACACCTACCGCCACTTCGGACGGCTGGGTTTAGGGGCGGTCTTCGGCTCCAAGAAGCTTAAGGCCATGGTGATCTCGGGAACAGAGACCATTAGCGTTCCGGATGTCAAGCGCTACAAAGAGGTCTACAATCGCCTTTACAAGACCGCGGTGCAAACAGATGTGATGGAGAAGTACCATGACATCGGCACCTCTGTGAACATCAGCACCCTGAATTGGCTCAAGGGTCTGCCCACCAAAAACTTCCTTCTCTCCAGTTTTCCGGAGGGCGAAAAGATCAGCGGGGAGAGTTTCGCGGAAAAGCAACTCTTCCGCCGGCTCTCCTGCGCCGGATGCCCCATCGGCTGTGTGCATATCGCCGCCCTGAAGACGGCCTTTTCCACTCATCACGAATTCGAGGTAAGAAAGGTCTCCTACGACTACGAGCCCATCTATTCCCTGGGCTCGAACCTGGGCGTGGGCCAGGCCGAGGGAGTCCTGCAACTGATCGATGTCTGCGAGAGGCTGGGCCTGGATGTAATGTCGGCGGGAGTGGTCCTCTCCTGGGCCACCGAGGCTCTGGAAAAGGGACTCATCACCAGCAAAGAGACCCTGGATGTACCGCTCCAGTGGAACGGCGTGGAAGGCTACACACAGGCCTTGGAGAATATCGTCAATGCGCCCAATGAATTTTATGGGGCTCTGGCCCGGGGGGTGGACTATGCCGCGAAAAAGTACGGCGGATTGGATTACGCCATGGCGTTAGGAGGAAACGAGGTCTCCGGCTACCATACCGGTCCGGCCTCCATCGTAGGCCAACTGGTGGGCGTGCGCCACTCTCATCTGGACAACGGCGGATACGCCATCGATCAGAAGGCGATTAAAAAGCCCATGGACCTGGAAGCAATGGTGGACGAGATCATCAAGGAGGACAACTCCCGCGGCGTCTTCAACTCCCTGGTGGGCTGTCTGTTTGCTCGCGGCGTTTACACAGAGGAGAACATCATCGACTCTTTGGGAACGGTTGGCATCTGGAAGACAAAGGATGATCTAATGGAGCTGGGAAAGAGAATATTCGAAGAAAAATACAAATTCAAGGTGCAGGAGGGTTTCGACCTCTCAAAAGTGCGCGTGCCGCGCCGGTTCTACGAGACAGTTTCTGCCGCCGGATTGGTGACGCCGGAGACGGTGGAGGAGATGCTTGGGCTTTACCGGAAGAAGAGAGGTTGGAGCTAGTATAGCGAGGCTCAAATAAAGCCATGAATGTGAGAGGATAAAAGATTCCTTTTCACGCGAAGGCGCGAAGCCGCGAAGTCAAAACATTGGTTTATTTCTGCCTCGCTGTACAAGCTACTCTGCATCCCCTTCAGCGGACATCTCCCTTTCCCTCTTTTTTGATGGCTTCGTGGATTTCTTTGCTCCTGTCGCGGCCTTCTTCGGTTTATTTTTTTTTTCTTCCGGGGCATTTTCCGGCAGCTCCTTCCTGCGATCCCTGATCAGGCCCTTCCTTTCCATCCTCTCCTTGATCATCCTCCGGACCTCGCCCTCTCCCACGGAGAAGACTTCCCCGATCAGCTCCACGGCCACCTCCAGCCCCCGGCCCACCAGCGGGTCGCAAGACGCACCCCGGCCTGCCAGATCGCTTAGATGATCAAGGGGCTTATCTACCAGCTCTGAAGAGTATTTGTCCGGCTCCTCCCGGTAGATCTTGAGCATGGCGAAGATGTAAGGATAGAGGGGCGTCGCCGAACTGAGCCGGTAGAAGGTATTGGTCTTCTTCTTGACCTCATCACGGGGCGAGGGCAAAATTCGGCGTTCTACTGTGATCATCCCCATCCGCTCCAGCTTGTCCAGCTTGTTCATGAGAGTGGTCTGGTTCCAGAAGGGCCCGCCCCCCGTGGGTCCATTCTCCCGCCAGATCTGATTAAGCTGGACAAAGCCCCCTTTTCGCTTCAGGTAGATCAAAAGAGAGGCCAGAGGAGCTTGATCGCGCTGCAGGGCAGTGTAACGGATGAACTCATCCAACATGCACGTACCTGGTGTGTGCAACTCTAAAGCATTTTCGCTTTCTTCACAAAGCATTTTTATGCCTTTGTCTCGCTCAAAGGAGTCACAATGCAAGCCATAATTCTCGCCGCCGGCGAAGGAAGCCGCATGCGGCCTTTAACCACGTCGCTGCCCAAGGTGATGCTGCCCGTAGCCGGCAAGCCTCTGCTGGAGCATATCATCCTCAGGGCGCGTGCGGCAGGAATGGACCGCTTCGTCCTGGTGGTAGGATATGGTGCCGGCGCAGTGCGCTCATACTTTGGGGACGGCGGCCGCCTGGGCGTTAAGATAGATTATGCTCACCAGGATAAGCAGCTCGGCACCGGCCACGCCCTGATGGCCGCCGAGAGCCTTGCGGAAGAACGCTTCCTGGTAATAAATGGAGATGTGCTGCCGGATGAGGAAGCCCTGCGGGAGATGACCCGCGGCGGTGCTGCCGTCTCGGCCATCAAGGTCGATGATCCAACAAGATACGGGGTTTTCACAGAGGAGAACGGTTGCTTCAAATCGGTGGTTGAGAAGAGTGCCCACCCCCCCTCCAACCTGGCCAATGCCGGCATCTACCTCTTAGAAAGAAGCATCTTCGATGCCCTGCGAGCAGCACCGCTCTCAGTGCGGGGCGAGTATGAGCTGACCGATGGGCTCAACCTGCTCGCCGCCAGAGAGAAGATCAGAATCGTCACGCTCAAGAGCTGGCTGGAGATGGGCAGGCCCTGGGATATCCTGGCCGCAAATGAGATTTTGCTTAAAGACCTGGAGCCGCAAATACTGGGCGAGATTGAGCCCGGAGCGATCCTCAAGGGCAGTGTAGCCGTGGGCCGGGGCACCATCGTGCGCTCAGGATCCTACATCGTGGGCCCGATAATAATCGGAGAGGACTGTGATATCGGACCCAACTGCTACATCCGGCCCACGACCTGCATGGGCGACAAAGTCCGGATAGGAAACGCGGTGGAGGTCAAAAACAGCGCCATCATGAACGGCAGCAAGATCGGGCACCTATCCTACGTTGGAGACAGCGTTATCGGAGAGAACTGCAACTTCGGGGCAGGAACCGTCTGCTCCAATCTGCGCCATGACAAGTGCCCCATAAAATCGTTCGTCAAAGGGGAGCGGGTGGATAGCGGCAGGCGCAAACTGGGCGTGATCATGGGCGAAGGGGTGATGACCGGGGTCAATACTTCCATCTACCCTGGCACGGTCATTGAGCCAGGTTTTAGGGGGCTGCCGGCTGCGGTTCACAAGGGCCTGGTCTTTTCTAACGAGGCTGAAAATAACAAACCTTTTCAAGGCAAAGGATGATAATGTTGAGAATCACAGCTTTGAGGAGAACTTGATGAGAGACATTATTCCCATTGCCAAGCCAATCATTGGCGACGAAGAGATAAAAGCTGTAAGTGAGGTGCTGAAAAGCGGCATGCTCGCCCAGGGTGAGAGCGTCAAATGCTTTGAAGATGAATTCGCCGGCTATCTGGGCGTGAAAAATGCCATAGCTGTAAACAACGGCACCGTCGCCCTGGATCTGGCCATCAAGGCCCTGGGACTACAGAAGGGAGACGAAGTCATAACACCCGCCTTCACCTTCATTGCTACTGCCAACTGCGCCCTCTATCAGGGTCTACGCCCCGTCTTCGCAGATGTGGACCCGAGAACTTTCAATATCGATCCAGAGGATCTGCAAAAGAGAATAACTCCCCGCACCAGGGCCGTGATCGGCGTTCACCTCTACGGCCAGCCCTTCGACCTCTCGGCTGTGCAGGAGATCTGCCGGGAAGGGGCAATTACTCTGGTAGAGGACTGCGCTCAGGCCCACGGAGCAGAATATCAGGGCAAGAAGGTGGGCTCATTTTCTACAGGCTGCTTCTCCTTCTACCCCACCAAGAACATGACCACGGGCGAGGGGGGCATGATCACCACCAACGATGATGCTCTGGCCGCCCGTCTGCGCCTGCTGAGAAGCCACGGGGACACCGGAAAGTACAACCACGCCACATTAGGCTACAACTACAGGATGATGAATCTGCAGGGGGCCATCGGTCTGGTGCAACTCAAACGGCTGGAGGAGTTCACGGCCAGGAGGATCGAAAATGCCCGGTTTTTAAACGCCAACATCAACCTCAAGGGCATCAGCACCCCTTACCAGGCCAAAAACGTCAGGCACGTTTATCATCAATATGTGGTGCGGGTGGAGGAGGGCTTTGCCTCTTCCCGGGAGAAGCTGATGGAGTTCCTTCAGGCTAAAGGAATCGGCTCTGCCGTTCACTATCCCAAAGCGGTTTATGAGCAGCCCCTCTACCGGGAGTTGGGCTATACTAACGAGAGCTGTCCCATATCCGAAGACGTCTCCCGCAAGGTGTTGAGCCTGCCTGTGCATCCCTCTCTTCGCGAAGAGGACCTGGCGTACATCTCTGAGACCATAAATTCCTTCGAGGCTTGAAGCATGGACGTTGGAGTCATAGGCGTGGGGGCCATGGGCCGAAATCATGTGCGCGTCTACTCGGAAATGAAAGGAGTGGGCACCGTTTATGTCTATGATCCCGTCACAGAAAACGCTGAGCGTTCTCGGGAGTATGCTACAATATGCAAATCATTGCCGGAGCTACTGGGCCAGGTGGATGCAGTCAGCATCTGCGTTCCCACCCGCTACCACTTTGAGACGGCCAAAAAAGTAATCGATGCCGGCATAAACTGCCTGATCGAAAAGCCCATCACCCTGACGGTTGAGGAAGGAGTGCAGCTCCTGCGACAGATCGAGGGCAAAGAGCTTATCGTTGGTGTGGGCCACATCGAGAGGTTCAACCCCATCGTGGCAGAGATGACAAAGATCGCCCAGCGGCCCGATTATGTATCCATCAAGAGACATAATCCCACCTCAAGCCGCATCACCGATGCTTCCGTGGTAGAGGACCTCATGATCCATGACATCGACATAGCTTTCAATGTGCTTTTCAAGGGCGAATGCGACTACAAGATATTCAGTGCCGGGAGCGCAAACGTCTGTGAGGCACTCGCTGTCTTTCCGGGCTGTGTGGTCTCATTCTCCGCCAGCCGTCTATCCTCCAAGAAGTTTCGCACATTTTATGTCGAGTCCGAGGACTTCACGGCGGAAGGCGACTTCATGACCCAGGAGGTTTACATATACCGAAAGCCCGGCAAGTACGGCGTGGAAAATGAGCGGTATATGCAGGAGAATATCATCGAAAAGGTCCTGGTAAACAAGGTCGAGCCCTTGAAGGTAGAGCTGAAGACCTTTTTGGACTGTGTCCGGGCCGGCCGGCCTTTCCCTGTCACGCCACAAGAGGCCCTGAAGAACCTGCAAATCTGCGAGCAGATCAAGCAGGGATTAGAGATCAAGAAGCCTTAGGATGGGAAGAATGGCTGAAATGAAAGGGGAAAGCAATAGCTACTATGTCCATCCCACGGCCATAGTCGAGAGCAGGGTGATTGGTGAGGGCACAAAGATCTGGCATTTCGCCCACGTGCGCCACGGCTCGAAGATAGGCAAGAACTGTAGCATTGGAAAGAGCGTTTACATCGACATAGATGCCGAGATTGGCAGCAATGTGAAGATTCAGAACTTCGTCTCCGTTTATAAGGGCGTGATCATAGAGGACGATGTCTTCGTAGGCCCCTCTGCCACCTTCACCAACGATCTGTATCCGCGTGCATTTATCTGGGATGAAAGCCACGTTTCTGCCACGCGCATCTGCCGGGGCGCAAGCATCGGGGCCAATGCCACACTTGTCTGCGGCATAACTGTAGGCCAGTATGCCATGATTGGCGCGGGAAGCGTAGTGGCGAAGAACGTTTTGCCCTTTGCTCTCATCCTTGGCAATCCCGGCCGGCAAAAGGGATGGGTCTGCTATTGCGGCCATAGGCTGAAGGGGGATGCCACACTAAGCAGCAATATGTCGGTTTATAAATGCCCGGCCTGTGGAAAGAATGTTGAGATCAGAGATGAGGAAGGATAAGAGAGATGTCTGAAGAATGTGCAAAGATCGCAGTTATTGGTCTGGGCAATGCCGGGCTGCCGTTAGCTGCGGTTGTGGCGGACAGCGGCATTATGGTCATGGGCGTGGATATCAATGAAGAGCGCTGCCGGCTGATAAACCGGGGGGAAAATCCCATACCCGAGGAAGCGGGCTTGGAAGAGCTAATAAAACAACACGGCGGAAAAAGGCTCGTGGCCACATCGCATTTCGAGGACGCGAGGGGCTGCCAAACCTTCATAGTGATCGTGCCCGTCTTTGTGGATTCCGGCAATAATCCCGACTTCTCAATTATGGAGAAAGCACTCCATTCTCTGGGCAAGATCCTGAAGAAGGGAGATCTGGTCGTGCTGGAGACGACCTTTCCGCCGGGGACGACCGGGGGCCTGGTACAAAACAGGCTATGCGAGTCAAGCGATCTATTGCAGAGCGAATTTTTCCTGGCCTATTCTCCAGAGAGGATAATGACCGGCTATAGCCTCTCGCGGCTCCGGGAATTTCCCAAGGTGATTGGCGGCAGGGACGAAGAGAGCGGCATAGTTGCCTATCAGGTCTATAAAAAATTCATCTGCAACCTTCATCTGGTCTCCTCGGCCAAAGTGGCAGAGATGATCAAGGTCATGGAGGGCTGCTATCGCGACGTAAATATCGCGTTAGCCAATGAACTCTTCAAGATTTGCCAGGATCTGGGGATCGACTTTTTCGAGGCAAGAGAGAAGGCCAACCATCAGTTCTGCCACATTCATCTGCCCTCCACCGGAGTGGGCGGCCACTGCATTCCTGTATACCCCTGGTTTCTCATAAAGGAGATGGAAAAGAGAGAGCACTTTTGCAATTGCCGCCTGCTCTGTGTCTCGCGAGAGGTCAACGACGAGATGATCCGCTACTGGTCGGAAAGAATATTGCTGGAGTGCATGAAAATCAACAAGCCGCTTTTCAGCATTAAAATCTGCATCAAGGGCATAACTTTTCGGGCAGGAGTAAAAGAGTTCTATCACAGCCGCAACCTGGCCCTGGTGAGACTGCTGGCCGACAAAGGGCTGGATGTCTATGTCGCCGATCCTCTTCTCACCCGTGATGAAGTGATCGGTAAAGGCCTCAGACATATCAAACCTGAAGAGTCCGATTTGATCTTCGACCCCTTTGAGCTGAAATTCGATGTGCTAGGAATAAATTGAGGAAAAGTTCAATGAAGATTGCATCGATCGTTGGCGCCAGGCCGAACTTCATCAAATTGGCTCCGCTATCCAGGGAGCTGAGAAGACGGGGGCTTGATGAAGTAATAATTCACACCGGTCAGCATTATAATTATGAGATGGACAGGATATTCTTCGATGACATGGGTATACCTGCCCCTGATTACCACATGGGCATAGGTTCAGGCAGCCATGGCTTTCAGACGGGAGAGATGCTGAGGAAGGTGGAGGAGGCTCTTCTGGCTGAGAAGCCGGATGTGGTTATAGTCTTTGGCGACACCAACTCTACTCTGGCAGGAAGCCTGGCCGCGGCAAAGCTGCATATCAAGAGTGCTCATGTCGAGGCAGGTCTCAGATCCTTTGATAAAAGCATGCCCGAGGAGATCAACCGAGTGCTTGTGGACCACTGCTCCGATTTGCTGCTCTGTCCGACCAGGACTGCCGTGGACAACTTGAGAAGAGAGGGCATAACAAAGAATGTCTATCTGACGGGAGATGTGATGGTGGATGCGCAAAAGGATTGCGAAAGGATTGCCGAGAATAAATCACATATCCTGGAAGACCTGGGCCTTTTGCCCAACGGCTATTACCTGGCCACTGTGCACAGGGCATCGAATACTGATGATCCGGATAAGCTTCGGGCGATCACAGAGGCGCTCAAAGATCTGGAAAATGTGGTCTTTCCCTGTCATCCCAGGGCTGAGAAATATCTGAGAGAATATGGCCTGTGGGATGATCTGGTCAGGAAGATCGATGTGATCAAGCCGGTGGGGTATCTGGACATGCTTCTCCTGGAGAAGAACGCTAAAAAGATAATCACCGACTCGGGCGGCGTGCAGAAAGAAGCCTACTTGCTTGGCATTGCCTGCATAACTCTGAGAGACGAAACGGAATGGTTGGAAACAGTAGATGATGGGTGGAATGTTCTTGTCGGCCCGAACCGGGAGAAGATCGTTTCGTTAGCCAGATGCTTTGAGCCCGGCCATGAACGTCAGGATGTATTTGGAAAGGGAGATGCAAGCATCAAGATGGCTGATTTAGTGGAAAATATTTCGTATGAAAAAACAGGTGGACCTTGAAAGTACTTCTTTTAGCCAATCAGCCGGAGAGGACCACGCGGCTGAAGATGTTCATGGGCACTCTCCAATCCCAGGGACATGAGGTGATCATTCCCAGTTTCGGCACAAGAAATTGGATCAGGATTGCCGGATTGGCGAAGAAGATCGCAAAAGAGAGGACTCCCGATGTGGTTCACATCTTTAACGTTCCCGATGTAATTTATCACAGCTTTGCAAAGCTGCGCGGCCAAGGCTTCAGAAAGCTAATCTACGACTACAGGTCTCCCTGGGGCATTGAGCTTGCTCAGACCTTCGGTGCGCCAGGGCGGATATTTGGTGAGCACTTTGAGCGAGAACTGACAAATTCCGCAGATGCCATCACTACCGTCAATGAGCCGCTCGGAAGAAAAGTGCAGGAGTATGCACCCAATAAGAAAGTTCACGTGATACCCAACTATCCTCATCGTTCCTTCTGCACAGAGGGGGCCAATATCGTAGCCCGGGAATTTGCGGTCGAGCCGGGAAGAGAGCCCATAGTATTCATAGGACGCATCTGCACCCAGGAGGGGATTGGAAAGCTTTTGGAGGTTGCCCGGGCAATTCCCGAGCGGGAGTTTTGGATTGTGGGCAGTGGTCCTTTTGCCAATTGGTATCTCTGGAGAAAGCCCGGCAATGTTAAGAACCTGGGCTGGCAGCCACATGAGAAGGTTGCGGCCCTGCTTAGCAATGCCAGGCTCTGCCTGATTCCCCGTGAGGAGGATGCGCTCACCCCCTACTCCACGGACAAGAGCGTCTGGAAGCTCAATGAGTACCTGGCTCTGGGAAAAACGGTAGTGGCATCCGGGGTGACCGAAGAGGAGAAGAGAAAAAACCTGGTGGTTGTAAAAGCAGAACAGTTGGAGGAAGCAGTACGGGAGAATCTTATGCGTGAGCCGGAAAAGCTCGTCGCAGAGGATTACAGGTTCTGGGACAGGAATGACCGGATCATCAGAGAGGTTTACGAGAGCCTTTAGAAAATTGTGAGCGGCTCTGCAAAAAAAAAGATGCACTCACTCGACAGTCACGCACTTGGCCAGGTTGCGGGGCTTGTCAATAGGCAGGCCGAGCTTGTTTGCCGTATAATAGGAGAGCAGTTGCACGGCCACGGTGCAGAGCACGGCTGAGTAGATGGGCCGCGTCTCGGGCACCTCAATCACTCTGCTCGCCACCTTGGCGATATCCGGGTCCCCTTCCATGGCGATGGCGATGACATCGGCGCCCCGTGCTCTTACCTCTTTTATGTTGGACTGAATCTTCTTGCCGCAGGTGGCCAGAGCAACAACGGGCGTCTTTTCCGTAATCAATGCCAGTGGCCCGTGCTTGAGCTCGCCTCCTGCGTAGCCCTCTGATGGGATGTAGGCGATCTCTTTCATCTTCAGCGCGCCTTCAAGAGAGATCGGATAGAGATAGTCCCTGCCGATGAAGAAATAGCAGCTTGCGGCTGCATAAAGCTCGGCGATCTTCCTGATCTCCTCCCTCTTCTCCAAAACCCTCTGCACCAGGCCGGGGAGTTTGGTCAGCTCAATGAGCATCTTTCTGGCCTGATCGGGTGTCAGACGGCCACGGGCTCTGCCCAGACGTATGGCCAGCAGAATGACGGCCACCAGTTGAGCGGTGAAGGTCTTGGTGGCAGCCACGCCGATTTCCGGGCCACAGCGGGTATAGATGGTGCCGTCCACCAGCTCGGTCACAGTTGAGCCCACGACATTGGTTATGGCCAGGCTCCGCCCACCGCATATCTTGGCCTTCTTTAAAGCCAGGAGAGTATCCGCCGTCTCTCCGGACTGGGTGATGCCCAAAAGCAGTGTCCTTTGCCGCACCTGCAGATTCAAGAACTCGGATGCCACCTCTACATCCACTGGCAGATCGGCGGCACGAGCAAACAGGTTCTTGGCCAGCAGGCCGGCATGGTAGGATGTGCCGCAGGCGATGACCGTCACCCTTTCCAGGCCTCTTATCTCCTCATCGCTCATGCCCAGTTTGAGCCGCACATCCCCTTCTATCTCCGAGATGCGCCCGGCAATGGTCTCGCGAATGGCCCGCGGCTGCTCATGAATCTCTTTGAGCATGAAATGCAAATAGCCGCCTTTCTCGGCAGCATCGGCATCCCAGGTGATGCGCTCGACCTGTGCCTGGCGGGGCTGACCCTCCCGATCCATTATCTCAACCCTGTCCGCAAAGATGCGGGCGATCTCGCCGTCCTTCATGCGAATGACGTCTTTGGTATAGGGAAGAAGCGCGGGTACATCGGATGCCACATAGATTGCGCTTTTCCCCTTGCCCAGCACCAGGGGGCTGTCCTTTCTGGCGCAGACCAAATAGGGAGAACTGGCAGCGAGCACGGCCACGGCATAGGAGCCTTCCACATGCATTAGAGCCCTGCAAACGGCGGCGTAAAGATCGCCATTAAAATAAAAGTGAATGAGATGAGCCAGGACCTCGCTGTCCGTCTCGGATGAAAACACATAGCCTTTCTCCGATAAAAGCTCTTTTAAATCCAGGTAGTTTTCAATGATGCCATTATGCACAATGGCTATCTCCCCAGAGGTGTGAGGATGGGCATTGCGATCGCTGGGCCGCCCGTGCGTTGCCCAGCGGGTATGGCCGATGCCCATGCCCTCTCCCGGACAGCCCCTGGATTGGTAGACCTTTTCCAGATCCGCTATTCTCCCGGCAGACTTTAGGACCATAATCGTCCCCTCAGACTTGATGGCCACACCCGCCGAATCATAACCTCTATACTCCAGCCTTTTCAGAGTATCAAAGAGAATCGGCCCTGCTTGCTTGTCGCCCACATAAGCCACAATTCCGCACATCAGCAGATCACCCTGCTCTCCCTCTCAATCCAGCCGCGAATTGACGTGCCCGATGTTATGCGCGCACCTGTGCCCACCACCGTTCCCGGGCTGGCCAGAACTCTGCTTCCTGCGGTCACATCATCGGCAAATATCGCCCCGAACTCTGCCCTCAAAAAGGCCTCCTCCACCTCTACTACACACGGCCCCGTCTCGACAACCAGTTGATCCCCTAAAGTGCAGCTTGCTCCGATAACCGAGTCGGAAATAATAGTCCCTGAGCCGATCCTGGTATCATTCATGATTATGCTGTTTCTTATCTCAGAATGTGAGCCGATCCTGGCCGAGTCGCCCACAGATGTGGACGGCAGGATGGTGGCACCAGGACCTATATCGCAGTCCTCGCCGATACAGATCGGGCCCACCAGATAAGATCCGGAGCGGATAATGCTGCCCTCGCCCACCTCCACCGGTCCTTTGATCCTGGCGCCCTCTTCCACCTCTCCCGAGATTATTGTATCCTTCATGCCTAAAGCCAGGCTGTTGGCATTGAGCAGATCCCAGGCGAATATGGCATCGGACCATATACCTTTGCTGATCTGAGGTATGATCTCTTTTCCGTCTCTGATCATCTGAGATAAGGTCTCTGTCAGCTCGTAAGATCCCCTCTCCGATATGGGAGTATGGCGGAGATCCTCAAAGATGGATGGCCCGAATTTGTAGGCTCCTGTGTTGAGAATTCCGGAACACGGCCTTCCGGGCTTCTCAATTATTGCCTTTACCCTCTCCTGTTCTACCATTAAGACCCCATAGTCGCCGGAATGGCGGCGAAGAGCAGCCAGTATCACGTTCTCTCCACGGGCTGAGATCAGCTCCTTGACGGCTCTCGCATCTATGAGGTTGTCTCCGTTGACCACGAGAAATTCCTCATCCATGTAGGCCTCAGCTTTGCGCAGGGCATGAGCCGTCCCCAAAAGCTCATTTTGTTCGAGGTAAGTGATCTTTACGCCGAAATCAAGACCATCCTCGAAATAGTCCATGACCCTTTCTTTCTGATAGCCTACTACAATGTAGAGATCTCGAATGCCATTTGCAGCCAGAGCTATAATGACATGCTCCATGAAAGGGCGGTTTCCCACAGGAAGCATGACCTTGGATCTGGTCTGGGTAAGTGGCCTGCATCTGCGGCCTTCTCCAGCCGCCAATATGACTCCCTTCAATTCTATCACAGCCCGGATAACTCGAACTGTTACTTGCAGCACAGCCAGGCTTTAGATCTTTTCGGTCTGTAATTCTTAAAAAAATGAATAGAACTAAATGCGATTCTGTTGCATTCTCTGGTGGTGCGCGCGTGGTGTTGCAGGCATGGTGGTTGTCGCGATCCACTTCCTAATGGGGTGCTACTAAGAAAAGTTTAAATAAAAATTATTCTAATCTGGTTATGGAAATAACCAAGTATGTGGAAGTTCAACCGAAACCATTTTAACTTAATCAACAAGTATACCACACCAAATGAAACGTTGGGAACCACCCGCTAGGCTAGAACCTGTTATCTATTATCATTGGATAGACGAGAATCCAAAGATGGTGCAAGGCGGAGAACTCGAATTAGTGGTAAATAAAAATCCTCGGTACCCAGAGGACATAAAATTGGTGGCCCATAGAGTATTAACCAATGTCTTAAGTAGCCCACATTCTGAGAATCTCATCATCTATGGATTTACTGATAGGTATACCGGTTTCAAAATAGTAGTAAAAAACGGAGAGGGCTATTTGTTGATGGCGCACCAGCATCATCTAAAAGGCAGCTTTAGGGCAGAAGATGGCCGAATGCTTGGAGATCACCCACATTTTCATAAGATAAATTACGATTATATAAATAGAAGAGACGGCACGCCAGGCACAACGCATGTGGTTCCACTCGACCTTCATCAGAATATGACTCCTGCTGACCTGCTTAATGTATTTAAAAGTTGCTATCATTTCAAGGATGGAACATTAGATCCCACTCAGATGCCAATAGTAAATAAAATCCAGACTGGTTTAGAGGATTATTCATGAATGAGTTGCAAGAGGTCATCTTTAAAAAAATCAAAGAAGCTATATGTAATAGTGTTGAGTGTTATCCCGTTCTCCAAGATGCTATTAGGGTAGACACTCCGTTCTTGGATTGGATGGGTGAATATATTGGAATTTATGTAACGCAAAATGGGCGCATAACAGATGGTGACCAAATACTAAATCAAATAGATGCGTTGGGGACTTATAAGGACTTCTTAAAATGGGATGATCGAAATGATTATCTCTTTAGTTATAATATCGACCAAAAAGAGAGAAGCCTGGACCCTCGTTATTTCGAAACACAAGATGACATTCTGAAATATATTCAAGGAATCTCAAGGCTACCAGGGTTCTTTGAAGCCCGACCATTAGGTGAAAAACAGGATAAATTCCCCACTTTTGTTAAAAAAGTTGTTACTGATACTTTAATAAATGATTACCCCAAGAGGCCTAGAGAGGGGGTTATTGAGTGGGCATCAAAATTGACGCGACCTAGATCATTTAGAAAAAATAATGTAACAATTCATAGCGATTTATCCCCAATAGACGAAAACAAGATAGTCGAAATTATCGGTTACCAAACGTCCAACGATCATGAAAAGAGGACCCATATAAAAGAGAAATTGTTTGATCCCTTATTATGGGAGACATTCAATCCAAGAGTTGAAACGATTGCCGTAACCTTTGATCTCTTTGATTATCCAAGTGATGTGCGTGATCTTTTAAGTAGTCGCGCGGAAGTGATTGAACTTAAAAAACCTGATGCGAGGATGCAGCTAGCAGATACATTATTAGCTGCCGCGAGTGGGTCTAGCTGAATATTATTAATCACCTTGGATTTATGGGCGCAGAAAGCAAGGACTCTTTTGCGAGGGCGACAGGATAATGAGAATACTGGTAATACCCACAACCGACTGGATAAGGCATCCTGTTCCCAATCGGCTCAACTTTATCTTCGATATTTTAGCAGAGAAGCACGAGATTTATGTTCTGCACTTCCGCCTGTTGAGGTTTAAAGACCTGGAGCCGAGGCAGACCAGGTGCCGGCTGGTGGATGCGAGCTGGATCGAGACGGATGATCCATCACTCTATTACCTGCTGAACTTTCCCTATCACCTCTGGAAGATACGGCAGGTAGTGGCCAGGGAGAAGATTGATCTCATCGTTTCTGCTAACATTCTGCCGTCTCTTGCCGCGCGCTTTGCCGGGGTGCCTGTGGTCTTTGACTATCTCGATCACCTGGAGGAATCGGCATCCGTCTACTATCCGGGATCGGCCCTGGGCGCGCTGGTTAAAGCCGTCGTCGGCGCTATCGTCCGGTTCAACCTTAAAAAAACCAAATCTATAATAACTGTTACCGAGGAGTTCAAGAGCCTGCTCCAGGGCAGGGGAGCCGAGAATGTGACTGTGATTCCCAACGGCGTTGACTCGCAATTGCTTGTGCCTCTTTCCAAGGACGAATGCAAAAGCCGTCTGGGGCTTAAGGGAAATGTCCTGGGCTATGTCGGTTCGCTGGAGCACTGGGTTGACCTGGAGACGGTGGTGTCGGCACTGCCCTGGATCGATGCCACATTGCTCATAATAGGACCGGGGCTGTTTACGGATTATGGAAGCCAGATAAAAGAATTGGCCGAAGATCTGGGAGTTTTAGACCGAATTGTCTTCACTGGAGCCGTGAAGTACTCCCTGCTTTCCCCGTACCTTTCCGCAATGGACATTGGACTCAATCCCCTCAAGGCGATGTTGAAGAACGATCTTACAATAGGCGGCAAGGTCTTCAATTATCTGGCCTGCGCAAGGCCGGTTCTATCCAGCCGTATGGGCGCCCTGGAGAGTCTTCTCGGGGACGAAATCTACTACTATGATGATATGGAAAGCTTTGTCAGTCAGGTGAAGATGATCCTGGAGACTAGACCCGACGAGAAAATGCTCCGATCGCTGGCCGAAAGATATGACTGGATAAACATCTCCCAGCATTATGAGCAGGCCCTGGAGAGGGCTTTGGAGAGGGGGCAAATGAAATGAGGATTGCTTTTGTGTATTACGCCTCATTTTCATCATTCATCAAGAGGGATTACGACATAATTTTTCGGGCCCATGAAGTAAAAAAGGTCAACTTCTCAGGGACCGGCGATGCCGTGAAATTGATGAAGGCCGTGGCCAATTGCGACCTGGCCCTGATATGGTTTGCCGGGGGCCATGCCTTTGCCGCGGTGTTGCTTGCCAAATTGCTGAGAAAGAAATCTATGATCATCGTGGGAGGTTTCGACGTTGCCCGTGCCCCTGAAATCAACTATGGCCGGTTCACCCAGAGCCGGACAAGGAAATTTCTCACGAAATTTGCTCTGCAATACGCAAACAGGGTGCTGGTGGTTGATCCGTCTCTGAAAATAGATGCCATCAAAAATGCAGGAATTGACGGGCACAATATCGACTATCTGCCTACAGGATACGATTATGAGAAATTTGTGCCCGGACCCGCGAAAGAAAATCTGGTTATAACCGTGGGCTATGTGAGCCATTCCGTCATCAAGAGAAAGGGCTTTGATACATTTGTCCGGGCTGCATCCCTCCTGCAGGACACGAAATTTCTGCTCATAGGAAAGGCCATGGACGATTCTGTGGATCTTCTGAAAGGGTCTGCCCCGCCTAACCTCGAGTTCACCGGATTTGTTACCGATGAGGAGCTTCTCAGTTACTATCAGCGCTCCAAGGTCTACTGCCAGCTCTCGGCCTACGAAGGCTTGCCCAATGCTCTGTGCGAAGCAATGCTCTGCGAGTGCATTCCCGTGGGCACGGATCGAAACGGCATACCCACGGCCATGGGAGATACAGGCTTTCTTGTGCCGTACGGAGACGCAAAAGCAACCGCAATCGCCATAGCCCATGCCTTGAAGGCGCCCGGCATAAGAGGCCAAAACGCGAGAAATAGGATACGAGAACTATTTCCCGAGGAGAGAAGGGAGAGAGGATTGTTGCAGGCCATAGAAGAGATAGCAGGCACATGAAGAGGTGAAAAGAGTTGAAGGTTCTGATTACTACTACCTATTGGAAAAATTCATCTGGCGGTGGCATTAAGATCTACCTGGCAAATCTGGTGGAGGAGCTGCAAGAGAAGGGGCTGGACGTTGATGTGATTTTTGCAAATGGTGAAGATCAAAAGAATTATAAAATAAAAGATAATGAATTAAATTCTGCATTTCCCTTGAAGATACTGCAGGCGTATCTCACCCTGAGAAGATTGAAACCGGATGTCATTCATTCCCATGGTGGAATGTACTATTATCTGATTGCCGGCTATTTTTACAGGATCTTTCACCCTGTCGCCCTCGTCTATACCTTCCATACTGAACCTGGCCAGGACAACCTGATCAGTCCTCTGCGCCGCTTCTTCCTTCAAAATCTGCTCAGCCGATGCAGCCGCGTCACCTTCGTCTCCAGGGCACTGATGAGCAAGGTGGAAGAAAAATGGGGCATGAAATTTCACAGCTATGCCATAACGTATGCAGGCGTCGATCACGAGGAGGTTACAGAGAGCGATAAAAGGGCGTTCCTTAAGGAATTCATAGTCCCCAATGGCTCCATAATTCTGCTGGCCTTGGGCCTGACGGCCCTCAGCTACAAAGCAGAGGGGCTCAAGATCCTCATAAAAGCAGTAAAGATCATCAGGGACGAATGCCCCAACACCATTCTTTTAGCCACCCGAAATGGTGGCTTTGTCCCGGAGCTGAAAAACTTTGCCCAAGAATTAGGGCTAAAGGATGCCGTCATATTCACTGGAGACGTCAAGAACGCCCAGATCCCCCTGGCGATCTCTGACATTTACACCCACATCTCTCTGGGAGAAGGCCTTCCAATAGCCCTTCTGGAAGCAATGGCCATGGAAAAGCCCATTGTTGCCACACCTGTGGGAGGAATACCGGAAGCGATCGAAGATGGGAAGGATGGCCTTCTGGTAGAGCCAAATGCAGAGAAGATCGCCGAAAAGGTGCTCTATCTCCTGAAGAACAAAAACAAGGCCAAAGAGTTGGCCAGAAATGCCAGAGAGGTCGCAGAAGAGAGATTTACCTGGGAGAAGTCCGCGAACAAATTTATCGAATTGTATATTGAAGGACTGAAATGAGATCGCTGCTATCCGTCCATGCGGGGCTCATTCAGCATCTCGGCCAGCCATTCAAGATTCTTCCTGCATAGGCCACATATCATTCCAACCGCCGCTTTGACCTTCGTCTTGGGGCTCTTGCTGGCCATTGCCTTCTGGAAATTCTCCCGGGCGCCGCTCCAATTCTCTTCAATGAGGCAGGCCCTGCCAAAATAGTAGTAGTAATCAGCAAGCCTGGCGTCCAGCACCCTGGGCTCGCACTCCTGGCCGGCTATGGCCGTTCTTTCCTCTGCGGGGAGACCTTTGTAGAACTCTGCCGTATGTCTGTTGGCTTTGAACATTGCCAGCCTCATGGTTGAAGTCACCTGGCGCTCATGCAGCCTGTAGTAGCCGAGGATTTCGTCGAGCGCAAGGATTTCGCCACTCAGGCCAAGCTCTAACCATGTCGGACGGTCCAGGTAAGGCACATATTGCGGCTGGCGAAAGCCGCCCATCTCTACCAGGGCCTTCCTTTGGCAGATGACGGTGCAGGCTACTATGGGGTTGCGAAAGAGCAAATAGCGAAGAAGATAATATCTGGAGCCCACCAGGAAAGGCCGCATATCCTCGGGACGGAGCGAGACCGCATTTCCCCTGCTGTCTGTGAGCGCGCCCCTGCCCCAGCATAAAACCGCCCGGCTTTCGCCAAAGGCCTTCATCTGCCGCTCCAGCTTATATGCGGGCCAGAAATCATCTCCCTCCAGGATGGCGACGTACTCCCCTGTGGAGCGACGAAGGGCCTGGTTGTATATATCCGCCAATCTCCAGATGCCCATGTTCTTCTGCCTGCAATAAGTTATCCTATCGTCCTCATAGCGGGATACGATCTCGCCGGTCTTATCGGTCGAGCCGTCGTCGATGATGATCTGCTCCCAATAAGGATATGTCTGGTCAAGAACGCTCTCGATACATTGGGCGATATACCCCTCATGATTATATGTGGGTGTTATTATTGATACCACGGGATGAACAGCCATGCATTCCCTCTATTTTCGTATTCTGCATTTCTTGGATAGATCATCCAGCCGTTCCAGATCTATTTTGCACAGGCTGCTGATGATCCCAATCAGGGCTTTGGCCTTGTGGGACGCGTGACCTCTGCCCAAGGCCTTCAAAAAGTTCATTCTGGCCTCTGCATATTTCCCTTCCAACAGATTTGCTCTTCCCAGATAGTAATCATATTCTATTTCCTTTCGCAACAATTTTTCATTCAGGCCGGGAACCCTTTCGGCCAGGTTTGCCTTGACACTTGCCGGCAGACTGTAAAAGAAGTCTATGGAGTAGCGGCTGGCCCGGATCATGGTGGTCAGCATATAAGCCGTGACCTGGGATTCGTGCCTGCGGTAGCACCCCCGGATCTCGTCCTCTGCCAGAAATTCTCCCTGCAGGCATAGCCGTAGCCATGTGGGCTCATCTACATATGGAAGACCGGCGGGCTGCTTGAATCCACCTGCTTGTTCAAGCGCGCTCTTGCGGCAAACCACGGTGGGTGAGGGAATGGGATTTTCAAAGAGCAGAAAGCCCATCATTTGCTCCTTGGACATTTCCATAAACGGCCTAATATCCTCAGGAGATACAGTCATTGTCTCGCCGCGGCTGTTTATGATCCTGGCCTTGCCCCAGCCCAGGACCGCCCCCGTCTTTTCCATTGCCCTTATCTGCAGTTCCAGCTTATCGGGAGGCCAGAAATCGTCCCCCTCCAGGACGGCGATGTATTTGCCCTGGCTGATATCAAGGGCATTATTGTATGAGCGGCCCAGGTTCCAGATTCCCTGGTTGCTTTGCCGGATGTATTTTATCCTTTTATCTCGATAATCGGAAATTATGTCTGCAGTTTCATCTGTTGACCCGTCATCTACGATAATCTGCTCCCATTCAACATAAGTTTGGGCCAGAACGCTCTCGATGCACTGACCTATGAATTCCTCATGATTGTAAGTCGGAGTGATGATTGAAATCAGAGGCTTGTTATTCATTTCATTAACGTTTTTTATGGTATTCATAAGTCTCGCTATCTATCCTATTTTGTTATTCGTATGATTTGTAATAATTCGATACCAAACTATTAAATTTAAAATCCAGACATATCTTTCCTGCCTCCGATGGTCTGGAATTGATGGTGGCTTAGGTCGATTATGAATATTATATATTGTTCATTTTACGACACTATGATCTTGACGAGACCCTAGCTTCCTCGCTAGCATAACAATATGATACGGATTTATCCAGTCCATCCTCATAGTCTCCAACTCGCAATAATCTGCCACTTGTTTAAGTAACCTCTCATCAAAAACATGATGATGCATCCGACGAGTCGCGATGTTGTTCGACCAATCTACATCGCAAACCTTGCTTAGCATGTCTAATTTCGCATCATGCAGTCGGATTGTTTCGGGTAAATGTGTCAAGTCATCTTCGCCCATATTCTGCTCATAGTCATGCAATAGATGATCAAAAGACGTTATAGGCCGCAGGTGATCGAAAGTATATCTTTTGTCGGGAACAATAATCAGTAGGTAAGAGCCATACTTCAATATCCTAAGCCATTCGCCCATGGCCTTTAAGGGATTTGCAATGTGTTCTAAGCAGTGAGAAGATATGAGAAAATCATATGATGCATCTGGAATTATGCTCAAGTCGGTGGCATCGCATATATATTTGTGCCCATAGTTTTCTGCTATTTGTTCGGTTGATTGATTCTTCCAAATAGTATTATTGCTGTAATTTACGCTATCGATTGCATCTATCACGCTATATATTGGAAGCAAATCGAGGAATACCCCGCTTGGTCCTCCTATCTCGATTCCGTTCTTACCACGGAAACTATCCAAGTAAGGGGAAATATCAACACGCGGATAGTAATATCTTCTGATAATTCGCCTCAATCGAATGCACTTCAGGCTTAAAAATCGAGCGATAGAATCCTTTGTCATTATGTATCTAGATTACAGGAAGGGGAATCATGCTATATGAAGATTACGATTTACCGATTTACAGGCGTGGGGTGTAGGGGTAGAGAACGCCCCGGTCTTTAGGCCGGGGATGAATCGTACCCCACCCGTTGCGCCAATATCCTTAAATACAATCAACTGCTTAACATAGTTCTATGCTTAAGGCG
>Ga0247841_10002395_pt1 | contig 37675 bp, 37 predicted proteins | sample LaCruzMarch2015__2_FD_192410 | JGI IMG/M metagenome (GOLD analysis project Ga0247841, IMG submission 192410) | Freshwater microbial communities from meromictic Lake La Cruz, Castile-La Mancha, Spain - LaCruzMarch2015_18m | ecosystem: Environmental > Aquatic > Freshwater > Lake | place: Spain... | reverse complement strand
GACCTTCAGGACCACAAGGGTTACAAGGAATACAAGGGTTACAAGGTTTAACAGGACCACAAGGTATACAAGGGTTACAAGGTATGGAAGGACCTTCAGGACCACAAGGGTTACAAGGAATACAAGGGTTACAAGGTTTAACAGGACCACAAGGTATACAAGGGTTACAAGGTATGGAAGGACCTTCAGGACCACAAGGGTTACAAGGAATACAAGGGTTACAAGGTTTAACAGGACCACAAGGTATACAAGGGTTACAAGGTATGGAAGGACCTTCAGGACCACAAGGGTTACAAGGAATACAAGGTATGGAAGGACCTTCAGGACCACAAGGGTTACAAGGAATACAAGGGTTACAAGGTTTAACAGGACCACAAGGGTTACAAGGGTTACAAGGTTTAACAGGACCACAAGGTATACAAGGGTTACAAGGAATACAAGGACCTTCAGGACCACAAGGAATACAAGGTTTAACAGGGTTTCAAGGACCTTCAGGACCTTCAGGACCACAAGGGTTACAAGGAATACAAGGTTTAACAGGGTTTCAAGGACCTTCAGGACCTTCAGGACCACAAGGGTTACAAGGAATACAAGGAATACAAGGAATACAAGGTTTAACAGGGTTTCAAGGACCTTCAGGACCTTCAGGACAACAAGGAATACAAGGAATACAAGGTTTAACAGGACCACGAGGTATACAAGGGATACAAGGTTTAACAGGACCACAAGGGTTACAAGGAATACAAGGAATACAAGGACCTACAGGACCACAAGGGTTACAAGGGTTACAAGGGATACAAGGTTTAACAGGACCACAAGGGATACAAGGGATACAAGGGATACAAGGGATACAAGGTTTAACAGGACCACAAGGGACACAAGGTTTAACAGGACCACAAGGGATACAAGGGATACAAGGGATACAAGGGATACAAGGGATACAAGGTTTAACAGGACCACAAGGGACACAAGGTTTAACAGGACCACAAGGAATACAAGGACCTACAGGACCACAAGGGATACAAGGAATACAAGGTTTAACAGGACCACAAGGGATACAAGGAATACAAGGAATACAAGGAATACAAGGACCTACAGGACCACAAGGGTTACAAGGAATACAAGGTTTAACAGGACCACAAGGGTTACAAGGAATACAAGGAATACAAGGAATACAAGGTTTAACAGGATCACAAGGAATACAAGGTATACAAGGTTTAACAGGACCACAAGGAATACAAGGGATACAAGGTTTAACAGGACAACAAGGAATACAAGGGATACAAGGAATACAAGGTTTAACAGGACCACAAGGGATACAAGGGATACAAGGGATACAAGGGATACAAGGGATACAAGGTTTAACAGGACCACGAGGTTTAACAGGACAACAAGGGATACAAGGTTTAACAGGACCACAAGGAATACAAGGAATACAAGGAATACAAGGAATACAAGGACAACAAGGGATACAAGGTCCTTCAGGACCACAAGGAATACAAGGTTTAACAGGACCACAAGGGATACAAGGAATACAAGGTTTAACAGGACCACAAGGAATACAAGGGATACAAGGGATACAAGGTTTAACAGGACCACAAGGGATACAAGGAATACAAGGTTTAACAGGACCACAAGGGATACAAGGGATACAAGGGATACAAGGGATACAAGGTTTAACAGGACCACAAGGTATACAAGGTTTAACAGGACCACAAGGTATACAAGGTTTAACAGGACCACGAGGTATACAAGGGATACAAGGTTTAACAGGACCACAAGGGATACAAGGTTTAACAGGACCACAAGGGATACAAGGGATACAAGGTCCTTCAGGACCACAAGGGATACAAGGGATACAAGGGATACAAGGGATACAAGGTCCTTCAGGACCACGAGGTTTAACAGGACAACAAGGGATACAAGGGATACAAGGGATACAAGGTTTAACAGGACCACAAGGAATACAAGGGATACAAGGAATACAAGGGATACAAGGTCCTTCAGGACCACAAGGGATACAAGGTCCTTCAGGACCACAAGGGATACAAGGTCCTTCAGGACCACAAGGTTTAACAGGACAACAAGGGATACAAGGACCACAAGGGATACAAGGTTTAACAGGACAACAAGGGATACAAGGTCCTTCAGGACCAAGAGGTTTAACAGGACAACAAGGGATACAAGGGATACAAGGGATACAAGGGATACAAGGTTTAACAGGACCACAAGGAATACAAGGGATACAAGGTCCTTCAGGACCACGAGGTTTAACAGGACCACAAGGAATACAAGGTTTAACAGGACCACAAGGAATACAAGGGATACAAGGTCCTTCAGGACCACAAGGGATACAAGGTCCTTCAGGACCAAGAGGTTTAACAGGACAACAAGGGATACAAGGGATACAAGGTTTAACAGGACCACGAGGTTTAACAGGACAACAAGGAATACAAGGGATACAAGGTCCTTCAGGACCACGAGGTTTAACAGGACAACAAGGAATACAAGGTCCTTCAGGACCACAAGGAATACAAGGGATACAAGGGATACAAGGTCCTTCAGGACCACGAGGTTTAACAGGACAACAAGGAATACAAGGTCCTTCAGGACCACAAGGGATACAAGGGATACAAGGGATACAAGGGATACAAGGGATACAAGGTCCTTCAGGACCACAAGGGATACAAGGGATACAAGGTCCTTCAGGACCACAAGGTTTAACAGGACCACAAGGGATACAAGGACCACAAGGAATACAAGGTCCTTCAGGACCACGAGGGGTACAAGGGATACAAGGTTTAACAGGACCACAAGGGATACAAGGACCTTCAGGTCCACAAGGGATACAAGGAATACAAGGAATACAAGGTCTAACAGGTCCACAAGGAATTCAAGGGCCCTCAGGTAGTGGTTATTGGAATGCTACTTCATCTGGAATATATTACAATTCGGGTAATTATGTAGGTATAGGAACAAGCGATCCTCAATATCCATTAGATATAAGTGGAAATCTATTAATTGAACAAGGTACTAGTGCTAGTAAATCAAATCCAGCTTTAACAATAAGAGGAGGAACATCTTCTGAAACAGGTCCATATATTCAACTTTATGGTCCTGGTGGTACAAACTCAAATGTAGGAATAAATTTAGATACTTATGCTAATAGAAATGGTGGTCCATCAACTACTATAAAAGCTATCGATAATGGTTATGGAACTGCTAATTTACAATTTTTAACTTCAAAAACAGGTGATACTAGTACACAAGAAGTATCTATGTGTATAAATCCTCAATCAGGAGATAATTATGTAGGTATAGGAACAAGCGTTCCTCAATTTAATTTAGATGTAAGTGGTAATGTAAATGTAACAAAAGATTCTTTAATAAATTCACTTACAATTGGTAGAGGTACTGGAAACATATTATCAAATACTTCATTAGGTTATCAATCTTTATATAATAATACAACTGGTCAATATAATACCGCATTAGGTTATCAATCTTTATTTAGCAATACAACTGCATATTATAATACCGCATTAGGTTATGAATGTTTATTTAGCAATACAATTGGAATTGTAAATACAGCAATAGGTTTTCATTGTTTAAGAAGTAATACAAGTGGTCAATATAATATCGCATTAGGTTATCAATCTTTATATTATAATACAACTGGTCTATATAATACCGCATTAGGGGTTTCATCTTTAATGAGCAATACAACTGGTGAAAATAATACAGCAATAGGTCTACACTCTTTATATGGTAATACAACTGGTAAAAATAATACAGCAATAGGTGTTAAATCTTTATATAACAATAATACAACAAGTGAAAATGTCGCAATAGGTTATCTTAGTGGTTATAAAAATATAGGAAGTAAAAATACATTTTTGGGTAATGAAGTAGATGTATCATCATTATCAATAATATATAATAATTCAACAGCAATAGGTTATCGATCCGTAATAGATGCTTCAAATCAAATGGTTTTTGGAACTTCTACTGAAAAAATAAAAATTCCTGGAAAATATGTTGGAATAGGTGGTGTTTATAATACATCATCAGCATATGCGTTAGATGTAAGTGGTAATGTAAACGCTACAAGTTATAATTCAACATCAGATTATCGTATTAAAGAAAATGTAAGTAATTTAAATGAAAATTTTTCAGTAGATGAATTAAGACCAGTAACATATTTTAATAAACATACGGATAAACAAGATACAGGTTTAATAGCACACGAGTTACAAGAAGTGTATTCATTCTTAGTGAATGGTGAAAAAGATGGGGAAAATTTTCAAAGTGTAAATTATATAGGATTAATTCCAATTTTAATAAAAGAAATACAAACTCTAAAAAAGGAAATAAAAGAAATAAAAATGGTAATAAATAAATAAATTATGTTTAGTCTCATTTTTTAATTTAAATATGTAATTAACTTATAAACTTTATTAAAAAATTGATTATAAAAATTATATTAAAATAAAAGAATAAATAAATATAATGGAACTTTCAATAGAACAACAATTAGCATATGATAAATATATTCAAGGTAAAAACATATTTATTACAGGTCCAGGTGGTTCAGGAAAATCTGCATTAATAAAAATGATATATAAACAAGCTTACACCCAATTTAAAAATATTCAGGTAACTGCTCTTACAGGTTGTGCTGCTGTTTTGCTAAATTGTAAAGCAAAAACTCTTCATTCATGGTCAGGAATTGGTCTAGGAAATGGAACAATAGAACAATTAGTTTTAAAAATAAAAAAAAATAAATTTGCGAAAGCTTTATGGAAAGGTACTGATATATTAGTTGTTGATGAGGTAAGTATGCTTTCATTAAAGTTATTTAATACTTTAAATGATATAGGTAAGTTAATAAGAGGTAATTTAAAGCCATTTGGTGGTATTCAATTGATATTTTCTGGAGACTTCTTTCAATTACCACCAGTTGGAGATCATTTGGAACCAGATACTCAGCGTTTTTGTTTTGAAAGTGAAGAATGGAATTCAATATTTCAACTAGAAAATCAAATTCAATTGATAAAAATTTTTAGACAAACAGATGAAATATATTCAACAATTTTGAATCAAATAAGAATGGGAAAAATTAAGCGTAAATCGTATGATATCCTCCTTAAATATGTAGGACGTTCTTTTGCTGAAAATTTGGTGGCTGAACCTACAAAATTATACCCTACACGCAATAAGGTAGAAAATATTAATAATATAAAAATGGCTTCACTAATTGGAGAAGAAAAAGCATTTAAGATTAAATATATAAAGGATTTAGAAATGACCAAATCACAAAGAATTAGAAGAATTGAGTATAATGATAAGGATATTCAAACTGAATTAGATTTCTTAGCTAGTAATCTAATTTGTGAAAAAGATATGAAATTAAAAATAGGTTCTCAAGTGATGTGTATTGTAAATATTCAGTCTGATACTAATATAGAATTATGTAATGGAAGTCAAGGAATTGTTACATCTTTTTGTGAATTTACAGGGTATCCTCGTGTAAAATTTAATAATGGAATTGATAGAATAATGGCGCCAAATATTTGGGAAAGTGATAAAATTCCTGGTATAGGTGTTTCTCAAATACCTCTTATTTTGGCTTGGGCTTTAACAATTCATAAATCACAAGGTGCTACCATGGATGCTGCTGAAATTGATGTCGGTTCTGGTATATTTGAATGTGGTCAAACTTATGTAGCACTTTCAAGAGTAAAAAGCTTAGATGGTCTATATCTTACATCATTTGATCCAGAAAAGATTCGTATAAATAAAAATGTCAAGGATTTTTACGATTATCTTATCTTATATCATGAAAAAACAAAAGAAACACTAGAACAAGAAGTTATTGTAAATGAAAATCTAGAACAAATAGATGTAAGTATAAATAAATTTATTGATTATCAATATACAGAATAATTAGGTGAAAAAATATTTTGTATTTGTAAAAAAAGAATAAAAATAATTTACAATATACATGATTGTAAATTAAAGTGTTTATCTAAGAAAAAAAAATTGAAATAAAAATACTTATTTAAATATATTTCATAATATTGTTACATAAAAAGGTTAAAAATAATAATGTCTTCATCAAATTTATGTATTGAACAAAAAAATGATTTATATTTAAATAACAATATAAACATAAATATTTATAGATATAAATTTACAAAAGAATTTACAATAGAATTATTTAAATTTTCAAAAGTTCATCAATATGATCACAGAAAGGACTTCAAGGAGGCTTGGGATCTTTGGATGGAAGATAATGATGATATTGTTAGTGATGAGGTAAGAAGATTAACTAATTTAGGATATAATGGTAATATTATTGATAAAATGTTTAAAAGTGCCAGATATTATTTTAGAAAAAAAAGCACCGAAAAAAAAGCACCGATAGAGAGACGAGATTATATTGGTACAAAAAAGGAATTACTTGATTCTATGGATTTACACATAAAATCAAACATAAATGAAAATAATTATAAACCATCAAATGGTTTTAATGAATTTTGCAAAAGTAATTTGGATTTACTTAAGGAAGAAATAACAAACTTATGTAAAAATGGATTTTCAGATTCAAATGAAATTAAAGAAAAAATCAAAAAAACATATAAAAATAGATATTTCTTAATTATTAGCAAGTAAAAATAATAAAGTAAAAATAATAAAGTAAATAAATGAATACAAACATTGATTTATCAAATATGAAAAAACATTTTTTATCTATATCGTGTAATAATGAAAATAATGAAAATAATGAAAATAATGAAAATAATGAAATTAATAAATTAAAAGGGAAATATAAAACAAAAATAATAAATCATTGTTTTAATTCAATAAATGAAGCAAATATAAGTGATATAATTAAAGATAATATTCCATATTATTTAAATAATTATTCTATAATTGAGGATTATGATTATATAAATATAAGTCAATTAAATGGAAAATATATAGATAAAATTAGTTTAAATAATACTAAATATTTAATTTTTTCATATAAAAATGAAAAATATATAACTTTAAATGATTTTTTATTCAGTTTAACAAACCCTAAAATATTTATTTTTAATGTTATTGAATCATTTTCATATATTTTGAAGAGTTTAATTAAATTAAATCATAATAATATATGTTTTTTTAATTTATCTCCTAAAAATATAATTTTTAATTTAGATTGTGGAGAGAAACCATTATTAAGAAATTTTAATTTAAGTTTACAAATTTCAAAACTAAATGAGTCATATATTAGAAATATTATAAATAATGTTGAAGATTATACACATAAACCATTAGAAGTCCATGTATTATTTTATTTAATTAAAAACGATTTGAATACTATTTCATATTCATTTATTGAAGAAATATGTCAAATATATGTGAAAAATTTAAGTGTTTTGAGTTTTTTTTCAGAAAAATATAAAGAATCTTATAAGAATTCAAGTATCGAAATATTAAAAAAATATATAAATAAACCAAAAAATCAAATAATAATAGATATTTTAAATCAAAACCATAAATGGGATGTATTTAGTATAAGTGTTTTATATTTACATATTTTTTACAATATTTCAAAAAAATTCTCTTTAAAACTAGTTTTAATAAATAAAATTATACTTAAACTTTCTAATAATATACATCCTAGTCCTTTAAAAAGAAGCAGTCTAGATGATTTATTGAAATATTTTGATGAGTTATTTAATGATGTATGTGATTGGTCTTTTGTAAATAAATTATCTAAAAGTGTTATGTATGAGTTATTTACAAGTTTGGATAAATAATATTATAATAAATAGAATATTATATTATTTTTAATGTTTTCGATGTTTACGTGTTTTTCCTCCAAACATAGACATAGACATAGACATAGAACGTTTACCTTTTGATTTTTTTGATTTTTTGCTCATTGATTTTTTAGTTCCAGTGACAGTATGAGAACCCATTTCACCTTTGCGCTTACTCGCATCAGTTAAAGCTTGTTTGAAACTATAATTTTTATCTTTAGAATGACCTTCTTGATATATTTTTTTTACAAAAATATTCCATGAACTAAGTTTTCTACCTCCTTGCATTATATAATAGTAAAATATTAAAACGCAAATATATTACTAAACATTAAATTTATTTTTTTTGTGAGTAATTTTATGTAAATTTTAAACAATATATAATAATATAATGGAATCCAGTTTTGATTTAGATATAAATAATTATACTACAAATGACTTATTGAGTTTTTTTAAATTAGAAGAAAATTTTACATTGAAAGATTTAGTTATAAAGGAAGAAAATTTGTTTACAGAAATTTTGTCAGTAAACAATAAAATATATAATCCAAAATATAAATTTGATATTATTAATTTTATTAAATTAGCAAAGGATGTTTTAATAAGTTTTCATTATGATATTGAGACAAACAAAGAAATTAAAAAGAATATTGCAAAATTTGTAAATAAAGACAAAGAATTGAGAGTTGGAAAAATAATTAACCCATTAGCACAACATCCAGTATTAGAAGATACAAATATTCCTAAACATTCAATAAATGGATATAAATATAATACAACAACTTCAGTATATGTATTTAATACATCAGTAAGAAATGATTTTTTTTTTACAAAAAGTTCAAATTCAACATATGATTTACCTATAAACTGGAAAAATGTTATTTCTCTTTCATTAGCATCATTAATAATTCCAAATGTAATGTATACTTTTAGTTTAGAAAATGGAAATACTGAAATATATATAAAAGAAGATAATACTGGAATATCAGGTATTGTAAAAATTCCAGATGGTAATTATTCTCCATATGTCTTTGAACCGCTTATATCACCTGTTTTAACCGAAGTTAGTTTTCCTACTATGTTAACAAATGCTATTAATAGTCAATTAGGAACGGAAAATAGATTTAATGTATCTATAGATTTAGCAAATCGTAAAACAACTATTTCTAATACTACAAATACATTTATGATGATTACTATAAATAAAATAACTCCAACAACAAATATATTATGTGGTTCCAATAATACAAATGTATATAATATAGATTTTGGTGTTAATCCACCCCCAAAAGAAAATCTTCCTTTAGAATTAGTTATAAATACACTAGGCTATTATATGGGGTTTAGAGAAATTTTATATCAAAATTTTAACTCATATACATCAGAATCAATTTTTAATAATAAATATTCTGATTATTTATATTTTGAATTAGAAGATTTCACAGGTTCTCAAACACTTACACAAACATATGGTATGTTAGGTAATAAAGGTATCTTAAAGGGTTCTATATTAGGCGTTATTCCATTAGATAGTAATATTTTCAATCCAACATTTGACAATAATGCTAATTTTATATATAAAGAGAGAGAATATTTTGGACCAGTAGATATTAATAAAATTGGTGTAAAAATATTAAATCAGAATGGTGATATAGTGAATTTATATGATAGAAATTTTAGTTTTTCATTACAGGTAAAAACGATATACAATTTATCTGAAACAAGTAATAATTTAAATATTAGACGTGCTGAATTATTGTAATTAACAATTTGTTTTACACCCTTTTACATTTTTACATTTTCAAACGCCGAATATTTATGATAACTAAAACATTGTAATATTATTTAGGAAAATATTCATTCATTGATTTACTTACACCTTTAGACATTCTAAAAGTGTAAAATATACTAATTTACTACACCTTTTAACATTTCAAACGCTAATTTTCAATAAGCCTCATAAACACTTATTTTTGGGTTTCTATTATTCAGCACTTTACTTAATAGTTAAAAATGTAAAATCAATAGTAAGGAATTTCACCTTACGATGGTCCAACTTAACCCAGTAAAACTGGTGAATGACGAAATGAGTAGCAATTGTGTTACGCTTTGTTTGACTTTGGATCTCACGAAACACTGCTAAAAATCTTTTCAATATTGAAAGTAACCCTATTTATTATTATTATTACTTAATACACATTATTGTATTGTCTTTACACCCTTGAAGATTTACACCCTTGAAGATTTAAAATGGGACAAATTATATTAATATTTACCTTTTATTACAAATAAAGGTTCTGCGTTTTTTCTACAAGGTAAAAAATATTCTATATTTTTATTTATTTCTTCAAAATATAAAATACCTTTATAATCGTTAAGATTTTGTTCGTCTTGTTTTATATATTTATCAAAAATTTGTTTTAATTCAGTAATAAAGCCACATAAAGTTTCATTATACAAATCTATAGTTCTGTTATTTGTACAATGAAAATTTTTTAATTTGTTAATGATTTGTAAAACTATTTCAAGTCTTTCCATTTTGTTGTAAAACATTTATATATACTATATTATTTATTTTTTAATTAGTTTTGTCCCATTTTAAATCTTCACTGGTATAAAACCGGACCTTTCTTATAACTGCGAAAAAATGAAAGGAAACTTCAAGGTTTGCCTATTTCAAGGCTTCTAAATTTTGTTTTTGGGAATTCTTCTAAAAACCCTCATGAGTTATTGCTTCTTGATAAATAATTTGGTCTTTCTTTATTATTTATCGCATTATAAGCAATTTTATAAATATTTGTTGCTCCATTCACTCCTCTATCATTATTTAAGTACTATTTAACCGCAGAAATTTTATAATCTTCTGTCTTATGTTTAGTCATCTATATTATTTTGAGAAAAATATAAAAAATAATTAGGAGTGCGGTTTTAAATCTTCAAGGGTGTAAATAGGCATTTGAAATGTTAAAATATACTAATTTATTAAGAGATACTAATTTATTAAGAGATACTAATTTATTAAAATATACAACTAATTTATTAAAAGATACTAATTTATTTATAACTTAAAAATATATAAATATTACTTTATATATATATATAAATGATACATATATGCGATATATGTTATAAGTCATTCAGTACTACTCAACATTTAAACCAACATAAAAATAAAAAAAAAAAATGTAAACCTTATACAGAAAATAAATTTAGTTTTTGCGTTACACCTGAAAATAATATTATTGATTGTGAAGAAAATGAAGAAAATGAAGAAAATGACAAAAAAAATGATATTATTGATTTTGAAGAAAATAATGGAAAAAATTTAATTACTCCTGATAAAAAAACAATGGAAAAATCTAGCGATAATATTAAAGATTATTCGGTTGAAAATTTATCTGTTACAAATTTATTAGAATTTGTAAACACACATAAAAAAATTTTAGAAGAAAAAAATAAATTAGAAAGCACAATGATTATTATAAAAAAACATATGGAAGATTTAATGAAAGAAAACAGTAGTTTAAAGCATAAAATACACGTTGTCTAATGTTTCTAGCATAATCTTTAATTTGATTTAGTAGCAATTTATTTTCATTTTCATCATCTATAGTTATAATCTCTAGTAATAAGTTCTCTTTTATATTTGGATCATATTTATCTGGCTCTGTAGATGTGAATGTTGTATTAATAAAATTGTTAGGATCATTTAATAAAATTGTATTACGAATTTCTAATCCAGGTTCAATTGTAATAGGATTCATACTATTATCTAATACGTTATTTGAAGTATCTAATACGTTATTTAAATTATCTAATACGTTATTTAAATTATCTAATACGTTATTTGAAGTATCTAATACGTTATTTAAATTATCTAATACGTTATTTGAAGATGAACTGTTTTGGGCCATAGGGCTTCCTGAAGGACTAGAGTCATTATGTTCTACCATAATTATAAATTATATTAATATAATTTATTTGCCAAAAAAAATAACTTAAATAACTTAAATAACTTAAATAACTTAAAATATTTTTTAGTGTATATTTTACTAAATATTACAGTTTATAATTTAATTAACCAAAGTATTTTATATATTTTCTAATTACAATTACTTCCTTCTTTATGAATAAGGTAATACAATAAATTATTTTTATATATTTTTTAGTATATAAATGAGAATTCTAAATATGAAAAGGTATAAATTGATTTTAAAATAAAATTGAAATCAATTTAAATATAAAAATAAAAAATATATTACATATACAAAATGGTGAAAAATTTAGGAGGAAATAAAGCTAAGGGTTTCGCTCGTAAGAGCTTTGCTAAAAAAGATAACGCATTAAGAATTTCTCAAGAAGAAGATGAAATTTATGCGCAAGTAACCAAAATATTTGGAGGAACATGTCAAGTCACTACTTTAGATGGTACCGAAATGCTTTGCCATATTAGAGGCAAATTCAAAGGTAGAGGCAAGCGTGATAATTTTATTGGTATTGGATCTTGGATGCTTGTTGGAAAACGTGAATGGGAAAACGAATCTACTAAAGGTAAACTTTTAAATTGTGATGTTATTGAGGTCTATAATGATGGTGATAAAATCAAATTAAAAAATAATATTACTAATGTAAATTGGTCGTTATTTATTGGTAATGATTCTAAAATGATTGGTCAAAAAGAAACTGATGATAATAATTTAGGTATTGTTTTTGAAGATGAGAAAACACAAGAATATCATGAATTGATTGAATCTCAAGTTAAGGCTTCACTACTACAAAATGGAAGTTCTTCTATCATTACTACTGATGATGGATGTATTATTGATGTTGATGATATTTAATAAAATTATACAAAAAATTAAATTTTACAAATTTTACAAATTTTACAAATTTTTGTTATAATAACAAAATGCGACCTCCTGTAATATGATATAAAAATTTTAAATTACGATTATAAAAACTAATAAATATAATTTTATTGCTGTAAGGAGATAAAATATATATTTTTTTGTCTTTAAATTATTTATATTTTATTTATATTTTATTTATAATATATATTAAATGTATTTAAAAATTACTATATAATATATATATTAATAACAAGTTATAAAAGAACTATAAATATTAACATGACTAATATTTTTAAAAAAAATTCACGTTTCGCAATATTATCTGAAGATATTTCCACTACAAATAAGGAAATAAATAAAAATAATTCATTAAAAAAAACATATAATGATAGACAAGAACGTAAACCAATAAATAATAGATTTAATCAAGAAAATGAAATAAGATTAATTGAAGAAAAAAAAATAAAAGAAGATAAAGAAAAGCAAAAAAATGATAAATTAATTGAATCATTGTCTATAGATAATTTCCCTGAATTATTTTCAAAAAATAAAATAAAAGAATTACCATCAACTACATATACAACTTTTTTAGACACATTAAAAACTTCAGTTAATACTAAAAAAGAAAATCAAAATATAATTGATATTGATGAAGAATACGAAAATCTTAAGCCAGGATGGATGATTATTAAAAAAGATTTATTAACTAAACAAACAAAAACAAAAACAAAACCATATTTAACATCATTAAATGTAAAACCAGAAAAATCTCAACAAGAAATAGCATATGATGTTCTAAATACCTTATGTGAATTACACGAAAAAAGAACAACAGAATATATTGAGTTATATGGTTATGATAATTGGGAAGAAACTTTTATATATAAAAATTATGATTATCAATGGGTTGATAAATTAGACGAACAATATGAAAAAGAAATGATGACAGAAATGGTATTTTTGGAAAATAACTATGACTATGACTATGACTATGACTATGAATATACTATTTGATAGAATACATATTTTGAATTATTTATAAGTTAAATATTATAATGTATTATATTTGCCTTTTATAATATTATGGACAATAAATTAAATGATGAATGGATAAATAATTTTGAAAAAACTGACAAATTATACGAAGAATTTTATAAGGATAATATTTATTATATCAATCTAAAGTTTATTTATGTTAATAGAAAAAATGAAATAGAAAAAATTAATAAGGAATCATTTTTAATGTCAAAACCAAATTATATTTCAAGAGAAGAGATAATTCAAATACTTAGGATGTCTTCTATCAATAATTATAAAAGATATTCATTGTTATCTATATTAAAGTATAATATTACTTTGGATGCTGATGAAGTTAAAAAATTCTTAATGTTTTTTAACGAAGAGAGAAATTATAATTATTTAAATATTGTAAAAAATATTGATACTATTCCATTTGATAAAACAATTAATATGTTTCAAGATTTAAATGATCTTATACTTATTTTTTATGAAAAATCACAAGAACTCAAAGTTAGTGACCGTAATAATATAACAAAAAAAATATATATACATTCAAATAATAACAAAAGAACAATAAAAAAAAGATATAAAGATTAAGTAATTATATTAAATAATTATATAAATGTCTTTACTTGTAAATGAAGTTGATAATTATACTTCTTTTCAAGTTGGCAAAAATGGTCATATTGAATATGGTTGGTGTAATTCAATTCAAGAAAAAATAATCCAGTTTAATTTTCAACTAGTAAGAACAAGTAATGAGAATAATTTAAGACGAATCCTTAATGACATGTTATCAAAACTAAAATATTATGTTACCAACGGTTCAATTTCTGATAGACAGGTAGCAAAAGGTTATCTTTCTATTCTTTATAGAATGATTGGTTACACTCGTGATATCATTAATGGTAAGGGTGAATATAAATTAACATATATGATGATTGAGACATGGTACAATTTTTACCCAGAATTATCAAAATTTGCTATAAAATGTTTAGTTGACATTGGAGATAATATTCATCAATATGGTTCTTGGAAAGATATGAAGTACTTTTGTCATTATATTGAAAATAAAGAACATCTTTTAATTAACTATTTTGTAGAGCTCATTAATAAACAAATTAAAAAAGATCATTTAAATATGATTTTAAATTCAAATAATATTTCATTAGCTGCTAAATGGGCTCCTAGAGAAAAATCAGCTTTTGGATGGTTATATGAAAGACTTGCTATTAATTATTTTAGTGACTTTATGTTGACTCCTAATTCTAAGGATAAAATTGATAAAGCAATACTAAAATGTAAGACTAAATATCGTAAAATAATGACAGAATTAAATAGATATATTGACACTGTTCAAATTAAGCAATGTCAACATCAGTGGTCTGATATTAATTTCGATAAAGTCACTTCAATTACATTTTCAAAACAAAAGAAGTCATTTTTGAATATAAAAAGAAATAGTGAAACATTTTACTCTATTGATATTGATAGAATAAAATGCGCTGAAAATTTTACTCAGTATATTAAAAAAGCTGCTAAATATGATATTGAAATAAAGGGAAAACGAGTTTCTATGGCTGATTTTACAGCACAAGCTATTGATTTATTAAAAAGTGGTTCTCAAATTGAACGAGAACTTCTTAATTTACAATGGCGTGACAATTCAAAACAGAATGATGCTCTACGTAATATGATTGCTATGGTTGATGTTTCTAGTTCAATGGAGGGAGAACCTATGAATATTGCTATTGCTCTTGGAATTAGAATCGCTGAAAAATCTTTTCTTGGAAAACGTGTAATGACTTTTGGTGTAAAACCTACTTGGGTAGATTTAGAACCATATCCTAATTTCGTTTCTCAGGTTGAAGCTATAAAAACAGCCGAATGGGGTATGAATACCAATTTTTATGCTGCGCTTGATATCATTCTTGATGCTATTATTCAAAATAATATGACTCCTCAAGATGTTCAAGATCTAACCCTTGTTATTTTATCAGATATGTTGATAGATCAAAATGACCAATATAATAAACAAGTTTTATATGATGTTATGAAAACCAAGTATCAAGAAGCAGGTATTCGTGTTCATGGAAAACCATATAAACCGCCTCATATTTTATTTTGGAATTTAAGAAGTACAACGGGATTTCCAACTTTGTCAAACCAACCTAATACATCAATGTTGTCGGGGTTTAGTCCTGTTCTACTTAACTTGTTTTGCGATAAAGGCTTTCATGCTATTCAATATTCTACTCCTTGGACTATTTTATTAAAAAGTTTAGAAAATGAGAGATATAAAATAATGGATTACAAATTATCACAAGAAATTTTGGTATAAAATATAAAATATAAAATATAAAATATAAAAAATATTTATATGTTAAGATTTAGAGATAAATTACCTGGAGGCAAAAATCAATTTATTAATGAAAAAATTAAATCAATAAATTATGGTATTAAAAATTCAAAATCTTTTATATTAAAAGATAATTACAATAGTATTATACCTTTAAATGTATATACTTGTTGGCATACAAAAAATTTACCACCTTTAATGAAAAAAAATTATGAAAAACTTATTAGTGATAATCAAGAATTAAAAATTAATTTATATGATGAAAATGATTGTAGAGAATTTATAAAATATTATTTTCCTTATGTTGTATTGAATGCTTACGACTCATTAATTCCTTGTTCATATAAATCCGATTTATGGAGATATTGCGTTCTTTATATACACGGCGGTATATATATCGATATTAAAATTGGTTGTGTAAATAATTTTAAATTAATATCACTAACAGAAAAAGAACACTTTGTTAGAGATAGAGATCCACCAGGAGGAACATTAAATGGTTTGATTATTTGTAAACCAGCTAATCCAATTATGTTTTCTTGTATTTCACTTATAGTCAATAATGTGAAAAATAAGTTTTACGGAAAAGATGCTTTATCTCCTACTGGACCTGGATTACTCGGCAGATTTTTTACAAAAAATGAAAAAAAACAAATGGAAATGTATTTTGAAAACGCAAACGCAAATGGGAGAGATAATTATTATATTGGTTATAATAATGGTAATATAAATATGATTATTTTAAAAATTTATGATGAATATAGAGAAGAACAAAAAATATATCAAAAAAAAAATTACTATGCTGATTTATGGAATAGAAAAGAAATATATGTAAAATAATAAATTAAACAAATTAAACAAATTAAACAAATATAATTTCAGGACTTATCATGATTCGTGCTCCAGATTTTTTTCTTGCCATTTGATGAAATGCTCTATGTTCACAATCTTCAAATTTTCCCTTAATATGACCATAATCTCTATAAACTAAACCTCTAGATTTTTGAGCTTTTGCGTGTGTATCAATTATTTTTTTTGAAAATAAATCACTTCTTACTCTACCATCATAATATGTATCTAAAAACTTGTGTGTTCTATAAATTGAAAAACCATTAAATGATGATATACAAGGAAGAAGTTGTCCAGGTTTTAAATTATTTAATTTATTCATAACATAATTTCTAATAATAGAGTGATAGTTATAGTTATCATTGAAGTGATTATAACTGAAACAATAAGGATAAATGGATAAACCCCAAATATCATAATAATATGGATTTGTATTAAAAGATAATCCATCCCAATCGTTTCTCATCAATGATCTTCTAATAGGTTCTATATTTACTTCTTTACAATTAACATCATCAAAATCCATCATTATAAAAAATGGAAATTTTTGAATGTTTTGTCTTATATATTTTAAACAGAAATTACGAGCAATAGCTATATTATGCGTTCTATAAGATGAAATAGGTTTATTATTAACATAAAATAATAACTTTGAGTTTTTAGTTTGATATTCTTTTAATATTTCAAGAGTATTATCATTTGATTCATCATAAAAAAGTACTATTGAATAATCATTAAAGAGAGAAGATATTTTTTCAATATTTTCAAATATTTTATTTAAATAAGGTCCACAATTTTTAACAGGTCCACAAAAACAACAATTCATGCTTATAATATTATTATATTTATAATATTATTATAACATCATAATTTATACATAAATATTTAATAATTTTATTATTCTTTACGGATGTAATGTATTTTTAATCAATTATTCTTTATAAATATTACATACTATTATCTAAATAAGCATAATCTAATTCAAAGATAGATGTGTTTTCAGATAATAGTATGTAATTAATTTTATCTTTATTTTTTACACCTTTTTCATTTCAAATGCCGAATTTTTCTAAAAATGTATCTAAAGACAATGGTTGCCACATCATAAAGTTATATCTATTATAACTTAATCTACTACTACACTCAGTATAAATTTTAAAATGTATTTCATTTTTATCATATAAGATATTGTAGAATATATATGCTTCTCTCATTTGCTGGTAACTCATTACTTCATCATATTTTTCTTCAAATAATATATTACTAACATCATCATCGTTAAAATTGTATATTTGTATTCCAAAAATACTACCATTCCCATAAATACCCATTTCTAATATATAATATAATTACATATCCTTTAAGTTATTTTTAAAACAAAGGCTTTGCTACCCTTGTTGTCGGCGTTTAAAATGTTAAAATGTTAAAAGGTGTAATAATATAAAATAGTATAAAATAATATAAAATAGTATAAAATAAAATAAAAATAAAATAATATATTATTATGAATAAAATAAATAAGAAAATTAATAATGATTTGGTGTATATAAAAAAATCTCATATTGACGGATTTGGTGTTTTTGCTAAGGAAGATATACAAAAAGGAACAAAAATTGCCATATATTATGGTAAAGAAATGAAATGGAAAACATTTAAAAATAAATATGGTGACTATAAATTAAATTCATTACATACATATCCAATGCGTCGTATTTGGAAAATTATTGTAGCGAAAGATGAACCTTATAAAAGTAAGAATTTAATAAATTACATAAATGAAATTAAAGGAAAATCTAATTGTGAGTTAAAATTCAGGTCATTATATGCTAAAAAAGATATAAAAAAAGATGATGAATTATTACTTGAATATCCAGAAGATTATAATCGTTTTTGGTTAAAAAATAAAACAAATAAAAAACTATCAAAAAATAGAAAAACAATAAAAAACAATAAAAAACAATAAAAAATAATAAAAAATAATAAAAAATAAAAAATAATAAATAAAAAATTGATATATATTTAATAATAAATAATTTAAATTATATTTAAAATGATTACAGTTGTAACAGGTAGATTTAATAAAGATACCTTAATTTCTAATTATAGATATCGTGTTAAAAAAGGATTTAAGTGTATGTATTCTTGTCCATTAGAATTGTCACCAAAAATTCCATATAATACACCTGTATTTGTTATTGAAATGAATAATTCAACGAACAAAATTGAAGGTATTGGTTTGATTAAAAATAGACCGGAAACAGAAAAATATTATAAAGTTCAAACAGATACAAATACAAATAGATATACTTATATTGGAAATTATTTTATAGAACGTCAAACATTATATGAATATAATGCTCATTTAGTTTACATTTTAGAAGAAATATTATTTAAAGGTAAAACTCATTCAAAAAGAGGTTCTGGATTGACAAAAATTCCTGAAAAGGTTTTAAAATTTGAAATATGCGAAGGTATAAATATTAAAAATGAAATTAAAGAAATATTCATTTATAAATTTAGAAATAATTTATTACAAGATAATGATAATTAATGATAAAATAATTTGTAAAAAATAGTGAAGATTTAATAGCATTATCTAATAAAGTTTTATTTACTACAAGTACAAATAAAATACAAATAGTTAAAACTCCTCTAATTTTTGGTTTACCTACCACAATTTTTCCTCTTTTATATGGTGCTAATGATGGTGGTTATTCACAAAATAACCCAGGACCTTATAATACTATTATAGATAATAAATATTTTTTAAATATGCCTTCTAATATAACTGTATATAATGGTGAATATAATGTATATCAAGAATATAGATATAACTTTGGGACAGCAAAGGTAACAGTGAATGTGGATGCTATACAAAATGGAACATCTGTTAGTATCTTTCGTAAAGCATTTACTAGAAGTTATGGTTTTATTGGTCAATATTATGTAGTTCAACCATTAATAAATGGAATAAATTATTTTACAGTAACTTCTGCTTATGGTAACAATAATGTTGCTATAGAACAAATCGGTATTGTAGTTAATTCCCCATCTAGTGGTACTTGTACATGTAATGTTTTAGGTGTGAATATATTGTTTTTTGGTTTACCTACCACAATGTTTCCTCTTTTATATGGTGCTAATAATGGTGCTTATTCACAAAATAACCCAGGACCTTATAATACTATTATAGATAATAAATATTATTTAAATATGCCTTCTAATATAACTGCATATGGTGGTGAATATAATACATATCAAGAATATAGATATAACTTTGGGACAGCAAAGGTAACAGTGAATGTGGATGCTATACAAAATGGAACATCTGTTAGTATCTTTCGTAAAGCATTTACTAGAAGTTATGGTTTTATTGGTCAATATTATGTAGTTCAACCATTAATAAATGGAATAAATTATTTTACAGTACATTCTGTTTATGGTAACAATAATGTTGCTATAGAACAAATCGGTATTATAGTTAATTCCCCATCTAGTGGTACTTGTACATGTAATGTTTTAGGTGTGAATATATTGTACGATTTATAAATTATAATAAAATTCTAATCTATCATCTAGTATATTTGTATCCTTATATTTTAGCATCAAAAATAAGGTAAAAATCTTTTCCTAGTTTGTGGATAAAAATAATGAAAAAGTTTTTGTATTATAATTTTGTCATTGACTTATTAAAGTAAAGTCAAAGTTATGTGAAATTCCTACTATTTATTTTATACCTTTTTATTTATTTTCATCTTAAAATAAGTGTTTGAAATGTAAGAATGTAAAAAATGTTTATAATATCTAATAAATCACTTATTATATAATTAAAAATTTTGTTATTAAAAACAAAATCTTTAATAATGATATGACAAGTATTGATAAAAGTGTTGATACAAATGTTTCAAATTATTCACTTTCAGAATTATTAACAATAGTTGAAATTGATGATGAAGACATAAATGAAGAAACTATCTTATCTAAAACAAATCATTTTATAAATAAATTTAAAGGTAAAAATCCAGAATTAGCAAATTTTTTTACAGAAATTCAATCACAACTTTTACAATATGCTGATGGATTACAAGAAGAAGATGAAGAAGATACAAATGGTAAAATTATTGTCGAGTCAAATGTATCTTATGAAGGCTTTGGTAATATGAATAATGATGCTGTTTATCCAGCAGGTGAAAAAATGATTACTGATTGGTATCAAAATGAAAATCTTAAACAAAGTAACCAGAATCAGGTTGATAAAATTACACAAAGACAACAAAAAATTGGTTTTTTTGGTAATCAACATATTCCAATGAAACAACAACAAATAGCTACAACTGATACATTCTCTCTTCCTGTTAAACAAGATTCATTAAATCCTAATTTAAAAAATACAATTAATCGTTTTGTCAATCTTGATAGCCAGTTTAGACAATATACAAGTGGTATTGATTCAACTTCAACTGACTATACATTAGATCTCTCTGATACATTAAAAAATGCCTTGAATTTAAGATTATATTCTTATCAAATACCATTTAGTTGGTATGCTATTGATACTGCTTACGGTAATACCTGTTTTTGGATTGTTGATTCAAGCACAAATATTGTAGTTCCTATTTCAGTTCCATCTGGTAATTATAGTCAAACTGAATTTCAAAGACAATTAAATAGTTCATTTCAAGATGCTGGATTTATAACTCCACCTGTTTCTGGTTATGTTATAGAAAATAATCCAGTTTATTATAATTCAAATAATGGCAAGATTATTTTATTTTTAGATGGTGGTATATATACTGATCCTACTGATTCAACAATTACATTCACTATAACGTCATTATACACATCAATTGTATTTTATGATTTTACAGGTGTTTTACAATGTAATATAAAATGTAAAAGTAACACAAATCATTATTTTAATAATACATTAGGATGGCTAATGGGTTATAAATTACCTTATGTAATGATTGATCCAAGTGGGAATTCAGCGTCTTCTATTTTAGATTTAAATGGAACTAAGTATTTAATACTTGTTATCGACGATTATAATCAAAATCATGTTAATAATACACTTGTTTCTATTACACAATATTCAAATACTTTAAAGATTCCATCTTACTATTCACCTGATATACCATATACTTGTTTGAATCCAATACAACAAGGAAGTAATCTTCAACAAATAGTTAATGGAGTTGTAGCTGAATCTATATTTGATAACCAAACACCGAACGCACAGAATGGTTTATTGATCGCAGGCAAATATGAACAAGACTATACTAGTACACAAATTGTTTTACCAAGTGCGCCTAGAACATTAACTAATGCTCAACTATATACTATTAATGAAATAAATAAAAATAACAATAATTTAACAAATTATTTAGCAAAAGCACCAACATCGTCAGATATTTTAGCTATATTACCTGTTAAAACCTCAGTTGGTATTCCAACTGGTTCTTTATTAGTTGAATTTAGTGGTTCATTACAAGATAGCTCTAGAACATATTTTGGACCCGTTAATATAGAGAGAATGGCTATAAAGTTATTAGATGATAAAGGTAATATATTAAACTTAAATGGAAATGATTGGTGTTTTACATTAGTCGTAGAATGTTTATATCAATATTAATTACACTTTTGTATATTTTTAGATAAAGTTTAAAAATACATTTTATCTAATTATTTTATATTTTAAAATTTTATAATATTATATGATAACAGAATTGTTTAATAAATTTGGATCATATGGACCTATAATATTAATGTTTCTCTCTATGTATCTTTTGTGGAATAAACATAATTTATTTTTCTATTATACATTTGGTATATTTGTTAATGTTATTTTAAATCTTATTTTAAAAGGTTTATTTCTACAACCAAGACCATCAATTGATGGAAAAACGTTTGATTTGGCATTAAGACATGGTAAGAGATTTTTATTTAAAGATGGAATTCCGTATGATATATTCGGAATGCCATCAGGACATTCTCAGTCAGCTATATTTTCAACAGTATTTATCTATTTAGCTTTAAGAAAAAATAATGTATTTTATACATATATTGCTATATCCTTATTAACAATGATTCAACGTATTACGTATAACCATCATACATTTTTACAAGTTTGTGTTGGTGGTTTCTTTGGTTTTATTTTAGGTTATTTATTTTATTATTTGGCTACTCAAAAAGTTAAAGGAGAAATTAGAGAGAAAGTTGATGATTTTGGACCTATCTAATAATATCAATATAATACAATTCCTAATATTCTCTGATATATTAATAATCCAGCATCTTGTATTGGCAATACATAAGCGTTATTATTTGTTTCATTATGATGCGAATGCCATAAACCTGGTGGTGTTATAAACATTGTTCCGGTTTTCCAATATATTTTTTCAGGGTTAATAATATTACCATATTCATCTAATTTATCACCAATTAATGTATAAACTTTGGTTTCATCAGGGGAATATACACAATAATCAATAGCAACAGAATTATGTTTATGTACTCTTTGGTTAGTTTGTTTTGGAAGTTCATTATATAATGACCATAAGGTATGAGTTATTGTTCTTGTGCCACTTTTTTCTGTATCTTCATTTCCTAATAAAATTCCTTTTCTATTACTATTATGATCTGCTAATAATTTTAATTTTTCTATAATAAAATCATTTGTATAACAACAAGCTTGAAACATATCTTTATTTGGTACTACACCTATATAATTTAATAATGGACTATCATTTACATAATAAATCGATGATTCTAAATTTGCTATTATTTCCATTTTATTAATTCTTGGTGAAACTATAATATCACCAGAAGACGCAATAAAACTATTTGTATTATTAAATATAATTTCTACATTACCTTCAATGATATAAAAAAAATGAGATGACGCATTAAATTTATCATTATCAGTAATATTATTATCACTAATATCATAAAATAAATTTTGTTGTGAATTTAATCTTATAAATCCTGATAGTAAATTTGGAGTTGTTGCCTTATATTTTGTGTTATATATATTTGACATATTTATAAAATTTATACCATTACCAAAATCTTTATAATTTTTAGAGATAATTTCTATCTCTTTAAGAAAAGGGTTTACAGAAGATTGATATTCATATGCTTTTATATAACTCATAATAATTATAATTATATGTTTTTATATTATTTTTCATATTTTTCATATTTTTCATATTTTTCATATTATAATAAACACTATTTTAGATATAATTGTAATTAAATTATTTATAATTAATATAAATGTCTTGTGCTAAGAATACTAATATACAAGTTAATGATGCTGATTTGAATAATTATATATTAGAGAATTTTATTAAAAAAGAAACCTGTAGAAAAAAAAGTTTTTACCCAATTTTTACATCAAATATTAATAATCTTTCTTTAAATAATAGTATTGCTGGTATTTATACCATTGTTTATATTAATGGTTCTAATTTTTTTCCTGCGTGTTACGGAACCAGATGTACATATGTAAATTTTGGACCATATACAAAATTACCTATCACATTTTATAATTCAAATAGTATATCTTTTGCTGTTCCATTAAATGCTGTATCTGGTATATATAATGTTCAAGTAGTTACTATTTATAACGAAAGTTTTAGTAGTCCGTTAAACCAAAGTTATCCAGGAATCCAAAATTATTCAAATTCAATTATATACACAATAACGTAAATATAGATTATAGTATAAATTATACTATAAATTATTGTATAAATAAATATAAATAAATAAATAAATAAATAAATATATATGAAATATTTTTACTTTTATATATTTATTTTAATTTGTTTTATAATTATTGTTTCATGTTTTAATACTTATATGAATACTTATATAGAATCATTTAATAGTGGTAAACAAACATTTGTATTATTAGGAGATAGTATACTTAAAAATAATGATTATGTTTCTCATGGAAAAAGTATCGATGAATTACTTATAGAGAGAACAAATGGTAAAACAATATGTTTAGCTGTTGATGATTCAAAAATAGTTGATATTTACAGTCAAATTCAAAAAATACCACAAGAACTAAATACAAATTTTACAACAGTATTTCTCTCTGCTGGTGGGAATGATATATTATCTTATTATCTTGATAATTCAAATGATATATCAGATATTAGTATTTTAACAACCATATTCTCATCATATAAAATTTTAATTAATAATATTCAAAAACATATACCAAATGCTAATATAGTTCTTTTAGATATTTATTATCCTGATAATATTAAATATAAACAATATCATAAAATTATTGATAAATGGAATAATATGATTTATGTTTATGGTAGTGAAAATAATTTAAGTGTATTAAAAATTAGTGGCATTTTAACAAAACCAGACGACTTCTCATTTGGCATTGAGCCTTCTTCTAATGGAGGTAAAAAATTAGTTGAATCAATTTTATCAAGTTATTGATACCATTATATAAAGTTATATACAACTTTATAATACATAATGATTATATTTTTGTATAAAATATAAAAATATATATGTTATTCTTATAAAATATTGAATATTTGAATATTTTTGTGAGAAAGTTTTTTGAGTTTTGAAAATTGGACATTTTTTTTGTCCAATTTTGAAATATACAAATATTTTATGTAAAAAATATGTCTTCACAGCATAAATTATTTTTAGCGTCTGGATACAAAAAAATAATTTTATTTTTGTTACGATAAATTTTTATTCTTTTTGATAAAAAGTATTTAAGAAAATATTCAGTTTACTGTATATGGAAATAAATGGAAATAAAAACAAGCAAAAAACAAGCAAAAAATATGTTTGTGAAGTATGTCACTATTATACGGTAAGGAAGAGTAATATGAATAATCATATAACCACTGCTAAACACAAAATGGAAATGGTTGGAAATAATTTTAAGCAAATTTAAAGCAATATTAATTATCAATGTGAAATTTGTAATAAAATATATCAAACAAATGCTGGATTATGGAAACATAAAAAAATATGTAAAAATAAAATAAATATAACTGAAAATTCATATAATTCAAATGAACCAACGGATAAAGAATTAATTATGATGTTATTAAAGCAAAACTCACAATTAATAGAACAAAATAATGAGCTCACTAAAAATGGAATAACATATCATTCACATAATAATACTAATACAAATTCACATAATAAAACATTTAATTTACAATTCTTTTTACACCTTTTCACATTTCAAACGCTGATATAATATTATTTTTGATTTATATATTGTAATGCTTTATAAAATACCTCAAATAATGGTAAATACTCATCATTTTTTTCTTTTTGGGTTTTCGCTCTTTCTTTTTCCTTTCTTAATAAATCATCTTGATAGCTACCCCATCTACCTGTTTTAGGCTTCTCAAGTGTAAGATCAACCAATTCTAACTTTTTTTTATCTTCAATAAAAGTTTCAATAAAGGTAAAACATTTTTCGATAGAATCAAGTTCTTCACATTTTTTACATTCTTTCGCAAAATGTCCAAATATACCACAAGTAAAACATTTATTTTGTGTAGTTTTACTCATTTTTTCTAATAATTGTATGGTAATTTCATCTAAAATGACTTCGCAAAATGAACCGCCACGGACATTATCAATACCGTATTTATCCATATATCTTCTCGTGTATTTATCTTCATCATAATCATCGCAATCAGGTATTATTTCAAACACATTTAATGGTTTATATTTTATAGTCCATACCGAACCACCAGATTGAAAATGTTGTTCTATTCTAAAATCTGGATTTGATGTTTTACCTATATAATATTTTCCCTGTTCTAATTGTAGAATATAAATGTATACCATTTGTAAAGTTTATGAATAATTTATTTTATTTTATAATATTTATTTCAATTTTATTATAAATTATCGGCGTTTGAAATGTGAAAAGGTGTAAATGAAACTTGTAAAGATGCAATGAATATTATGGATTTTGTAGATTCAATAAAGCTTCAGTTAAATGATTTGGAGAATGTTGGAAAATTAGGTTATGTTGAAGGTATTTCAAATATTATAACTTCAAATCTAAAAGCATTAGATGTAAATCAAAGACCAATACATTGCGCTGATAAAAAAAGGGATATAATATATGTAAAAGATGAGGATAAATGGGAAAAGGAAGAAGAAGATAAAAAGAAAATTAGAAAAGCCATTAAAAGAGTGATGTGTAAAAATCAAAGATTAATACAAAAATTTAAAGAAGAACATCCAGATTGTTTAAAATCATCTTCAAAATTTTCAGACCAATATAATAAAATTATTGTAGAATCTATGGGTGGATCTGGTGATAATGATAGAGAGAAAGAAGAGAAAATAATAAAAAATATATCTAAAAATGTAATAATTGATAAATAATTTTTTATAATTACATAATATTATATTAGATAAGATTAGATTAGATTATATAAAAAAAAATATTTTATATAATTTTTATACTATTACAGTGAGTGTTTATGTCTATAAGTATAAATAATTTATCACATAATGTCATTATGTAAATTATTTATTATTGTTCATTTATTAGAAATTTATATTATGAAACTCTTAAGAACTACATTATCATATTAGCATGAAATAATTCATTAATTACTTTATCAGCCAAATTCATAAAATCATCTTTACAAAGTGTTAATGTTATACCATGCGACATTGCTAATACCAGTTGTGTTTTAATAAAATTATCACTAGGTCTAATACCAATATTTGAAACTACTGAATTACTTAAATAATCATTTAATTTTGAAATAAATTTATATAATTGTAGTTGATTAGCCTTTTTAGAGGTATTTATAGTTTCATTAATTATATCACTAGTAAATAATATAATATTCTCGTAATCTTCTTTTGGTATTTGTTGAATAATTCCTGGAGGATCAATAATACCAGAATTGAGAATTTTAATTGCTGAATCTCTAGGTTCAAGTTCAAACATTTGTGTTAAAACGTCAAACAGCATACATTTATATTCACTATCAATTACATATATAATACCAAAATCAATAACACCAATTTTATATGGATATTTTTTATCATCATTATCTTTTATAAACAATATATTGCCTGCGTGTAAATCACCGTGAGTTAAACCATGAATAATTGTAGTAACAAAACCAAATTTAATAACTTGTTTCGCGAATCCTTCATAGTCATCTTTCTGTATTTGATTTATTTTTATTCCTTCAATATATTCCATTATAATACAATTCGGGTATTCTTCTGTTATTATACGGTTAGTAATTGGAATTTTAACATATTTAAGATGTTTACAATTATTTCTTATTCTATTCATATTATCAACTTCTTCCAAAAAATTAGTTTGATTTCTAATAATTTCAATATTTTTATTAATAACCTCTGCTATTTTATATTTGTTAATAATAGGTATAAAAGATAATAAGTAGATAACAAATAAAAGGTTATCAATACCATCATTAAGTTTTTGTTCAATATTTTTACGTTTCATTTTAATTATAACAGGTTGAAGAGTAGATTTTCTGGTTGCTTTAAAAACAAGTGAAATCATTCCTGAATTAATAGGTGTTATGTTATCAGCTTTTAATATAATTTCAAAATTATCACAAATCTCAATTAATTCAAGTAAATCAATGTCAGAATGAGACCAAGGAGCATTATCAGTGAATTGTAATAATTTATTATTAATTTTTTCATCAATTAAACTATTATTTAACGCAAATGCTTGAAAAAGTTTGACGTATAAAATATTAACCCTAGACAATTTTATTGTTAATCTCTCAATAAAATTTGGAAAATCGGTTAATATATAATATATTAAAAACTCAATACCAAAAATATATAATATATTTACTAAAAATAAAATTTGTTTGAATATTTTGAATATTTTTAACATTCTAATTATTTATATACTCATATTCTCTATAAATTGTTTTACACGTTTAAACATTTTATGTAACATCATACCAATCATTTTTTCAAGAAAAGGTGGGATAAACATAACAGGTTCAAAAATAATATCTATTAAAAAATCAATTTTATGTGGTGTAATAATATTACATATACATTTAAATTCATAAATAGGTAATAATTCAGAATCTTGAGGCATATCTTTAGGTCTATGTGTTTTTATTGATTTAGAATGAAATTTAATTTTATTATCTTCAACTATTTTCAACATATTAATAAAGCAAAATCTTTGTGGTAAACCAATATCTTCAAACAGATGTTTTGTTAAAAGTGTAACATTTATTTTATTTTCATTAAGTTTATCAATATTAACCTTCTCATAAATATCTGGATTTAAATCATAAATCAGTTTAATTAAATTAAAATCTATTATATTAGGTAATATAATGTTTTTATTTTCTATTGAAAATAATAGTTTATAGTGATTTTTTTTAACACGAATAAATTTAAATCCATCTTTTTCAAATTGTATGGTTTCTAAATCCATTTATTATTCTGTTTTATAATAAATTTATTTATTTAACGACCTTAATTTGTGTATACATTTACATTATTGTGATTATGATACTTTTACTAACTTTAGTTGAATGTAAATTGTAATATATGTCTAATATAATGCTTGTTTATACATTTGTAAAGCCTTTTTTTTTTGTTCAGAATAATTGACTATTGGTTTTGGATATTTTATATTTGAATAATTAATACATGTGTTTTCCCAATCGTGAATATCTTTTGATGGAACATCTTTTAATTCAGGTATCCATTTTTTTATATATTCACAATCAGGATCATGTTCCTTTGACTGAGTATATGGATTAAATGTTCTCCAATATTCTTGACTATCAGCACCCGTTCCTGCTGACCATTGCCATCCTCCATTATTATTAGCTACATCATAATCAACGAGATGTTTAGCATAAAATTGTTCCCCTTTTTTCCAATCTATCATTAAAATTTTTGTTAGCATACTAGAAGAAATCATACGTCCTCTATTGTGAACCCATCCTAAAATGAGTAATTGTCTTTGAGCAGCATCTAATATAGGTATACCTGTATTTCCTTTACACCAAGCTTGAAACCAAGATTCATTATGATGCCATTTAATTTTATTATATTTAGGTTTCAAAGCATTACCTAATACGTGTGGAAAAGAATACAAAATTCCTGCGTAAAATTCTCTCCAATATAACTGACGAATAAAATCACTTTTATCATGAAATGTCTTATAAATTTCTCTTATCGATAGACATCCAAATTTAATGTAAGCTGAAAGTTGACTAGTTGGTTTATCCAAATCATTGCGTGTTTTCGTGTAATTTTTTATATTTTTCGCTGCGATTCGTATATGTTTTATTGCGTTATCGCGACCACCATGAACTAAAATATTAGGATTTATTTTAGTAAATTTACTCATTGCTTGTTCTAGAGTTATTTTATTTGGTATATGAGACTCGCTGTGTTTTAAATGTAGTTTTCTTTGACTAGCAGGAGATTCAACTTTATTTTTAAGGCAATATTTATAATATGGTGTGAATTTTTGATAGGGTTCTCCAGATCCATTAACAATAGTACCTGGTTGATGTAAATAATAATCATAATCATACATAACATATGTCTTCAAACTCTCACACAGAGAAACTATTTTTATATCTCTCTCTTTTGCGTAAGGTGTTATATCTAAATTGAAGCAAACTATATCAATATTAAAAGCTTTAATACAGTTAAAAATAACTTTATCATTATTACCATAAAAAGTATATAATTTGCCCCCAAACTTAGATATTTGTTGAGACAAATCATTAAGTGATTCAATCATAAATTGTATTGAATTATCTGACTTATATTTATTTCCAGAACCAACTTGTTCAGGAGTGAAAATAAAAATAGTATATATATTTTTACATTTTTCATTTAATAAATTTAGACCATTATTATCTATGATTCTTAAATCACGTCTAAATATAAATAATCCATTTTCAAATTTATTTGTCATTTATATAATAAATTATAATTAATTTTTACATTTTATTACCAATTAGTTAGTTGTTTTAATCCAGACCAAAAATTATCTTGACTTTTTTTAGCCTTTTCAGTTTGTTGAGCATAATAAAAGGCAAGTGCTGATGATTCTTCATCTTTTTGTTTATTATCATTAAATAATTTCCGCATAGACTCCTCTTTACTAAGAGGTTTAGTATCTACAGTTTCACGATGTCTTTTATATTCATCAATACTTTTAAATTGTTTAGTTTTATGAAAATCATCTTCTGTAACAGGAATAACAGATTCTACATAAGCTTGGCGTAAATCTGTATAGCCAATTCCATCACTTGCGAAGAGTGTTCCTGATGAAAAATTACTATCATATGTCATCAAAGAAGAACCGCCAAATGTTGAAGCCCCTAAATCACTAACACCATTATAAATTGAAAGACTTTGAACTTCTTTTTTCCTTTTTTCCATTTCAGAAGCCATATTAGATTTTGTGATATTTGGTGTATAAATAATATCATCATCAGATTTAAGCCAATTTCCATAACCAGTTGAATTAGGTTCTTCTATTTTATGCTTATCAAATTGTTCATTAAACCAATTATTAAAATTTTTAGGGTCTTTTAATTCTTTCTTTTTTTCAAAAATATTATCTAAAATGGAACCATTTGTAGAATCATAATATTCATTAGTATCTGAAACAGATTTTTTAGTTTTATTTTGAAATTCATAAATTCCTAAAAGTTTTTTATATGCTTTACCAAAAAAAATAAAATATTTCTCGTCCATACGAGATTTGTCTGGATGTGTTTTCAATACAATTTTTTTACATTCTTTTATTATTTCTTCATTAAGAGTCATACTTTTTAGACCGAATAGTTTAAATAGTTCTTCTCTTGAGTAGCTATCAATATTTAAATCGAGTTGTTCATATCCAGAACTTAAATAGTTAACTTGTGTATTTCTTTCTTGATCTTGATTAGGATTTATAAATGGATTTAATCCAGCAAAAGGGTCAACTGTATTATTGTTTCCGGTGTCTCGTATTTTGATACCACCTTTATGACAACTAGTCATAGATGTATTATTATTCATATTTGATCTATTCCTGTTCTGCATTATTATATTATATTTTATTTATATTTCTAAATTTAAACAATAGAAATATAAATAAATAGAAATAAATAGAAATAAATAGAAATAAATAGAAATAAATAGAAATAAATAGAAATAAATAGAAATAAATAAAATAGAAATAAATAAAATAGAAATAATATTTAGTAAAAAAAAAGTTAATAATTAACTTATTTATAAATATTAATTTATTTAGTAAAATAAGTTAATAAATAAAATTTTAGTATTTATTTTTTTATATTATTAATATAAATGGCGACTTTTCAACAAAGTGATGTAACTAGCGGTACTTTTATTTCAGTGTTTTTATCAGGAATAAATGGAATTGCTGGTTTATATAGTAATGGTTTATATTATACAACAAATTCAGGTCAAACATGGTCACAAAGTAATGTAACTAGTGGTAGTTTTAGTTCAGTATTTTTATTAGGAACAAATGGAATTGCTGGTTCATATGGTTTGGGTATATATTATACAAGAGATTCTGGACAAACATGGATACAAAGTGATGTAACTAGTGGTACTTTTATTTCAGTATATTTATCAGGAACAAATGGAATTGCTGGTTCTAATTCAGATAGTGGTATATATTATACAACAGATTCAGGACAAACATGGTCACAAAGTAATGTAACTACAAGTTCTTTTGGTTCAGTATATTTATCAGGAATGAATGGAATTGCTGGTTCTCATTTAAATCAAGGTATATATATTACAAATGATTCTGGTCAAACATGGACAATAAGTAATATAAATACAGGTTCTTTTGCTTCAGTATTCTTAACAGAAACAAATGGAATTGCTGGTTCATTTTCAAAACAAGGTATATATTATGGTTTATATCAAACAACTCCAACCATAAGTGATTATTATATTACAAAAAAAACAGTTGGAGATATTCCTTTTACAAATACAATTATTGGTTCTGAAACTTCAATGATTACGGTAACACAAACATCAGCAAAAGATGATTATATTTCAGGACAAAAAAATACACTATTTCAAGTAGATCAATCAATAAATCCAATAAATCTAATAAATCCAATAAATCCAACTATTATAACTAATAGTAATAGCAATGAATTATTATATTTTATGAATACATCAGCAATATATGGCAATATAACAAATTCTATAGAAATTACATATGATTTAATAACATCATCTAATAAGGTTTTAGTTTTTACAAATAATGATGTAAAAATTACGAAAAGAAATATTATTGGTTAATAATTATTTATAAATTTTATTTTTATATAATTTTTACTACTATATAAAAATCGGCGTTTGAAATGTATAAAAATATCTAAAACAAAATAAATTTATCATTGTGTTTAGATATAATTTTTTAACTATATTAAATATATTTATATAATATAATGTCATCATTAAGAGGTGATTTGGTATTCTCATACTGGATATACACTTGGTTTATATTGTATAAATTAAAAATTATAAAATATTCTCCAAAATTCCCCTTGATATTAGGTTTAATTGATAATATTATTATGTTACTTATGATGTTATTATATGGAACAAGTCGTCGTACAATATTTTATTTTATTATAATTAATACGTTGATAAAGGTATTTCCTGTTTATTATTTAAGAAATGAAACAATTAAGATAAATGATATTTATTTTACTAGTGTTTTATTTTTAATATTTATCATTTGGTTACATATAAATAAACAAAGTTTAATTGGAAATATAAAATTAATTCATGATTCACTTATATATGGGAAAGATCAAACACCTTTCATGTCTTTGTTAAATAAAATAAAAAAAAATTTTATATCTATTGAAATAATATAGATTTTATAGATTTATAGGTATATGTATATATAAGTTATATTTTTATATTTATTTCCGGTTATTATAACAAATGTGTGGAATTTTTGGTATTGTATTGAATAAAAATAATAATGAAAATATATATAATTTAGTAATAGATGGATTAATTCAATTACAAAATAGAGGATATGATTCAGCAGGTATTTGTGTTATAAATAATAACAAATTTGAAGTAAATAAATATGCTTCAACAAATAATGTAAATGCTTTGGATAAATTACAAAATATTAATTTAAATAAAGATAGTAAAGAAAATATATATATTGGTATAGGGCATAATAGATGGGCTACACACGGTATAAAAAGTGATGTAAACGCACATCCACATTTATCAAATGATGGAAATTTTGTTATTGTTCATAATGGGATTATTGAAAATTATAATGAATTAAAAAAAAAACTAATAAAAAATGGTTTTATTTTCTATTCTCAAACAGATACAGAGGTTATAGTTAATTTAATTCAGTATAATTATAGTAAATTTACATTAAAAGATTCTCAACAAAAAATATTTGAAGTAATTAAGCTTACGATAAATGAATTAAGAGGAACATACGGATTATTGATTTATAGTTTATATGAGCAAAATAAATTATATTGTGTAAGAAATGGGTCACCTCTTTTAATTGGTCAAAATGAAGGAGAAATAATTATTACATCAGAACAAAGTGGATTTTGTAATAAAATAAATAATTATTTAACATTACATAATGATGATATATGTATAATTACAAAGACTGATGAGTATTTGAATATAAATACAACTCATAATTATGTAAAAAAAAATGTAACACTATTAGAATCTGAACTTACACCAAAACCTTATTTACATTGGACATTAAAAGAAATAAATGAACAACCTAATGTTGTTTTAAACGCAATAAATAAAGGTGGTAGAATAAAAAATGTATCTGAAGTAAAGTTAGGAGGATTGGAAGAGCATATAAACGATTTAAAAAGTATTAATAATATAATAATCTTAGGTTGTGGAACCTCTTATTTTGCTGGACTATATGGAATGAATTTTTTAAAAAAAAATTGTAATTTTAATACTGTTCAAGTATTTGATGGTGCCGAATTTAATGAAAATGATATTCCTAAAATAGGAAATACAGCTTTTATACTAATTTCTCAATCAGGTGAAACAAAGGATTTACATCGTTGTATAGATATTTCAAAAAATAATAACATAATAACAATCGGAATAATAAATGTTGTTGATTCTTTGATAGCGAGAGAAGTTGATTGTGGTGTATATTGTAATGCTGGAAAAGAAGTAGGTGTTGCTTCAACAAAGTCATTTACAAGTCAAGTAGTTTGTTTATCAATGGTTGCGATTTGGTTTTCTACTCTACATAATTTAAATGAAAAAAAGAGATTACGAATGATTAGTGATTTACATAATTTATCATATGATTTAACATTAACATTAGATAATTGTAGAGAAAGTATTAAAGAAATAGCAAATAAATTTAATGTAAATAATATGTTTTTACTAGGTAAGGGAACTGATGAATATATTGCGAAAGAAGGATCATTAAAAATTAAAGAAATTTCATATATACACGCAGAAGGTTATTCTTCTAGTTCTTTAAAACACGGACCATTTGCTTTACTTGATGAAAATTTCCCAGTAATAATATTAAATCTAGATCAAACCCATAAATCAAAGACTTTAAATTATTACCAAGAAGTATATTCAAGGAATGCTCCTATATTATTTATTACAAATGATATATTAATTTCTAATGAAGTAACAAGTGATATAATATACATACCTGAAAATAAAACATATAGTTCTTTATTAGGGATAATTCCAATACAACTATTAGCATATTATCTCTCTATTAAAAAAGGAATAGATCCAGATAAGCCAAAAAATTTAGCAAAAGTTGTTACAGTAGAATAGCAAAATAATAAATTCTATATAATTTGTATAATGACTAATAGTATAAAAAAATGGATAATTTGTGCGTTTTTATTTTTAATTGGAGTTGTAATAATTCAGTTTTTACACGGTAAAAAAATAAAAGAAGGTTATGAATATGGTATGAATCATCGTGCCATAAATCCTATGTATATCTATGATGATGAAGACGAATATAATTATTATTCAGATCCTTATTGGTATAAATATAACCCTTTTACAACTATTGATATATCAAAATCACCTGTATAGAAGCACTTTTTGTTTTATTATGTTTAAATTTATATTTTGTATAAATTTACACGATAGTTACATGTAATTAGATGTAAATATTTTAGATATCTAAACTAATGGTATTATTCGCAGATTTCTTACGTCGTCCACTTTTTTTTGGCATATTTCCTCCAGACTGTAAATCTTTTAGATCACTAATACTAATTGTACTACTATCATTTATAGGTTGTGACATACTAGGTGTTTCTTGAATATTAATTGTTTTTGTTTTAAGCCCAGATAAAATATCAGTAATATCGCTTGGTCCTTTCATTTCAGGACGTGATAATGAACCTTGTCTTTTACTTGATCTATCTTGAAAATCTGGTCTTTCAAAGTTTTCTCTTAGACTAATTCCATCATCTACAAAATTACTTTTACTAAAGTTTAAATCAGGTCTAGCAAAACTATTATTACCTGGTCTAGACATAGGAGGTGGTATAGAATTAGGTCCTTGTGTTGCCATTGGTGGTGGAGGTCCACGTCCAGAAGAATTTTGAGGTTCTGTTCCCATTACATTTGACATAAATCCAGAAAGACCTGGACTTGATTGAGACATTGAATTAACAGCAGCATTTTGGAAAGAACGCATTAAATCTGGGTTTTGTCTTAAAATATCATCCATACCAGGCATAGCACTTTTAAACATAGTATTTGTCATATGTACCATCATAGCACTGCCGCCAAGTTGAAATAATAATTTAAGTTCTGGAGCCATTGTAGCTTTGCTCTTATATTTTTCGTGTAATTCGCCAAAAATTTCATCATAATCAGTAATATTTTCTTGAATTTGTTCACTCCATCCATCAAGTTTAATATCAAATGGGTCAAACTTACTATTTAAAAACTCCATACCATTAATTATTGCCATAAGCATATTGCCTTGGAATTTAACAGAGTTTTGTTTAGTTTTTTCATCCATAATAGTTTCATATTCACCCATCATTTCTTGAAGAGACGACTCCATTGAATACTTTTTAGACAATTCAACACCTTTTTTCTCTAATCCTTCTAATTTTCTCAAATACATAAATTTAGTTTTAAGTGTTTCTTCCTTTGACATTTTAGATTCCAAAGGTATAGCTCTATCTGGATTTAAAGGTATATTATTAAATTTACCATATCCATCCCATGTTTTATTATCATTTTCAGTTTGATAAGTAGATTGTCCTAAATTACTATCATCTCTTCCTAAATTTATAGAAGGTTCACTAAATGAAACACTAGGTCCGCTAAACATATCGGATCTTGGTTTGAAACTATTTGAAGGGATATCATCAACCAAGTCATTTAATTCATTTTCTAAATTATTTAAATCGTCTAAATCAATATCACTTGTAGGTTTTCTACTTTCCTTAATTTTATCATTCATTAATAGTTCAAGACCTCCACCGAAGTTAGAAGATTTAGTTTCAAAACCTCCAAAATTGTCATCGTTAAAATCTAGTTCTGTAATATCCAACATATCTGCCATTATATTTATTGATTAATTAGAACATATAATTTTAAGTCTTACGAATATAAATATATTATTTATTATTTATTATTTATTATTTATTATTTATTATTTATTATTTATTATTTATTATTTATTATTTTACACCTTTTAACATTTC
>Ga0247841_10002394_pt1 | contig 37719 bp, 24 predicted proteins | sample LaCruzMarch2015__2_FD_192410 | JGI IMG/M metagenome (GOLD analysis project Ga0247841, IMG submission 192410) | Freshwater microbial communities from meromictic Lake La Cruz, Castile-La Mancha, Spain - LaCruzMarch2015_18m | ecosystem: Environmental > Aquatic > Freshwater > Lake | place: Spain... | reverse complement strand
CACGATGCGGGACCGTTTCCCCCTCCCAAGCCGAGCTCAGTTTGTCTTTTTTCACTACACCCCACTCGCCCGGAAGCTCTTCCTTCTCTCCTTCTTGCGGGGCTTTACCCAATTGTTTGGTACCCTCGTTCCTGTAGTGCTGGTCTTTTGCATCCTCAAACAGAACGAATTTCTGCTGGGAAAGATCCAAAGCGTGGGGGCTCTAACCGCGGGGATCCTGCTTTACCTAGTGGGACGACTCTCCTCCCCGCATCATCGTCTCTGGTTGTTTATGGCCAGTGCCCTCATGCTGGCCTTTGGAGCATGCCTGAATGCGATTCTTCAAACAACAGGGAGCGCGCTGTTCATGATCCTCGTGCTCCTCTTCTTTGGGCCCTTGCTGGACGTCGCCTATACGACGCTCTATTTGCGGGGGGCAGACCAGGTTGCCAAAGAAGAACAACGTACCCGATATACCTATATTTTTGCCCAGGAAGTCTGTTTTTATTGTGGACGCGCCCTCACGCTCCTGCTCTTCTTAGGTGCCGTATCTTTTTCCGTGGAGACGATCCTGACCGTGGCCATTCCCCTTCTAGTGCTTCTCCATCTTTTCGCCCTCCCACTCGCCTGGTCGGTGAGCAAAATAGAATATCCCGGGGCGTGATCGCACGCAGGGGAATAACATTTTCTTACACTGTTAAGAATTGGTATAGCGCGTAACTCTGTTTTCTGGTTAAATGGGTCTGTGATTCATAAAGAGTGTGTTAAAAAAAACAGTCATAAACGTGTTGAAAACGAGGGAAAAGGAGAGGCATGAACAATTTTCAATTTTACAATCCAGTACGTATTGTCTTTGGCGCAGGTGAACTCAAGCAGATTGGCAGCGAGGCTGCCGCAGTTGGCAAGAAGGCCCTCTTGGTCTCGTATGCTGATTACGGGTTTATGAAGGATACGCTGGACAAGGTCATTGCCTTTTGCAAGGAGAAGGGGGTTGAAGTTATTCCCTTTTATGCGGCTGTGGCCAATCCGTTGATGAGCGACATCGAGGCAGGCGTCAAAGTGGCCCGGGCGAAGAAGGCCGACATGGTGATCGGCTGCGGGGGTGGCAGTGTGATGGATACAGCCAAACTGATCGCCGCTGGAACGCTCTACAAGGGTGATCTCTGGAAGATGATGTACAGTCGTCACGACAGCAATGCGACCCTTCCGCCAGACAAGGCGCTGCCGATCCTCCTGATTAACACCCTGCCCGCGACTTCCAGCGAGATGAACTGCGGGGCGGTTGCGACCAATACCGAGACGATGGAAAAGACCTACCTCTTCCATCCCTGTATCTATCCCAAGGTTTCCATTCTTGATCCGGAACTCACGACCTCGCTGCCCGCCTATCAGACGGCCTGCGGTGTGGTCGACTCCCTGTCGCATGTCATCGAGATTTACTTTACCTGCCAGAACGAAGTTCCTGTGCAGGATCGCCTGATGGAAGGCATCATGAGTTCCCAGATGGAACATGTGGTTAAGATCCTGAAAGATCCGAAGAACGTGGCCTTGCGTGGCGATCTGATGTGGGAAGTCGCCTTGTCTTGGAATGGTTGGATTCTCCCAGGCACCGGAGGCTTTACTCCTATGCACATGATCGCGCATGCGATGTCCGCCCGCTGGGGTGTGACGCATGGCGCCTCGCTGGGGATCGTGATGCCGGCCTTTATGAAGAAGACGTGGCAGCTGAATCCGCAGCGCTATGTCCAATTCGGACAGCGCGTGTTTGGCAAGAAGATGACACCGCTCCAAGTGATCGCCAAGTTTGAAAAGCTCATCTCCGGCCTCGGCGTCCAGACCCGTCTCACACAGTGCAAGGACATCCCCGCAAATCACAAAAAAGTCGTGAAGACGTTGTTGGACGATTGTGTGCGTGTCTATTTCGGCGCCAACGGCAAGTTGGCTTCGTTGAAGCCGCTGAGCAAGAAGGAAGTCAAGGAAATCATCGAACTTTCACTGTAAGGAGAGACCTTATGACACGTGAACAACGCGCGCTGAATGTGATCAAGGGATTGCCTGTGGATTATCTGCCGAGTCAGATTACGCTTGCGGACCGCACCAAGGATGGTGCGGTCGCCCAAGCGTTGGGGCTGTCCGATGCAGCGGCGTTGGATGATTATCTGGACAATCATCTGGCGATCTCGTTGACCCTGTGTGAAACTCCTCTCTTTTACCGTAATGACGCAGCGAAGATGGCCGAACTTGAGGCCAAAGGCTATGTCAAGGTGGATCATGTTAACGGGATTGTCTATGATAGTTGGGGTATGGGCATCAAGATCGGCGAGGAGGGTTTTTTCGCCTGTTATCATCCGCTCCAAGGAAACAAGGAGAAGAACCGAATGGCAGCTTCCTTCCTGCCCGATGGTTTTGACCGCGCGATTCTCGATATGCCCTTTGCCGAGGCGGCGCGCGCCTATCAGGCGCCCGATCCGAATCGTGCCGACAATCTCGATGACATGGTGCGGGACCTGAAGGCGAATGCCAATGGCGAGCATCTGGTTGTACCTTCCGGTTATCTCGGCATCTATGAGCGGACTTACTGCCTGATGGGGTTTGAAGAGTTTATGATGGAGTCGATCACCGATACGGAGTCGGTCGAGATTCTGATGGATAAGATCACGGACTACAAGGTCGCGACCGCCAAGCGTAAGGTGGCGGCTGGTTTTAAGGTCGGCCATCACGGTGATGACCTCGGATGCCAGGTCGGCACGCTGGTTTCGCCGGCTCAGTTCCATGACCTGATCAAACCGCGCATCGCTCGCCTCTTCAAGGTCTTTAAGGACGCGGGACTCCCCATCATGATGCACTCGTGCGGGGATGTCACATGCTTCCTTCCGGACCTGATCGAGATCGGGCTGGACATGATCGAGCCGGTGCAGCCCTGCATGGGGCTCGAGCGCGTCAAAAAACAGTTTGGCGACAAACTTTCCTTCTGGGGTGGCATTGATACCCAGGAGATCCTGCCACACGGGACGCCTGCGGAGGTGGCTGCTGAGACCAAGCGTGTGATCAGTATCCTGGGTAAAGGCGGACGCTACATCATTGCTCCTTCCCAGGAGGTGATGGTGGATGTGCCTGCGGCGAATATCGCGGCGATGCTGGCGACCATCAAAGCGGAACGCGGAAACATGTAGGGGCGACGCAAGGGCGACCGGCAGGTCGTCCGACGCAGGGGCGACCTACAGGTCGTCCGAACAGGAGTAGATTATGAACTATTTAATGGGCATTGATGTCGGGACCACAGGAGCCAAGGCCGCGATTATGGATGTTGCGGGCACCTTGGTGGCGCAGGCCTATCGCGAGTATGCCTGCAGTTACCCGTGTCCTGGCTGGGTGGAACAGGATGCGAATATGCTCTTGGAGACGACCTTTGTCGTCGCGGCAGAGGCCTTGCGTAAGGCGGGTGTTCCCCCTGAGCAGGTCGCTTCGATCGCCTTCTCGGCACAGCGGTGTTGCACGATTCCCGTGGGACGCGATGGCAAGTTGGTGCGCCCGATGATCTCCTGGCAGGACAATCGAACCTCCGAGGAGGTGGAGTTGATCCGCAAAGAGGTCAGCGATAATGATTTTTATGACATCGTGCGCCTGCCACAAAGCACGACCTGGATGCTCTCCAAAATCCTCTGGCTGCAACGTCATGAACCTGAGGCGTGGGCGCGCGTGCATAAGGTTGTCCAGTTGCATGATTTCCTGCTCCACTCCTGGGGTGCGGGCGACTTTTTTGTGGATCATTGCGATGCGGCCTTTTATGGTTGCTGGGACACGGCGCAGTTGAAGTGGAGCGACCGTCTGCTAAAGATCGGAAAGGTCACCCCTGAACAACTCTCGACACCGCGTGCAAACGGTGAGCGCGTAGGGGGTGTCTCCGAGCTGGTTGCCAAGGCGACGGGGCTGAAGGCAGGCACGCCGCTCTGTATTGGCGCTGGCGACCAGAATGCTGGCGCGCTCGGCGCGGGCGTGGTCTGTCCGCATCTGCTCTCAGTCTCGCTCGGTACCGGCGGCGCGGTGGCGGCCTGCGTGGATCATGCCTTCCACGATCCTTCGCGCAGAACCATGGTGACGAATCATGTCATGAAGGGACTCTGGCTGGTCGAGGGTTACCAGGCAGGCGCAGCAAGCGTATTTCGATGGTTCCGTGATCAGTTCGCCGAACTGGAGTCCGCCTATGCAAAGATGTCGGGACGCGACACGTATGATATTCTGACGGAGCTCATCAGCAAGGCACCTGTCGGTTCCAAGGGATTGCTGATGATGCCCTATTTTGCGAGCGCGGCGACGCCTCGGTGGAATCCAGCCGCGCGCGGCACGTTAATAGGCATGACCTTTGCGCATGACCGGTATTGCATGGCGCGGGCCTTTATCGAGGGGATCACCCTGGAGGTGCGTGATATGCTTGAGTCGCTAGTCAATGCGGGTATCACCTTTGAACGCGTCCACCTGCTCGGCGGTCCGACCAAGTCAACCCTCTGGAACCAGATTCAATGCGATGTCTATGGACATCCCGTCTGCACCTTGGTCAACAGCGATGCTGCCGTGACAGGCGCGGCGATCTTGGGTGGTGTCGGCGTGGGAGTCTTTAAGGATGCCTCTTCCGGCGTGGAAAACCTTGTGAAGATCAAGACAGCTTACACACCTGATCCTGGCAATGTCGCCCGTTACAATGACCTCTATGATGTGTATAAGAATCTGTATAGCGCCTTGGATAACGCAAAAATCTACGAGCAGATCGCTGAGTTTCAAAAGAAGTACGGAGAACTTGAAAAATGACCTCCCGTGAACGTGTCAAAAAAGTGCTCAATCACCAGGCCCCTGATCGCGTCCCCATCGATGTATGGGGTTCGGCGAGTCGGTTATGTGATCGCCTCTATTTTGATATCGTCCGTGATCAGAAGTGGCAGGATCTCGGCAAGTTTGTCAGCGCGAGCCGCTCCGGTAACTACATGGACGAGCGTGTCGCCGATCTGATTGACTGCGACTTCCGTCACCTTCAGTTCGGCAAGGCGAAATATTTCGCGCCCACTGTAGATGCTGATGGCGTGGAGTTCAATGAGTGGGGGGTTGGCTTCAAGAAGGTCGGCGGCGAACCGATGATCGCGAAGGTTCCGTTCATGGAGGATGACATCTCTCTGATCGAAAAACATCGCTGGCCGAATCCGAAAGACCCGGGGCGCATGACAGGGGTTGTGGACTCCGCTAAGCACTGGGCTGAGAACACTAACTATTATGTTGGGACGAGTTCGCTGGTTTCAGGTCTGACATTGGATATCGGACCCTATCTGCGCGGGTTCGAGGATTTCTTTGTGGACCTTTATGTGAATCCCGAATTTGCAAAGGCGCTGATCGCCAAGATTACGGATGTGCTGATCGAGATGCACGAATACGCCTTGAAGCCGATTGCCCCGTATATCGAATGGGTGGAGTTTTCCAGCGACCATGGCATGCAGGATCGTCTCCTGGTCGCCCCTGAGATCTATCGCGAATTTTTCAAGCCCGAGTACAAGCGCCTCTTTGATGCAGTGAAGTCCTTTGCCCCTGGGGCGAAGATCTGGATGCACTCCTGCGGCGCGGTGCGTGATCTGATCCCCGATTTCATTGACATGGGCGTGGATGTGCTGAACTCTCTGCAACCTCGGGCCGTCGGGATGGATCCGTACGAGTTGAAGAAGGAGTTTGGTAAGGAGATCGTCTTCCATGGCGGGTTGGATATGCAGGGTGCCCTTTCAGGGACGGTCCAGCAGGCCAGGGATGAGGCGAAGAGGTGCCTCGATGCATTCAATCATGATGGAGGGTACATCTTTGCACCCAGTAACCATTTTATGCAGGATATTCCATTGGAGAACTTCTATGCGGTCTATGAGGTCGCAAGGGGCCAATAATCTGTAGGGGCGACTGATAAGTCGTCCGTTAAGCGAGAAAATTATGGCACAGACTAAAAAGAAAACAGCAGCACTGCCCCCCAAGAAGCAGTTGCTGGATATGTATTTGAAAATGTCGCAGACACGACTCTTCGAAGAGAACGCGGCGCGTCTCTTTTCCTTGGGCCGTGTGCATGGCACCGCGCATTTCTGTATTGGCGAGGAGGCTGCCGCGATTGGCGTGACCGCCACCTTGCATCCGGATGATTTGATTTACGCGACCCATCGTGGCCACGGACAGAGCATCGGCAAGGGCATGGACATCGGCCGCATGATGGCTGAATTTTTGGGCAAGGCGACCGGTTTCTGCAAGGGCAAGGGTGGTTGCATGCATATTGCCGACATGGCCAAGGGCAATCTCGGGGCGAATGGTATTGTCGGTGCACAATTCCCAATTGCGGTGGGTGCGGCGCTGAGTATGCGACTCCAGAAGATTGATCGCGTGGTGGTCTGCTTCTGCGGTGACGGTTCAACGAATGAGGGAACTTTCCACGAGGCGCTCAATTTGGCTTCGATCTGGAAGTTGCCCGTGCTCTTTGTCTGTGTGAATAATCAGTACGGCATGTCCATGCATGTCAACGACGCGATGAACATCCCGGATCTGTCGATTCGCGCACAGGCGTATGGCATGAAGGGTTGGTCAGTGGATGGCAATGATGTGATGGCCGTCTGGCAGGCTGCGGTGGAAGGACGTGCGTATGTGGAGAAGAATGGTCCGGGCTTCTTGGTGGCCAACACCTATCGCATCATGGGCCACTCCAAGAGCGACGGCAATAAGTATCGCGACAAGACGGTGATTGAGTCCTGGAAGGAACGCTGTCCGATTAAGATCATGCGCACATGGCTGCTGAAGGAAAAGCTGGCGACAGAGGCTGAGCTGGTTGCCGTAGAGGAGCAGGCTAAAAAATCGATTGAAGATGCACTGGCCTTTGCGGAGGCCAGCCCCGAGCCAGAGCTCGAAAGTGCGCTGACAGATGTTTATGCGGATTGATGCAGGGGCGACCTGTAGGGGCGACCTGCAGGTCGCCCGTGCGAAAGGAATTTTGAATCATGAGAGAAATAACGTATGCACAGGCGATTTGCGAAGCGATGAGCGAAGAGATGCGGCGCGATCCGAAGGTCTTTTTTATGGGAGAGGACGTGGGCGCGTATGGCGGCGCCTTCGGTGTCTCGGCCGGCATGTTGAATGAATTCGGGAAAGAGCGCGTGCGCGATACGCCGATTTCAGAGGCTGCCATCATGGGTGCGGCCGTGGGAGCGGCCATGACCGGCATGCGGCCCATCATCGAGATCATGTTCTCCGATTTTATCTCCTGCTGTTTCGACGGCCTCTGCAATCAGGCGGCCAAGACGCGTTATATGTTCGGCGGGCAGACGACCATGCCGATTGTGGTCCGCGCGCCAGCCGGTTCCGGTACAGGGGCGGCAGGCCAGCATTCGCAGAGTCCAGAGGCGTGGATCTGTAATATGCCTGGTTTGAAAGTGGTGGTCCCCTCGACACCGTATGATGCCAAGGGTCTGATAAAGGCCGCAATCCGCGATAATAACGCCGTGGTCGTGTTGGAACAGAAGCTCCTTTATCGCGTCAAGGGCGATGTGCCCGAGGGTGACTATATTGTCCCGCTCGGCGAGGCGGCGATCCGGCGCGAAGGCAAGGATGTGACGATCGTGACGTATGGACGCATGGTCGCGCGTTGCCTGGAGGCTGCGGAGCAGGCCAAGGAGGCGGGTATTGATGTGGAGGTGATTGATTTGCGGACCCTCGTGCCGTTGGACAAGCATGCGGTGATCGCCTCCGCGATGAAGACGGGCCGCGTGATCATCGTGCATGAGGCGTGCAAGACGGGCGGCTTTGGCGGTGAATTGGCAGCGGTGATCACAGAGTCCGAGGCTTTCAACTACATGGATGCGCCCATTCTCAGAATCTGTGGCGCGGATGTGCCGATCCCTTACAATCCGAAGTTAGAGGCGAGCATCGTCCCCACCACGCCGGTCATTTTGGACGGCATCAAAAAAGTGATGGAGTAATTTTATGGCGACCGCAGTGATAATGCCCAAGGCCGGCATGGCCATGGAGACCGGTACGATCTCCCGCTGGCTGAAGAAGGTGGGCGACCCTGTCAAAAAGGGCGAGCCCCTTCTGGAAATTGAGACCGACAAGGTTTCAATGGAAGTCGAGGCTGAGGTCGCCGGCGTACTCTTAGCGATCTTGGCTGAAGCTGGCGCCGTGGTGCCCGTGATTCAGACCATTGCTTGGCTCGGTGCAGCAGGCGAAGCAGTTCCAGCGGTCGTGCAAAAGGTGGTCGCGGTGAAGGCGGTCACTCCTGTCAGCGAGGTCAACAAGGTCCATGAAGCCACTCCGGTCACACCCAAAAACCTTTCTGGTAAGATCGCAGCCACGCCCGCGGCGAAGCATCTGGCCAAGGAGGCGAAGATCGACCTGGCAACAGTCAAGGCCACAAGTGCCTCCGGGGTTGTCAAACGCCGGGATGTCGAGGCCAAGGCCAACATCCGTATTACGCCCTTAGCTCGCAAGATCGCGGCCGCACGTGGCGTGGATTTGCAAACCGTCAAGGGGACCGGGGCAGGGGGCAAGATCATGCTGGCGGACATCGAGGCGTTGCCGCGTCCACCCACAAAGATCCCGCTGGTCGGCATGCGCAAGGTGATTGCCCAGCGCATGACCCAGAGTAAACGCGAGATTCCGGAGGTCACACTGACCCTTTCAGCCGATGTCACGGCGCTGCTGGCGCTGCGCGCAAAGCTCAAGGCGGATGGCCAGGCCTATACCGTCAACGATTTCATTATGGCGGCGGTGGTCAAGGCCCTCAGCGAGAGTCCGATGGTCAATGCCACGCTGGAGAACGACGTCATTCATTCCTGGCCCGATGTGAATCTGGGCGTGGCGGTCGGACTGGACAATGGACTTGTCGTGCCGGTTCTTCACAAGGCGCAAGCCTATTCATTTTTCGAGTTGGCCGCGTTCGCCAAGGAACAGGTCGCCCTGGCCCGCGCGGGCAAACTGTTGCCGGATGCGTTTCAGGGAGGCACCTTCACGATTACCAACCTTGGCATGTATGGGGTGGAGCATTTTAATCCGATCATTAACTTGCCGCAGGTGGCGATTTTGGGAATCTGCGCCGCACAGGAACGGCTCTTTTGGGAACAGGGCCAAGTCAAGGCCAAGACCATGATGCCGCTCTGCCTGACACATGACCATCGCGTCATCGACGGCGTCTGCGGCATGAATTTTCTGAACAAGGTCAAGGGGTATCTGGAAAGCCCGAAAATTGCCTTGTAGTTTTTCCTCCTTTTCCACGGACCCCGGACTTCCCGCGGTATCCGTGCTTCTCGCGTTTCCCGATATAATATACCAATTTTTTACACTGGCTAAATTCGGTATAGCGTAGGGGTGCGATTTTGGGTATAGTAAAGAACATCATAAAGGGGATAAAAAATGATTTTTCGTAGGTCTGCACTATTGTTGCTGAGCATTGTTGTGGCACAGGGGGTTTGGGGAGCCACATGGGTTGAACGCATGGCTGAAGCGGTGTCGGCTTTGCCGCCACCTGCGCCAGCCGTCCAGAACGCTCACACGAATGAGGTCAAGGCGGCGAAGGGAAAAAAGAAAGCGGCTGCCCAAGAGCCAAGCGAACCCAAAGAACTTGTGGCGATCTGGAAGACGTTAGAAGGGGAGTTTCCCTGCCCTGACGTACGGCAGGAGATGCGCCTTGAGCGCGAACGTAAGATTTGGTTACCTGGGGCAAAGCCTGCCGAGGTCGCTCAGAAATATGCCGATGCTATGCCGATCGCGAGCTATCGGGATCGAGCCCTTAAGCTGGCGGCGAATGTGCAGACCTGGGAGCAGGTCTGGCCTGTACGTGCACTTTTTGTTGAAGCAGTACAGATGGGGCAGACGACTGCGGAGATAGAGGCGTGGCGGCTCGGTCCTGTGGAGTTGGCAGTCGAGGACTTGATCGCGACGTATGGAGACAAGTATCCGAAGGGTCCTGAGTATCTGAAGAAATTGCGCGCGCTGGATGCGGAGCTTAAACAAGGGGCTCCTGAGCGCAAGGGCGCGCTTATCAAAGAAATCAACGCATTAAAGCGCGAAGCCTTGCTGGCGAATCCGCTCTTGGACTTTGATCGTATTTTGGCTGTTCGCCGTCATCCCAGGTCAGATGCGCGCCGGGCGATGGACGATGCCATCGGCATGGTGAAAAACTGGAAGACGATGCAGAGTATCGGCTCTGGCGCTCAGTTGGATGACAGCATTGTCGAGTTGAGTAACCTGCGCGGTGAAGTGAAGGAGAAGGTTGTCTTCCAGCCCCAGAAAAAGCAGGCCATCATCGACACAGAGATCCATTTCAATGCAGACCGCATCGCCTTTGCCATGGCTGGAGAGAAAGAGGCGAACTTCCGCCTGTGGGAGGTTGGAGCGGACGGCTTAAACCCCCATCAGATCTCGCCGGATGACGGGGTGGATGTGGCGCATGCAGACCCCTGTTACTTGCCGGACGGTAAGGTCATCTTCACCTCAACCGCAGTGTATCAGGGTTTGCCGTGTACCTTTGGTGGCGACTTCATGATGTGTACGTATCGGCTGGACCCGGCTGACAAGTCGGTCCGCCAGTTGACCTTTGAGCAGGACTCCAACTGGTCCCCGACCCTGTTGCCCAACGGCCGCGTGATGTACCAGCGCTGGGAGTACACGGATGGCGCGCATGCCAATTCTCGCATGCTCTTCAGCATGAACCCGGATGGCACGGACCAGCGGGAACTGCGTGGCAGTGGTTCCTGGTTCCCAGGTTCCTTCTTCTTCGCCCGTCCGATCCCAGGCCAGTCGCGTCAGGTGATCGGCGTGGCAGGCGGACATCATGACCGTTCCCGTTCCGGACGGCTCTTCGTCTTTGATACCACGCAAGGCCGCCGGGACGACTCGGGTGTGATCGCAGAAATCCCGTATCGCGGCAAGAAGACGATTCCGGTCGTCCGCGACGGGTTGATCGGTTCGCGTTTTCCGCAGTTCCTCCATCCCTATCCGCTTTCCAAGAACTATCACTTGGTGACGATGAAGCCCGCACCGGATGTCCCTTGGGGCATCTACTTGGTGGATACCTTCGACAATATGATCCTCATCAAGGAGTCGGATGATTCTGCGTATATTGAGCCGGCACCCGTGGTGAAGCAGGCGCCGCCTCCGATGCTTCAGGATCGGGTGAATTTGGCCTCCAAGCAGTCGCGCGTCCATATTCAGGACATCTACTCGGGCCCAGGGCTAGAGGGCGTACCGCGCGGCGTGGTGAAGGGTATTCGCGTGATTGAATATTACTTCAGCCGCCGCAACATGGGTGGACTCTATGGCACGATCGGCATGGATGGTCCGTGGGATGTGAAGCGCATCTTGGGCGTCGCGCCGGTGAAGGAGGATGGTTCCTCCTATTTCACAATTCCTGCGAACTGCACGGTCTCCTTGCAGCCGATTGACGAGAAGGGCCAGGCGTTGCAGATCATGCGTTCGTGGGTGATCGGTCAACCAGGCGAGACGATCTCCTGCGCGGGTTGTCATGAGAATCAGGATATGGCGCCGCCGCCTTCGCCGCTGCTGAACCGCAAGCCGGACGAACTGAAGGAGTGGTATGGTCCTGCCCGCGGGTTCAGTTTCGTGCGGGAAGTCCAGCCCGTACTGGACCGTTATTGCGTCGGTTGTCACAACGGTACCAAGGCGAAGCCGGACTTCAGCCCGAACAAGCCCATGACGAACTGGAAGACGGCTATGGCCGGCAACTGGGGACAGGGTGGCAAGTTCACCCACGCCTATTTCAACCTCTGGCGTTATCTTCGTACGCCCGGTATTGAGAGCGACCGGCCGATGCACACGCCCATGGACTTCCACTTTAGCCAGACAGAGTTGGCGCAGCTCCTCATGAAGAAGCATAATGGCGTTGAGCTGGACAAGGAGAGTTGGGAACGGCTTGCGGCCTGGCATGACTTCAACGCGCCCTTCTTCGGTTCCTGGGGCGAGATTCCAGGGCTGGATCCGATTGTCGACCGTACGGCGGTGCGTGCTAAAGAGTTGCGGGCCAAGTATTCGCCCGTTAACAACGATATTGATATGGAGATCTATCCTCAGGTTCAATCCTACAGTTCCGAGTTTATTGAGCCCAAGAAAGCGGAACGTCCGGAGCGGGAGATGGAGCAGACCCTTCCCTCGGCGGAACGTTTGAAGCCTGACCAGGCAGTCGCCTTGCAGAAGAAGACAGCCCCGGGCGGACAGATCACGAAGCGGATCGAGATTCCGATCTCCTCCCTTGGCCAGAAGGAAGCGCCGAAGGCTAAATATGTGCGTGTTGAGTGCGGGGAATCCCAGGTTGTGGTTCTGGGTGAGATTAACATCATCAGCGCGGGTCAGGATGTCGCGCAAAAGGGAAAAGCCTGGATGAGTGATGACGGCGGCGATGGTCTGACCTTCAAGGAACTGCTGGCGGTTGACGGTTCCCCGGCGACAGTCGCTCAAACGCGCCAGTCTGACATGGTTGAGTTTTGGGAGACGATCTTCGCGAAACCGTTGCCAGTGGAGCGGATTACCCTTTCGGTCCCCTCTGCGGTGCAAGCTGATCTTTTGAAGGGCGCACGCCTAGTGGTGATGGATGACAGTCGCTTTGTCCTCTGGCGCAAGCGGCTCGATTTCGCTGGAAAGACCTCTTTAACCTTCGATGTGAAGGGCGAGACAAGTGACAAGGTCTGCTTTGACTTCGCCTGGGTCCCGCCTGGCAAGTTCCAGTTGGGGGGTGACTCCCTTGATGCGCGTCCCATCAGTATTCAGGAGTTGAAGAAGGGCTTCTGGATGTTGACGACCGAGATCACCAATGAGCAGATGCGCAGGTTCGCCCCGCTCTTTGACAGTAAGAATGAAGACCGGCATGGTTACCAATTCGGTGTCCAGGGCTTTGAACAGGACATGCCCGACCAGCCTGCTGTGCGCGTCACCTGGCGCGAAGCCATGGCTTTCTGCGCCTGGCTGAGCAAGGAGAGTGGACTCCAGGTGACACTTCCCACCGAAGCCCAGTGGGAACGGGCGGCGCGGGCCGGGACGGATAGCCAGTTCTGGTGGGGTGGCTTAGAGGAGGACTTCTCAACCTTTGCCAATATGGGTGATGCGATGCTCGCTCACTTCTCCTGTAACCCCTATGCACAGAGTTACAAGCAGGGTTGGTACAAGAATGCGGAGAATCCGTATGACAACTGGATTCCGCAGGATGCCCGCTTCAACGATGGTGGCTTCGTGACCGAGCCTGTGGCAACCTGGAAGGCTAATCCCTGGGGACTCTACGACCTGAACGGCAATGCCCGTGAGTGGACAAGGTCCAAGTATTTGGACTATCCGTACCAAGATACCCCGGCTCGGAATGCGTCCGCTACCGATACTGCGGATCAGCGTGTCACACGTGGCGGTTCCTGGCGCGAGCGCCCGAAATTCTGTACAACGTGGCAGCGCCAGCCCTACTCGACGTGGCAAAAGGTTTATAATGTCGGCTTCCGGCCTGTGATCGAATAGTCGTTGTTATGGACACAAACGCCTGTTTTTGACAGGATTCACTGGATTGCTGTTTTGCCTTCTCATCCTCAAAATCCTGTTCATCCTGTCGAAAATAAACCCGAAACGTAAACTAGGGTTCGAAAAAAATCCATTTTTTTCATCTTTAGTAGTGAAAAAGGATGCGGATTTTGATAATCTATCGTGCGTTTCACCTCGTATCAGGTAATGGTTAGTTCAAGATTGGAGTAGTTTAAACATGAGCAGAAATGATCTCTGGAAGTGGCTTGTACTGTTGATTTTGTTGGTGGTGTCGGCGTATGTCGCCCTACCGCCATCTCAGAAGATTCCGCTGGGTCTTGATATTTCTGGTGGCACAAGCTTCACCATTGCCATAGACGAGGAGTTGCTGGCTGATAATATTCGGGCTGGAAGCAGCAATGAGTTAACTGAGGCAGCCATCAAGGAAGAGATCGCCACTATTTTAAAGGATGCCGATTCACGCTCTATTGAGGTGATCCGTAACCGTGTGGATAATATTGGCACAAAGGAGCCGTTGATCCAGGGTGGTAAGGATCATCGCATTTTTGTTCAGTTGCCAGGTGCGACGCCTAAGGAACGTGCTGATGCAGAAGATGCTATTCAGAAGGCAGCCTACTTGGAGTTTAAGCTTGTTCACCCCCGAAATGCAGAGTTAGTCGATAAGGTGTTCGCCTCCAAGCGTCTCCCTGAAGGGTACCTCCTCGGCGAGGATGGCAAGTCCTTTAAGAGGGCACCGAATTACGATACAATTTCGAAATCGCCCGGGTACGCTACTCGGTTACAACGTTTTGAGATGTCGGAAGCTCGTTATAACTTTATGTTGGAGCCTCGCGGAATGGGCAAAACAAGAGTGTATGAACCCGTTTTTGTCGCGCGGAAGGCTGAGTTGACAGGATCCGCCCTCTCCAGAGCAGGCGTGGAGCGTGACTCCATGACAGGGCGCCTCCATATTTCGCTGACCTTCAATGCGAAGGGTGCGATGGACTTTGCAAAGGTAACTCGGAAATATAAGCCCCGTGGAACCCAGAACAACAGCGAGATTGGGAGGCGTTTGGCCATCATTCTGGATGGCACCCTCTATTCGGCACCGACCCTCGAAAGCGAGATCCCAGATGGCCGTGCCGTGATTAATGGCAGCTTTACCCCCTCAGAGGCTAATCTGCTGAGTAACATCCTGAAAGCGGGTTCTCTGCCTGCACCGATGAAGATTATCGAGATCCGCGATGTGGGGTCAACACTTGGAAAGGATGCGATCGAAAGTGGTGTGAAAGCTTCGATCGCTGGCATTATCCTCGTGGTGCTCTTTATGCTCATTTATTACGCCTACTGTGGATTTGTTGCGAATATTGCGCTACTCTTAAACTTGGTCCTGCTGCCTGCGGGATTGATCTTAGTCTCTAATGTTTTGGGTGTCTTTGGTGGTGGCGCTGGCGCTGCAAAGAGTCCGTTTGCCTTGCCGACGCTCACGATGCCAGGTATTGCGGGTATCGTGTTGACACTGGGTATGGCTGTTGATGCGAACGTCTTGATTTTTGAACGTATGCGTGAAGAGTTTGCCCAAGGCAAATCAGCGCGTGCTGCGGTGGCCGCAGGTTATGATCGCGCCTTTTTGGCAATCTTTGACTCGAACATCACCACACTCCTGACGGCAGCCATTCTCTTCATCTTTGGCGCAGGACCGATCCGCGGTTATGCGGTTACCCTCTCGGCGGGCATTGTCATCAGCATGTTTACAGCGTTAGTCGTGACGCGCTTGATCTTCAACGCAACCGTTCCAGAAGGTCGGGTGAAACCCTATTGGATGATGCGTCTCATCAAGCCGACCAACATTGACTTCCTGAAATACGGAAAGCTCTGTGGCGTAGCCTCGTTCGTCATCATTGTTTCCTCCTGTGCGTTCTTTATGTTTCGCGCGTGGACTAAGCCGGCGAGTGTGATGTCAGTAGACTTCACCGGTGGCGCGGCCATGACCTATTCGTATGTGAGTGAACCCGATATGGCTACGGTGCGTAAAACAGTAACGGCGATTGCCTCTGATGCCACGATCCAGTATCAGTCTGCACCTAACAATGCAAGTAAGCTCTTGCTCGTGAAGACAGGCGATATCAAGCAGGGCGGCAAGAATAGTTCTTCCCTCGTTCAGGAAGCACTCAACTCAGCCCTGCCCCAATGTAAATTCACCTTGGCCAGCGAAGATGCTGTGGGCCCAGCCGTGGGCAAGGACTTGAAGAATGCCGCTTACTTAGCTATCATCTTCTCCTTGATCGGCATCTTTATTTATGTCATGTTGCGCTTTGAATTTGGATTCGCAGTCGGTGCTTTGGTCGCTCTGGCGCATGATGCCTTCTTTATGATCGGTGTCTACAGCCTGACGGGACGCCAGATGAGTTTGACCATTGTGGCCGCGATCCTGACGATTGTGGGTTACTCCATCAATGATACCATCGTGATTTTCGACCGAATCCGTGAGGATCTGCGCAAGGATATCAAGATGGATTTCCGTACGCTGGTGAATCGTTCTATCAACTCGACCTTGAGTCGTACGGTGTTAACCTCGACGACCGTCTTGTTGTCGACCCTCTCGCTCTACATCTTCGGTGGTGGTGCGATCAATGACTTTGCCTTGGCGATGTTGATCGGCTTGGTGGTGGGCACGTATTCGACGGTCTTTATTGCTGCCCCGGTCATGCTCCTCTGCTACAAGGGTCGCCGTCCCTCCTTTGCAAGTTTTGATAGCAAGAAGTAAGCATACGAAAGGATACACACAATGAGCAGTTCAATGGCGATGGGAATGCGCGTGAAGTTGAGCGCAATGATGTTTCTGCAGTTTATGATGTTGCCGGTTTGGTTCTTGCCGATGTTTCCGTATGTCGGAGGCATGGAAGGTGGGGATAAGTGGGCGTTCTGGTGTGGCTTGATTATGGCCTTTGGCACCTTGTCGTCCCCACTCTTCGGTATGTTTGCCGATCGCTTCATGAATAGTGAACGCGTTTTGGCACTCTGCAATTTTGTGGGCGCTGGCTTGTTGGCGTATGCCTATACAGTGACCTCTCCTCAGATACTTTTTTATGTCCTGTTGGCAGCGATGCTCTTCTACATGCCGACATGGTCGTTGACCGCGACGATCGCAATGTCCAACAGCACAACTGAAGCCTTCCCTCAGATTCGCGTCTTTGGAACCTTGGGCTGGGTCGCTTCTGGAATCTTTAGCTTTTTGGGTGTAAAAGTTTTTGGTGTTGCCAACTTCGATAGCACATCAACGATCTTTCTCGCGGGCGCGATTGCTTCTGCCTTAGGGGGAGCATTAGCCTTCTTCCTGCCACCCACACCGCCGAAGGCGAAAGGTCAGCCCCTCTCGATCGTGGATGCGTTGGGCCTGCGTTCCTTGGTACTATTGAAGCGTCCGGAGTTTGCCTTCTTTACCCTCTTCGCACTTCTGTCAATGGTTCCCTTTATGTGGTACATGGTTTACGGCACCTCTTATCTCAAAGAGAAGGGTTTCGAGTATCTGACGAACACCATGAATCTTGGGCAGGCCTTTGAGCTCATCTTCATGTTGCTGATTCCTGTGATTCTCAGGAAGGCAGGTTACAAGTGGGCTATGGTCATCGGCTTGGCCGCACTGGCCTTCCGTTATGGTGCCTTCTATCTGGGTGCGACAAACATTCTACCCATGGGTGACTTCGCGGGCATCTTGATACATGGCCTCATCTTTGGTCTGTTGATCATCGGCGCGCAGATGTATGTGGATGCCAAGGCTCCTGCAGAGCTTCGTGGACAGGCTCAAGGGCTGATCGGTTTGGTGATGTTTGGCTTGGGTAGCGTGCTCTCCAATAACGTCTTTGATCGGCTTTTAAAGGCCAATGTTCTTCCAGATGGAAAGCATGACTGGTCACAGCCCTATCTGGTCGCCCTTATCATGGCGGTCGTCCTGATGGTGGCCATGGCGCTCTTCTTCCCGAAAGCTAAAGAAGAACAGAAGTAGAACCACCGTAAAAAAGAAGTGGAATGGTGGTGTAGTAAAATACCCGTCATTTCACTTTTTTTATTTATAGAAAAGGAGTTCATGTGATGAAAAAAATGCAGAGAGTAGCAGTGGGTTCAATCGTCTTGGTGTTGGCACTCGGTTTGACAGGGTGTTCAGATAGCACAGGATCTGGCGTGAAGCTGAAGAAGCCAAAACTGGCCTTTAATCTCACGGGAAAATATACCAATCCAGATGGAATGTGTATCAAGGATGGAGAGTTGTACATTAACATGAACAACATCACCTCTGGAAAGCCTTCAAAAATCGTGAAGATGACAAAAGACAGGCAGTTGGTGGATGTTGTAGAACTGCCAGTACATCCAGAAACAGGCGTTGTCTGTGCCCTTGGAATTGTCTTTGCGCAAGATGGGAACCTCTATGTCAATGATAACCAGAACTTTGCTGGCAAGGGACTCGGCCTATCCCGTCTCTTGCGCGTGGTGATGAAGGAGGGTATCGCTCAGAAGGTTGAAGTGGTCGCGCAGGGGATGAACGAGGCGAACGGAATCACGACCTTTGGTGATCGGATCTATGTGGCTGAAACCACCTATGGAACAAAGGAAGCGCACACGAGCGGTGTCTATCAGTTTTTGTTGAGTGAGTTGAGTGCCGAAAAGCCGGTTCAGGTGACGGCTGGGCCTCTTGATTCTCATTGTATCGGAAGCTTCCTCACAACAGGTAAGTGGCCTGTCGGGGCGAATGGTATTGCGGCGGATCGCGAAGGCAATCTCTTCGTCTGTAATTTTGGGGATGTTGCTTTGTGGAAGATGACCTTTGATGCGCAACGCAAGGTCAAAGATTTTCGTCTCTTTGCTGAGTTCACCAAAGCAGGAGTGGAGAGCCTTGACGGTTTACAAATGGATAGCGAGGGAACTCTCTGGTCCACGGACTTCATCGGTAATGCGGTTGTGAAGATTGACTCATTGAATGGAACCGTCACGATCATCGCCAGGAATCCACCTAACAGCGGTGCAGGTGGCCGGTTGGTCTCCCCCTCAGAATGTATCCGCCTCGGCAACAAAATATATGTTTCAAATATTAACCTCTCCTTTGGACCTCATAAGGCCATAAAAGAAGAGACAATCTCTGTGATCAACCTGTAAAGGGAATCAACATGATGAAATCCGCGATATCTTGGAGTCTTCTGTTGCTAGTCTGCACGGGTCTCGCGGAGCCTAAGCGGGTTTCAGGAATCTATCCGCATTTGACGATGTACAACGAGGAGGGCGAATGCGGCACGGGCGCCGTGGTACCGTGGGCTGATCGTCTCTGGGTGATCACCTATGGGCCCCACAAGCCGCTAGGTTCGAGTGACAAGCTCTATGAGATCACCTCGTCATTGGAACAGATTGTTCGGCCCGAGAGCATCGGCGGAACGCCTGCTAATCGGATGATCCACAAGGAGAGTGGACAACTCAGCATCGGACCCTATCTGATTGACTCGAACCGCACCGTCCGTGTATTGCATCACCAAAAGATGCCCGGACGTCTGACCGGTACGGCACGCCATTTGACAGATCCTGCCAACAAGATCTACATTGCCACGATGGAGGAGGGGCTCTATTCCGTGGTTGTCAAGACGTTGGACGTTGTCGAACATATCAAGGATGGAAATAAACAACCCAAGGTCGCTCAGGGGGTCGAGTCGAAACTGCCGGGCTATCATGGAAAAGGACTCTACTCGGGTCAAGGGTTTTTGATCTATGCAAATAATGGTGAGAATAGTCCGCTCGCGAGGGAGCGTCCTGATATCCCCTCTGGTGCCTTGGCCTCGTGGCAAGGGAAGTGGGATTGGACCCTGATCCGTCGTAATCAGTTTACAGAGATTACGGGTCCGGGGGGGATCTACGGCAATGAGAAGCCCGAGACCGACCCCATCTGGGCCATGGGATGGGACAACCGTTCCGTCATTCTGATGTTATTGGAGAACAAGCAGTGGCATGCGTATCGCCTGCCGAAGGGTAGCCATTCGTATGATGGCGCCCATGGCTGGAACACCGAGTGGCCGCGTATCCGCGACATTGGCGAAAAAGATATGCTCGCCACCATGCACGGCACCTTTTGGCGCTTCCCTAAAACATTTTCACTCGCCAATACAGCAGGGATTATCCCGCGCTCCAATTACCTCAAGGTCATCGGCGACTTTGCCCGTTGGAATGATCACGTGGTCTTTGGGTGCGATGATTCCGCGAAAAAGGAGTTTCTCAATAGTCGTCCGTTCAAATCCGATGCAGGCGCACCGCTGCAGTCCAACTCTAACCTCTGGTTTGTTGAGCCTGACCGGATTGACGATTTCGGTCCGCTTATCGGCCGTGGTTCTGTCTGGTTGCGCGAAGACCTCAAAGCCGGACAGGTCAGTGACCCTTATCTCTTCTTTGGTTATAACTATCAGATGATGACGATCAAGCATAACAATTCGAAGCCGGTCACCTTCACGCTGGAGATCGATCGAAAAGGGAATAACCAGTGGGAATCCCTTCAGTCCTTTGACGTCAAGGGTTCCCTCGTTCACATGTTCTCCGAGTTTGAGAAGGGGGCGTGGATACGTGTTAAAGTCGCTCAGGATGTAGAGAAAGCCACGGTTCATTTTAATTATCGCAACAAAGACCCGCGTGTGCCGAAAAACAGTGATATCTTTGAGGGGATTACTGTCGCCGGGGCGGAGTCTGTCTCCAAGGGTGTGATCCGTAGCAACCGCAAGGTGCTCAGCATGATCGCGGGTGAAGGGTATTACGAGCTTAATGACAAGCTGGTGCTCACAGAGAAGAAAGAGAGCGAGGGAAGAGCCCTCGTTGCTAAGGGGCTTCAGGGTCCCACTAAAATAAAGGTAGATGCCGCCTCCGTGATCGTCGAGGAGGCAGGCAAAGTCTATCGTATCCCTAAGAATCCCTTGTATGAGCAAGAAGGTGTGGCTGCTGCAGATCAAAAGACGATGGGAGTTGCTCGGGTCTGCCGCGAAGTGGCCACGGAGCGTGACCTCTTCAATGTTCACGGGACCTTCTACGAACTACCTGCGCGCAATGCCCAAGGGTTTGCCAAGATCCGGCCGATCGCAACGCACAACTTGAAGATTCATGACTATGCCTCTCACTTTGGGTTACTCTTTATGACAGGACTCAACGGCAAGAAAGGTGAGCATGTGATCACGAATGCGAACGGTGTCGTGTCGTTGTGGGTCGGTGTCATCGATGATCTCTGGAAGCTGGGCAAGCCCCGCGGAGAAGGGGGCGTCTGGAATAAGAGCCCTGTCAAAGGGGGTGTTCCTTCAGACCGGTACTTGATGACAGGCTATGACAAGAAATCTGTCGCGTTGCAAAGTTCCGTTGACACCTGCATCGCGCTCGAAATTGATGTGGACGGAACAGACCTTTGGATCCCCTATAAGAGCATAGAACTCAAGGCCGGGGTCACGGTGACACATGAATTCCCTGAGGGCTTCTCCGCCTATTGGATTAGGGCCATTAGCACCCAGGACACGACCGTCACGGTGATGTTCACGTATGAGTGAGGCGTGTCTGTAACTGCAGGCGTGAGCGATGCTGGACGCAAGACTCAAGACGCAGGACTCAGGGAGTAGGACTCAGGACGCTGGCTGAAATTAACCTGCGCGCGAAACGCCTTGAAAACAAGACTTTTGAGTGGTACATTGAGCCTCGTGCAAAAAGCCGAATGGCTATTTTCGCACGGACAAAGACGCTCCTTTGGTCGGGAGTAGGAATCAAGACTCACGCTGGGTCTTGCGTCCGAGGTCTTGAGTCCCAAAATAAATAAAATAAAGAAAGGTCGTTTGTCATGCGTTCTCTATTCGATAAGTCTGGTGGCTATCGCAAGTTGCACTCGTTTAACTTCGCTACACTCATTCATCTCGCGACTATCCGCTTCTGTAAGCGGTTCATCCCGTATCAGGAGGATCCATTAGGCAAGACCAGCGGCCAGATGATTGGTGCGGCACGGTCGGGCCGGCAAAATATTGTCGAGGGCTCTGAACGGGCCGCCACGTCAAAGGAGACAGAGATGAAGCTCACGGATGTGGCGCGTGCCAGCTTGGGAGAACTGCTAGGCGACTTCGAAATATTCGTGGCGGAGCGCGGCGGAATCCCATGGAGCATTCACGCGGACGATCATCAGGCCTTAAGCAGTCTTAATTTTCCGTCCTTCGAATATACCGATGACGTGTTGCATGACTACTGGACCTGGTTTCATCGTGAGAAGTTGGTGTTTGCTCCATGGTTGAACAACGAAAATCCTGACGTGGTCGCCAATGCGTTGATCATCCTGATTCGTCGGGCCATGGCCATGCTAGGAGGCCAGATGCGTCAACAGGGCGAGGTGTTTCTGCAGGACGGGGGGTTCCGCGAACGGTTGACTCAGTGCCGCGTCGAGGCACGGGATACAGTGCCAGAGGAAACTGCTCCAGTGTGTCCAGCGTGTGGCAAAACGATGCGACAACGCACGGCACGGAAGGGGCCAAATGCGGGCAACCCGTTTTGGAGCTGTGCGGGCTACCCAGATTGCAAAGGCACACGCCCAGTTGACAAATGAGCGAGGCTGGACGCAAGACTCAAGACGCAGGACTCAGAGCTTAGGACGCAGGACTCATGCTGGGTCTTGCGTCCGAGGTCCTGAGTCCAGCTTTTAACTTTTCATTTTAAATGGCGGAGAGGGAGGGATTGTCGCTCTATCGCTGACGCTCATCGCTCTCGTCCGGGTTACCGGCCGAGCCTCAAACGGGCGTTCGGGCTGCGGGAATACCCTTGCCCTCTGCGCGCGTTTGTTCGAACCAAGGTTCTCATCCCTCCCTTGAAAATTAAAAAGCCACAAACTATTATTAGCTTGTAGCTTTTAACTTTTCATTTTAAATGGCGGAGAGGGAGGGATTCGAACCCCCGGTGCCTTTCGACACGCATGATTTCGAGTCATGTGCATTAAACCGGGCTCTGCCACCTCTCCGTGTTAAAAATGAGTGTTCAGAATAACTGATTTGTGGCAAAATGGTCAAGTGTCATTTTTGCAGTTAATGGATTTTATCTCTTTTCATGAAGCGAATCTTGTTTATTACATCAAAGGTCTCCTGCCCCTGGGTCGGTGGCAGCTATCGAATCCGCCATACTCTCGAAGCGCTTGTTTCGTTGGGTTATGCGATTGATCTTGTGACGATACCTTCGGAAGCCACTTACTCCATGGAAGGTGTTACGATTTACGAGGTGCCGCGTCTGCCTTTTTGCAAACGGTTGCCAGAGGGGCCCTCGATCCGTAGATACCTCTTGGATTTTTTCTTGCTCTGCAGGGCTGTGTTTCAAACGGGACATACCCATTATGACTTGATCCATGGCGTGGATGATTGCGGGGTTATCGCGGGTTTTGCAAGCGCCTTGTCAAAGGCTCCTTTTATTTATGAGATGCAGGGTGAGTCAGATAGCGCGCGCATCTCGCCTCTCCGTAGAGCCCTCCGTCGCGTGGTCTCTATCTTTAACCGCTGGGCCTTAAAGCGCGCGGATGTGGTGATCGCCGGCGACATGGATGCGGTCGCGCTCCTGGCGCAATGGGGACGCGGGGCGCGTGTGAGCGTCATCCCTGACATTCCATCCGTCACGCAGGAGGTGACTTTTCCCGAACAAAATTACGCGCGTGCAAAATATTGTCCAGTCGGAAAAATGCTCGTCACCTGTGTCGGCTCCTATCGCCATTTTAAAGGCCTCGATCTTTTCTTTAATGCCATGCCTCGGGTCTTGAGCAAACAGGCGAATGTCCGTTTCGTGGTGGTCGGTGCTGCGGAGGCGGTGATCAAAAAGATGAAACAGGCTGTTGAGCGCGCAGGCATTGATCACTCCGTCGAGTTCACGGGGTGTCTCCCCTCAAATGAATTGGTTGCGTTACTCTCGATCTCTACGGTGTTGGTGGCGCCAACCCGTGTCGGGGCGGCTGTGCCTCTCAAGGTGTTAGACTACATGGTGGCAGCCAAACCGATTGTGGTTCCGGATACCCGTGCCTATCGCACACTCCTGTCTCGTCGTAATGCACTGGTGGTCCGCCCAGAACCTGAAGCTATGGCAGACGCCATCGTGTATGCGTGTGCGAAGTCGCAACAGGCGGAAGAACTGGGGCAGAAGGCCTTCGAGACGTTGAACGAGGAGAATCGCACGCCACAGGCCTTCCAAGAGGCGTTGAGGCGGTGCTATGGCTATGTGACGGGCCAGATGGAAGGGGAGGTGGTTGAGAAATGAAAAGTCCTCTCTTTGATGTACAAGAGCTTGTAGCGTGGGCCCACGGTGAGTGGACAGGGGGAGCGCTCTCTGTCAGCGGTTTCTCCAAGGACACCCGCACATTGAAACACGGCGATCTCTATGTGGCGATTCGCGGGGAAAATTTTGATGGCCATGCCTTTGTTCAGAAGGCCTTTGAGCTGGGGGCCGTCGCCGCCTTGGTCGATCTCGATTGGAAGCCAGAAAAAGGTTTGGAGGGTCTCCCAGTGCTCCGTGTGCGGGATACGCGGAAGGCGTTACAGGACATAGCCCGCGCGTGGCGCATGAAGTCCTCGGCCCTTATCATCGGACTCACGGGAAGTTCTGGAAAGACGACGACAAAAGAGATGACCGCTGCCGCGCTCTCGGGGGGAGGGAATGTCTGTGCCACAGAGGGCAACTTGAATAACGATATTGGGTTGCCTCTGAGTCTGCTGAAGCTATCGACTGAGACCACGTTTGGCGTGTTTGAGGCCGGGATGAATCATCGGGGTGAGATTAGCGCGCTCGCGGATATTTTAAGACCCCAGGCAGCGGGTATTTCGAGTATCGGAAATGCGCACATCGAATTTTTAGGCTCGATTGAAAATATTGCGGAGGAGAAGGCCGATCTGCTTCGTGTGTTACCGAAAGATGGCTTTGCAGTAATAAGCCTTGAGACCGCCTGCTTCAACATCTTGACGCGCGCCTCTGCTGCGCCTCTGGTCACGACCTCCTTTGTGACGCGAGATGCTGATTTCTTCGGTGAGTTGGTCGATCTTGAACGCGGCACGTTTCGTGTGCATGAACGTAATAGCGCGTCCCCGATTGAGTGCTCGTGTGGATTGCCTGGACTTCACAACGCATCGAATGCACTCTTGGCCTTCGCCGTCGCGCGGCATGCAGGTGTTGGTGCGCAGGTGGTGGTTGAAGGCTTGAAGCGCATGGTGATGCCAGGGAAGCGATGGGAAGTCATTGAACGCAAGGGCATCAAGATTGTGAATGATGCGTACAATGCGAATCCTGACAGCATGCGAGCGGTGCTCAAGACCTTTGTCGCCTTGCCCTGCAAGGGAAGGCGTATCCTTGTACTGGGTGACATGCGTGAACTAGGGGCGCACAGCGAGGCACTCCATCGCAGCGTGGGTTGCGATGTTGCAACGTGCGCGCCTGATCTCTTTATTGCTGTGGGCGAGTGTGCGACAACATACATGGCGCAGGAAGCTATTGCATGCGGGTTCCCCGCGGCGCGTGTGAAGCTTGCGAAGACGACGCTGGAGGCTGCAACGGTGCTCTCGGAATATGTACGTGAAGGCGATAGTGTCTTGCTGAAAGCCTCGCGTGGAATGGCGTTGGAGAATGTTTTGAATGAATGGAAAATATGAGGGTGTTCGCGCGCTCGTGCTGGGCGCGTCAATCAGTGGCGAGTGGGCTGCGCGTCTTTTATTGGCGCGTGGCGGACGTGTCACGCTGCTTGATGAGAGTGAAGGTACAAAACTTGTGGAGGTCGCTAAACGTGTGCGTTCCGCTGGCGGTGACGTGTTGTTTGGCAAACGGGCATTGCCGGAAGGCGAGGTTGACGTCTGCGTAGCAAGCCCAGCCTTTGCGCTGAACCATGTGTGGATCCGTGCATGCCAGGAGCGGAATATTCCTGTGATTTCGGAATTGGAACTCGGCGCGTGTTATTGGCGCGGCAAGATGATTGCCATTACGGGAAGCAAAGGAAAGAGTTCGCTGGTGAAGTTCTGCTCTGACACCTTGAACCTTGCAGGTCTGCCCGCATCGCCTGCGGGCAACTATGGGATTCCGCTTTGCCAGTTGGTGCTGGAGACCCCCGATTTGGCGTGGGCCGTGGTGGAGGTCAGCTCCTTTCAGATGGAACATTCGCCGACTTTCCATCCGCAGATCGCCTTGTTGCTGAACTTCCAACCTGATCATCTCGACCGGCATGCAGACCTCGCGGAATACAAGCAGCTTAAGTTCCGAATGTTTGCAAATATGACGCCAGGCGATTATGCTTTGTTGCCGACGGGATTGGAGGACGAGGGATTGATGAACCCACAGGTGCCCTGTTATCGTTTTGGCAACCAAAAAGAGAGCGATTGGTGTTACGAGCAGGGGGTCATTGTGCATCGTCAGGTCCCTTTGCGTTTATTGATAGAAGAGACGTGGTTCGATAATGACATCCTGGGGCTAGCTGCTGCTGCGGCAAGTGCGATCTTGTTGCGGGCGGGGGTTCCAAAAGAGGTTGTTGTTCAAGGGTTTAAAACATTCAAGCCTCTTTCGCACCGGGTTCAGGTGATTGGCACGGATTCAAAGGGTGTGACATGGGTTGATGACTCAAAAGCAACGAGTCTGACCGCCACGGCTGCCGCCCTCCAAATGGTGAAAAAACCAGTTCGATTGATTGCAGGCGGACTTCTCAAAGAAAAAGATTTAATTTTCTTAAAAGATTTACTGACACAGACTACCAAAAAGGTGTATCTTATTGGTCAATGTGCAGGGGAGATGGAAGATGCTTGGGCATCAACTGTTCCCTGCGAAATTTATGGAACGATCGATCGTGCAGTCGCTGCTGCGGCTCAGGAAGCTCAATCACATGAGACAGTCCTGTTGTCGCCAGGAACAGCAAGTTTCGATCAGTTTAGCAGCTATCGGGAGAGAGGAGAACGTTTCACACAATTGGTTCGCGCAGTTGCGAATCTGTGAGACAGTCACTTTTCCGTGGCGGAGTGTGAGGAGAGTTATGAAAAGTTGTTCTATCATTCGTACCGTAGCAAGTGCAGGGCTGGTCGCTAGCTTTATGCTGATGCAGGGATGTTCTTATTTTGGGTGGGAGTCAAAGGATGACACGCCACCAACGGAAGTCCCGACACCGGTCGAACCCGTCAAGGATCCAGAACCTGTCGTTGAGCCAGAGCTGAAGATTGTTCCCGCGACAACCGCCTACAAGGTTGTTTCTGGTGATACCATTTCGGGCATCGCTACACGTTATGGTCTGCGCTGGCAGGACGTTGTCGCTGTGAATCCTGGACTCTCCCCCAACAAGATTCGCGTGGGTCAGACCGTTCAGCTCCCAGGTCAGGTTGATCTCTCCAAGTGTATTGTTCCTGTCAAGAAAACCACAGGACCTAAGGTCTCCGCTCCGAAGACCTCCGCACCTAAGGGCGCAAAGGCTCCCACAGGACCTTCGACCACGTATGTTGTGAAGAGTGGTGACACCCTCGGTGGTATCGCTTATCGTCATGGTGTGAAGGTTGCGGCGATCCGCAGCGCGAACAATATGACGAGCGACAAGCTCTCGGTCAACCAGAAGCTGACGATCCCCGCTGGAACGAAGAAGGTTGCGACGGAAGTCAAGGTTGATGAGCCGAAAGTCGAAACGGTTGTGACGCCGCCGGTTGAACCTGTTACACCTCCGCCGGTCGAACCCGTTGCACCGCCACCGGTTGACACGAACACGACAGTTGCGCCTGTGGCACCGACTGCTCCTGTTGCACCTGTGACACCTGCAAGCACCCAGACCTATACCGTCAAAGAGGGTGAAGACCTCTATGCGGTTGCGATCCGTTGGGGCGTCAGCCCGAGCGATCTGAAGACACTGAACAATCTGACCTCCACAGACCTAAAGGCTGGGATGGTACTCCAGATCCCAGCTAGCGCACAGTAAGTGCGTGTAGCCCCCTATGAAGAAGACCCTGACAGTTTTATTGTTGACGGTGGTCATTCTTCTGGGGTTGGGAATTGTTTTGGTGGCGACAGCCAGTAACGTACGGGCTCAAAGTATATACAAGAGCCCGTACGCTTTTTTTTATAAGCAACTCATGTGGCTGGGCATAGCGACCGTCATAGGGTTTGTCGCCAGCAGATTTGATTACCATCTCTGGAAAAAGCATCCTATTCTGCCGATCCTCTTTTATGCGGCGATCGTCATCGCGCTGGCCCTCGTCGTTTGTCCAGGGATTCGAAAGCTGGTGAACGGCAGTTATCGGTGGCTCAATCTAGGGCCGCTACGTGTCCAGCCGAGCGAATTTGCGAAATTAGCGATTGTGATTTGTCTTTCCGTTTGGATGGATCGGATCGGTTGGCGGGTGACCCAGTTTTGGAGAGGCGCCCTTATTCCTGCTGTTATGATTGGTTTCATTGCTGCCCTCCTCTTGGCAGAACCTGACTTTGGCGCAACCATGGTTATCGGTGTATTGGGTGTTGGTATTCTTTTTATTTCAGGTGTGCGTTTCTGGCACCTTTTTCTGCTCGGGTGTGCAGGCATCCCTCCTGTGTTAACGCTACTTTGTTTGAATCAAAATCGAATGACTCGCCTGATGGCCTTTTTTGAGGGTACAGGCGACTCGACGGCAGCTCATCAGGTCAAGCAGTCGATGATCGCCTTTAATTGCGGTGGACCTTGGGGCGTTGGATTCAATGAGAGCATTCAGAAAAATTTTTATCTCCCTGAGGCCCACACTGATTTTATCTTCGCGATCGGTGGTGAAGAATTCGGCTTTATCTTCTCCATCTTTGTTGTGATTGCCTTTATTGTCCTTCTTGCGTGTGGTGTACTTATTGCCATCCGTGCGCCAGATCGCCTCGGATGTCTTTTGGCCTTTGGCATGATATTCCTGCTCATCTTCCAAGCGGCTTTCAATATTGGGGTGGTGACCAACTGTCTGCCGACCAAGGGACTCGCCTTGCCCTTCCTGAGTTATGGTGGAACCAACCTGGTGACGGCACTCTTTGCCGTAGGTACGCTTATTAATATTGGCATGCACATTGATGTCGCGGATGAACACCTCCATACGCACCTTGCCCGCGATGCGGTGAATACGATTTGAGGACTTGGGACATTGGACTTGGGACATGCGGTAAGGCTTACGCTAAAGCTTCCGCTTCCGATAAAGCTCCAGCGAAGCCCACTGCCCACTGCCACTGCCCACTGCTACTGCCCCGCCTTAGGCGGGGAGCTGGCCTTCGAGCTTCCAGGGGGCACGGGATTCACGACCCAGCATGGCGTTCGCGATCGGGTCACCGATGATCTGCTCGGTCTTATAGTCCCATGTGAGCTTGCGGCCTGTAAACATCGCGACCTGTCCAAGATGTCCCACGCTGGTGATGCGGTGTGAGATCTCAGCAGGGGTGACGGTCATGGCGCGACTCTTCACGCAATCAATAAATTCACGGAAGTGTCCTGACGTATTTGGAAGACGGAACTCGCCGGGCTCAGGCTGCATGTCCCAGATCTTTGGATTGGAGGTCGCCTGGCCACCACGGGTGACCCAGACCCACTCTCCGTTTTCACCGATCCAGCGGGCGCCCATGCCCTTTTCGAGCTGACTGGAATTGGCGACAACGAGTTCAAGGCCATCCTCATACGTGCAAGTATAACGGTAAGATGTTGGGGAATCATAGATGCCCTTGCCATCATCAAATTCCATACCGCCGCTGGTGATCGTCGTTGGCCCGATTCTGTCTTTGCCGGCAGCCCAGAGGCCGATGTCGCAATGATGGCAGATCCAGTCCATCATCTGTCCACCGCCCCAGTCGAGCACCCAGCGCCAGTTCCAGTCAAAGACTCCTTGATAAGGCCTGAAGGGAGCAGGGCCGACCCAGAAGTCCCAGTCCAGTCCTTCGGGAATTGGTGCGTTGGGTGTGGGAGCATTTCCGCGTCCGCCATTGGGCAGGCCGATTTCAATGCGTTTCACTTTTCCGATTCGGCCGTTACGAACTAGTTCGACTGCCTTGCGGAAATTACCTGTGGAGCGCTGCCAGCTTCCAGCCTGAAAAATGCGACCATTGGCTTTCAGGGCCTCCACGACCGCACGACCGTCGCGCAAGTTGTGCGAAAAAGGCTTCTCACCATAAATATCTTTGCCGCGCGTAGCCGCATAGCACTCAATGGCTGCATGCCAGTGATCCGGCGTGGCGACCATGACAGCATCGATGTCCGGACGATCAAGAAGTTCGCGGAAGTCTTTATAGACGAGACAGTCCTGATTGTTGTACTGCTTGTCCACGCGGGCTTTAAAGGAATCGGTGCGCTTCTTGTTGACATCGCAGCAAGCTCGGACATGGACATCCTTCATGCCAAGAAATTGGCCCATATTGCCACTGCCTTGGCTGCCGACGCCGATGGCGCCCATGACGATCTTGTTGCTGGGCGCATTCTGCCCCAACACATGTGAGGGCACAATGTTGAAGAGCGCGATAGAAGCGCCTGAGGATTTAAGGAATTGACGACGGGAGAATGAAGGGTTCATAAGAGCTCCTTTACTTGATCTCGGTTGCGGTTTTCTGTATCGTGTCGAGCACGGCTTTGGGGACGCCTTTTTCTTTTTTCGACTTAGGTGGAATCTTTAAACCTTCAAACTGCTTGTCGAACAAGTGGAGGTAGAGTTTCTTTGCTACAGCCGACTGAGGTGAGTCAAAGACGGATTGCAGGAGCGCGAAGGTGTCCGCACCGTTTGCAAGAAAGAGTCGCGCGGCGTTCGCTTGCTGTTTTTTCTCATCCTGAGTATACGCCAGGATCGCGAGGAGAGCCGACTTTGAAGGTGGCTTGTAGGAACAGAGCGTTCGCAGGGCCTCTTGTGTCAGATCATTTTCAGAGGCAATGAGCTTGAGGAATTCGGCCTCAAAGGATGTGTTCTTAAAACGTTGCATCATCGAGAACATGACACCACGTGTGGTTGCGTTTGAGGCCTTCTGCCACGTGGCGAGAACAAGCGCATCCCGTTTGAAAGGGTCCATGTCCTTGACTGCGGAGAGCAGGGTCTGCTCTGCAGGGTTGATGTCCCCTTCGTCTGCCTCCTGCAACTGGGCAATGAGCGCTGGCACCTGGGCTTCGGTCACCACTTTACGCAGATTCCGCCAGGCAGTAGCACGGACCTCTCCCGACTCTGTTTTGCGGGTGTAAGGCAGTAAGAGGTTGAAAGCTTGAGGGGTGTCACGGTCGCCGATGATATCCAGCTGCGTTTCCCGTTTAATCTTCGCGGAGAGGAGCGTCGACTCGGTTTTTGGATCGCTGATCGAGATCAGGACATTTCGTGCCGCAAGAGCAACATCGGGGCTTCGTTCAAGGGCTACCAGCAGAAAAGGAATATCTTCGAGCGTGGCTAATGAAATCAGGCCTGAAAGACCTGCGCTCGCAAACAACTCGTCTGCATTGGCGGCCTCCTTCTTGAAGAGAGGAACGCATTGTTTATCCTTACGCGTAGCGAGCGCGTTTAAGATCAGAAGCTTTGCCGATAGGTCAGTGTCTCGCTGATAGGCATCTACGAGGGCGGCTGTTGGAATCTCGTCAGCACATCCGATGGCTGTTTCACGCACCTTCTTGTCAGTCGAGGAGATATATGTTAAAAAAGAAGCTGGATTCTTTTGAATGTCTCGATAGGCCTTGACGCAGGCGTTCTCGGGTAAGGGAGTAAGGGAGGTCAGTGCTCCGCGCTTATCGCCCTTCGCATCGAGGATACGCATGGCCTGCGCACGGGTCATCGGGTCTTTTAAGCAGGTTACGACAACCTCCGCATCAAGCTGATCCGCATAGGGGGTCAGCATGCGGAGTAGCGCATATTTGCCATAGAGCGTCGTCTCCTTCTTGGTGAGGAGTGCTGCCAGCTTGGCGATGCTTTGCTTGCGTAGAGCGTCGTCCTGGGTGTTGAGCAACTGATTGACACCTGCACTCAAACAGGCTGAGAAATCCGTCTCAGTGACCTGCGTCATTTTTGCAAGCAACTCGTCAGAGACAACGGCAGTTACAGGCTCCGCTGCACACGTCACCTGAACGCACAGACAGAGTGCGGTTAATAGCGTAAAAGATTTCATGGGATTCCCTTATTTAATTTCGCCGGCAGCCCACTGGGTGGCCAGAAGGATATGTGCGAGACGTTGTGGCTCCAGATAGGCGCGCTGGTCATGGGCGAACGAGGTATAGAAGACCCGTCCTTTGCCCTCGGTGCGCGTCCAAGAGACGGGATAATCATTTGTCTCCTTGTTGTTCTGGCTCTTGACGTTCGAGTTGGCCGTCGTCGAGTCAGAGAAGTCCAGAGAGACCAGCACATTCATTTTTGAACGGTCACAGAATTGTTTTTCGCCCTGATAGATCTCGTCGCTGAACTTCACGGGGCCTTTGCCAAACGGGGCGACAAGCGGCGAGGTCGGATCGTCAACCTTGAACTGCCAGGTGCCATTGCTGCCCCAGGGATGGCCGGCAAAGAGGGTGCCTGTCATAGCGCAGAGCGCGTCACTTCCCTTGAAATTATCAGCGCCGCCATGCAGTACAACATAACCCTTGCCGCCACGCACAAACTCGGTCAAAACCTTCTCAAGGTCGTATTCTTTGTATTTGAGACCTGTCGTGTTATTCAAGACGAGAATATCATACTTGGCCAGATTCTCTGCGGAGAGGTCTGCATAGTTGCCCGAGAGGTCAGCCTTAAAATAACCTTTCTCAGAGGCAATCTCATACATGGCATTTCCATAGTCGATGCTCTTCCCGTGCGGAAAACCTTCGCAGCGCCAGAAGACGAGGATCTTCTTGGGTGTGGCTGGCTTTGCAAGCTTGAGGCCGTCAATCAGCTCGGCGATCTTTGTGCGATCTTCAGCGGGGACTGGTTGCGGTGCAAACTCTTTTTTGACTTTAGGCTGCGCCTTAGCAGGTGCAGGCTTGGCGGGTTGCTGTGCTCCGGCAGTCATCGCAACAACGAGCGCGACGCTTAATAGAGATTTCATCATAAGACATCCTTCCTTTAATATAAAAAGACACGAGCCCCTTTGTCTCGTAATCAGTGTTTGAACTATAACAAAATGAAGGTGAAGTGGTAAACACTAATTTTGTTTGTCAACACTGAGACGATTTTATACAATGGTGACAATTTGACCCTATTGATGGAGGTGTTTTTTATGCCATCTGGATTTTTTGATCGTCTCTATGCCCGTATTGATAAACTGGATCCGGAGAGTCTGCAAGCACAGATGCTGCGACTTTCTCAGGAGCGTATCTTTCTCGAGGCGATTTCTCAGACCATTCAGGAAGGTGTGTTAGTCATTGATAATGAGGGGCGCCTGCTCTATGCGAATCATGCAGCTGAGAAGATGACAGGGTTGGAATATGCGCGAACCAAAGGCCGGTCTGTTCTGAGGTTGTTGCGTGACTGGGATTGGGAGCACTTGCTGGAGGTTCATGAGGAGGGTGGAGAGGCGCAGGGGGAGTGGATGCGGATGGTGACGCGTGAGATCGAAATTAATTATCCTGCACATCGTTTTATCCACTTCTATGCCATGCCCTTCAATGGACCGGATGCCAATGTTAAGAGCGTTCTGATTATTTTGCGCGATGTCTCGAACGAACGGAAGCAGGAGGCCTCAGTGATCGAGTCTGAACGTATCAACGCGATCAAGAATCTGGCTGCCGGACTGGCTCATGAGATCGGTAATCCGCTCAATGCGCTCAACATCCACTTGCAGTTGCTCTCGCGTGAGCTGATGGAAGTCAAGGACGAGTCGGTTCGCAAGTCGCTCCAGGAGCTCACGGACGTCGCACGCGCAGAAATTGCACGACTGGATGCCATCAATACACAATTCCTTGGTGCAATACGCCCGTCGAAGCCCGTGTTGACGCCTGAACAGCCCACTGAAGTACTTGAGGAGACCCTAAAGATACTCAAGACAGAGTTCAAGAATAGGGCCATTCAGGTCTCTGTGGATATCCCCGAGTCGGTTCCCGCAGTGCGCTTGGACCGGCAACAGATCAAGCAGGTATTCTTCAATCTGGTCAAAAATGCACTGGAGGCGATGCCCGATGGTGGATCGCTAAAGATCGTCTTTGGGGTGGGGGATGCTTTTGTGGAGATCTCTTTTATTGATTCTGGTGTGGGTATCCCACAGGAGGAGCTGAGTAGTATTTTTGAGCCCTATCATACGACAAAGAAAAAAGGCAGCGGTTTGGGATTGATGATTGTCCAGCGGATTGTCGAGGATCATGGCGGCGAAATTGAGGTTGCCAGCAAACTCGGACAAGGGGCGTGTTTCAAGATTCGCCTTCCCCGTAACGAACGTCGTGTCCGTATGCTTAAAGAATCGCAGGAGTAAGGGCTCTAGTGATGTCGAATGAACGAAAAACAAAGCAAGTAACAGTGGGTAAAAGAGTGCCCCCTTGCCGCTATCCAAGCCCGAAGAACGCTGCACCGGATGCAGCGAAGATACAGGACTTTGTCGTCACGCACGCAAAGAAAATCGTGACGGTATCACATGTCCATGAGGCATTGAGTGAATACATGCCTTCCGTGCAACGCGCATTCAATAAAGAGGGCTTCACGTTCCTAACCGATCAAGACTGCCCGAAAATTTTGAAATCAGGCCAACTGTTGCTCTGGCCTTTGGAAGAACAAGTGCCTCAGCGGTTGGTGGCTCGCCCAGTGAATCCTACGGTTGCTTCTCAAGAGCGAAAAAGCGTTGTCGAGCAAAGACGGAAAGAGGTGTCGAAACACACGGGGCATGAAGAAAAGGCAAAACTCGGGCAATTCCTAACACCGCGCGCGACATCCGAATTTCTTGCCTCTTTGTTTGATGGGAACGGGAATGAAGATTGCAGGTTGCTTGATCCGGGTGCTGGAATTGGTTCGTTAACAATAGCCTTTTTAGAAAACGAGAAGCTGCCGTTTGGAGCCATTAAAATAACAGCGTGTGAAATAGACACGAAACTGCATTTTGATCTGGCCAAAACATTGGCAAATACCGACGCCGAAATCATCACAAGTGATTTTATTGAGACGGCTGTTAATTGGTTGCAGTTTGAGTCTGGGCGACGATTCACTCACGTTATTCTTAATCCCCCTTACAAGAAAATATCAACCTCCTCCTCGGCAAGAAACTTGCTTCGGTGTGTAGACATTGAGACGGTCAATCTCTATTCAGCTTTTGTAGCATTGAGTATAAAGCTGCTTGAAGACGGAGGACAACTCGTTGCCATTATTCCGCGTAGCTTTTGCAATGGACCTTACTACAAGTCATTTAGAAAACTGATTTTAAGAGAGACGGCTATCAAGCAAATCCACTTGTTTGATTCGAGGAAATCAGCGTTTAAAGATGATAACGTCTTGCAGGAGAATATCGTTATTAAGCTTGAAAAGCGTGCAAAGCAGGGTGATGTTTTGATTTCGATGTCTGCGGATGACACCTTCCATGACTATCATGTGAGTTCCTTTGCGTTCACGGAAATTATTAAACCGTTAGATAAAGAGCAATTTATACACATCCCTACATCATGCGCGCCATGCCAGCTTGACCAGTTACCTGGACTTACGTATTCGCTGCGAGATCTAGGGGTATCGGTGTCAACAGGTCCAGTTGTTGATTTCAGAGTGAAGGATTTCTTGAGCCGTCTGCCCACGCGATCGACAGTTCCATTGTTGTATCCAGCGCACTGTGGTCTGAATACAAGCGTGTGGCCAAAGCCGGATATCAAAAAACCAAATGCACTGATTATATCGGAACAGACGAAGAAGTGGCTTTTTCCTCTGGGTTATTATTGTGTGGTTAAGCGATTTTCATCAAAGGAGGAGAAACGTCGCATTACAGCGAGCGTTATTTGCCCCGAAGCGTTTGGAAATGTATTAGGACTTGCGTTTGAAAATCATTTAAATGTTTTTCATGAAAACAAAAAGGGAATTCCAGCAGCCTTGGCTTATGGGCTCTCCGTTTATCTGAATACATCTTTTGTAGATAACTACTTCCGTTGCTTTAATGGGCATACACAAGTAAATGCAACCGACTTGCGCCAATTATTTTATCCGTCACGGGAAATACTCATCAAACTCGGGAAATGGGCCATGTCTCAAGAAGAATTGACAGAAACGAACGCCACAAGCTATTTAAGAAAGATACTGTTATGAGAAAGACAAAGGTCAAAGAGGCTCTCGCTATATTGAAATCATTTGGGTTACCTCGCGAACAGCAGAATGAGCGTTCAGCGTTATCGCTTTTAGCGTTGCTGAATCTTTCACCAGATAAAGATTGGCATGAAGCAGAAGCTCCACTGATGGGGATAACGCCGATTATGGATTGGATGAAGGCGACGTATCGGAAAAAGTACATGCCGAATACGCGCGAGACGATTCGACGGCAAACGATGCACCAATTTGTGTCAGCGGGAATTGCGCTTTATAATCCAGATGATCCCAATAGGGCGGTTAATAGTCCACATGCTGTTTATCAGATTAGTCCTCCAGCCTTGTCAACACTTGCGGCATACAATACCCTGGAATGGGGTGCTAAATTGAAGGACTTTTTAAGTGCACAAACCAGCCTTGCAGAGCAGTACGCAAAGCCGCGGCAGATGAAAAAGGTTCCTATTTCTGTCTGTTCGGGGCTGATCCAGTTGAGCCCTGGAAAGCATAGTCAACTGATAAAGAATATTGTGGAAGATTTTGCCGGCTATTTTGTCCCCAAAGGCAAACTGGTTTACATCGGGGATACAGGACGGAAACAAGGATATACAGACAAGGGCTTGCTCAAAAAGTTAGGGATTGAACTTAATGAGCATGGAAAGATGCCTGATGTGATGTTTTATTGTCCTGAACGGCAGTGGTTGATATTGGTGGAGGCGGTCACGAGTCATGGGCCTGTAGATGGAAAGAGGCATAAAGAATTATCGAATCTTTTTGCTGGTTCGCCCGCTGGAATCGTTTATGTGACGGCCTTCCCCAGCCGATCGGTCATGAGTCAATATAGTGGAAGTATCGCATGGGAAACAGAAGTATGGGTGGCAGATGCGCCGACACATCTGATTCACTTTAATGGAACAAGATTCTTGGGGCCTTACAAATGAATAAACCAATCATTCTGATTGTTGATGATGACCGAAACACGCGCGAGGGATTGCAACGTGCGTTGCAGCGCCATTATGAGGTTCGGACGGCTGAGGGCGCTGACGCTGCTCTGGCACTCTTGTCTCAGGAGCCGGATGTGGCGCTCATGCTCTCAGACTTACGGATGCCCGGTGTAGACGGACTCGGTTTGTTGAAGAAGGTGAAAAAGCTCTATCCGGAACTGCTCTGTGTCTTGCTCACGGCTTATGGTTCTGTCGAGACAGCCGTGGATGCGATGCGTCAAGGGGCGTATGACTTTTTGATGAAGCCCGTAGATCTGGACCATCTAGATATGCTGGTCGCGCGCGCGCTCAAGACACGAGATTTGGAACGAAAGGTGGAGACACTCGAGACCCAGCTTAACGAGCGGTTTGGCTTAGAACAGATTATCGGCGAGTCGCCTGTGATGATGAAGCTTTTTGATGTTATTCGCCATACGGCTCCCACGCAGGCCTCTGTCTTGATTCAGGGTCCGAGTGGAACCGGCAAAGAGCTCGTGGCGCAGGCGATTCATCGTCTGAGTGGACGTAAGGGCGCCTTTGTTGCTGTCCACTGCGCGGCGCTCTCGGAGACGCTTCTGGAGAGCGAACTCTTCGGTCATGAGAAGGGCGCCTTCACGGGCGCGACCTTACAGCGCAAAGGACGCTTTGAGCTGGCAGATGGTGGCACACTCTTCTTAGATGAGATCTCCGAGATCGAACCTGCCATGCAGGTGAAGTTGCTTCGTGTGCTGGAGGAGCGAACCTTTGAGCGCGTGGGTGGCGAAGAGAGCATCAGTGTTGACATTCGTATTATCGCCGCAACCAATCGTGATCTTTCAGAATACGTTAAACAGGGCAAGTTCAGGGAGGATCTCTTCTTTCGCCTGAATGTTGTGGATATCGTGTTGCCGTCCTTGAAAGATCGGGCAGGGGATATCCCGTTATTGGCTGTTCGCTTCCTGAAGGAGTATGCTGAGCGTAACAGTAAGCACACGATGGGGTTGGCCCCCGAGGCGATGACGCTTCTGTCGCGCTATGCATGGCCGGGTAATGTGCGTGAACTGCGTAATACGCTTGAAAAGATGGTGGTGCTCTCCCAGTCCGAGCTTTTAGATGTCAAC
>Ga0247841_10002393_pt1 | contig 37719 bp, 31 predicted proteins | sample LaCruzMarch2015__2_FD_192410 | JGI IMG/M metagenome (GOLD analysis project Ga0247841, IMG submission 192410) | Freshwater microbial communities from meromictic Lake La Cruz, Castile-La Mancha, Spain - LaCruzMarch2015_18m | ecosystem: Environmental > Aquatic > Freshwater > Lake | place: Spain... | reverse complement strand
GGGCTACAAGGACGTAAAAACTACTGCGCCCGCTGAACTGAACCAAAAGAAAGGGACGTTCGTAACTCTCACCATAGGAGATAATCTACGGGGCTGCATAGGGCAAATAACTCCGGATGAAACAATGGAAGAGACCATCAAAGAGAACGCAATAAGTGCTGCATTCCATGACCCAAGATTTGAGCCTCTCACCGAGGGTGAGTTCTATAAGATAGATGTCGAGATAAGCATTCTCTCCGTCCCTCAGCGCTTAGACCTTGAAAAAGTCGAACAGGATGTGCACGGCGTCATTATCAAATGTAAAGGTCGTTCAGCGACGTTCTTACCTCAGGTCTGGGAGGATCTCCCAAGCAAAGATGAATTTTTCTCGCACCTTTGCATGAAGGCCGGCCTTTCATGTGATGAATGGAAGAAGGGGACGCTGGAGGTCTATACCTACACCGTAGAACATTTTAACGAGACCGAACTTAAGCTTGGGTTATAAAATAAATACTTTACATATTACTAGCTTCTAACTATGCTTTGCTACGGATTTTACGTTAAATATTACGTCTAAAGTCCATAATTTATTAAAAGGAGAACAAGAATATGAGTAAGAAGTATTTTACTGTCGACGGCAACTACGCGGTGGCACATGTAGCATACATGTACAGCGACGTTGCAGCAATTTATCCAATCACGCCATCAAGCAATATGGCTGAGAACTGTGACGAGATGATGGCAAAGGGGAGAAAAAATCTCTTCGGGCAGAAGTTGAATGTCACTGAAATGCAGTCTGAGGGCGGGGCGGCAGGCGCGCTACACGGTTCACTTCAGGCGGGGGCTTTGACCACGACGTTTACAGCGTCCCAGGGACTGCTTTTAATGATACCTAACATGTACAAGATCGCCGGCGAGCTTTTGCCGACGGTGTTCCATGTTTCAGCAAGGTCGCTGGCATGTTCAGCACTATCAATATTCGGTGACCACAGCGACGTTATGTCAACAAGAGCTACTGGTTTTGCAATGCTTGCGTCCGAGTCCGTTCAACAGGCGCAGGACATGGCTGCTATTTCTCATATATCGACGCTGGAGACACGCGTTCCGTTCCTTCATTTCTTTGACGGCTTCCGTACGTCACACGAAATACAGAAGATAGAGATGCTGAGCGACGAGGATATGAAAACGTTCCTTGAGCCGAGCATGGATAAAATATTGGAATTTAGACTTCGTGCAATGAACCCTAACCGCCCTAACACGCGTGGTACGGCGCAGAACCCGGACATCTACTTTCAGGGACGAGAAGGTGTTAACCCCTATTATTTGGAATGTCCTGACAAGGTTCAGGCTGCTATGGATAGGTTCGCAAAACTCACAGGGCGTACATATAGATTATTCGATTACATCGGTTCCCAAGACGCTGAGAGGGTGATAGTGATAATGGGAAGCGGAGCGGAAACCGTCGAGGAAACAGTAAAATATCTCAACACAAAGGGCGAAAAGGTCGGCGTGTTGATAGTAAGGCTTTATAGACCGTTCTCTGCAAAACATTTCCTCGCTGTGCTCCCAAAATATGTTAAGACCATCGGCGTTCTTGACAGGACAAAAGAGCCTGGTTCGCTTGGTGAGCCTCTTTACATGGATATACAGACCGTGCTTAATCAGTCAGGCAAGAACATAAAGGTCGTCGGTGGGCGCTATGGTCTAAGTTCAAAGGACTTTACTCCTGACCAGATCGTCGCTGTGTTCGATAACCTGAAACAAAAAGAACCAAAACATGATTTTACAGTTGGCATAGAGGACGATGTTACGCATTTGTCTCTTCCAGCGACTGCAAAAGTGAACCTCATGCCAAAGGGCACGATCTCCTGCATGTTCTGGGGATTGGGTTCAGACGGCACTGTGGGCGCTAACAAGAACTCCATTAAGATTATCGGTGACAACACAGAGAACTTTGCACAAGGATATTTTGTGTATGACTCCAAAAAATCAGGCGGTATTACAATATCCCATCTTAGATTTGGTAAGGAACCTATAAAAGCACCGTACCTCGTCGACCACGCCGACTTTATTGCATTACACAATCAGGCATATTTAGGCAGATACGACGTGTTGAAGGGCATAAAGGACGGCGCGATATTCCTGTTGAACAGCGTCTGGGACAACAACGAAGTGTGGAACAACATACCTTACGACATACAAAAAGTAATAATTGATAAGAAGATAAAATTTTATAACATCAATGCAAATAAAATTGCGGAAGCGGCTGGTCTTGGTAACAGGATCAACGTCGTTATGCAGGCTGCGTTCTTTATCATCTCAGGAGTGCTTCCAAAAGAGCAGGCTATAAAATTCATAAAGACCACTATCGAAAAATCTTATGGCAGAAAAGGAAAAGGTATTGTCGAAAAGAACTGGAAGGCAGTGGACGAGACCGAGAAGAACCTTTCACAAGTTACAGTCCCTGCTAAGGCTAACCCTGATAATCAGCCTAAAAAACTCGTCGCTGAAGGTATTCCTGGCTTTATGTCCGAGGTCGCTGCTGTTATTATGCGCGACAAGGGAGACACACTCCCTGTATCAAAGATACCTTGCGACGGCTGTTTCCCCAGCGGCGTAAGTCAGTATGAAAAGAGAGGCATAGCGACGGAATTTCCTGTGTGGTTGCCTGAGAATTGCATTCAATGCAATATTTGTTCACTCGTTTGCCCTCACGCTGTTATAAGGGCAAAACAGATAGATCCAAAAGATCTTGCTAAAAAACCAGCCAGCTTTAAGACGCTGAAGTCCTCGACTAAGAACGCAAGTAACCTTGAGTTCGCTATACAAGTCTCACCGGCCGATTGCACTGGTTGCGGATCGTGCGTTGTAAGCTGCCCTGCAAAAACAAAAGCACTTGAGTTAAGACCATATGAACAATGCTTTACACAGTGCATGGAAGACGAAAAAACAAAATATGAATTTTTCAGCAAGCTTCCTAACAACGTAGTAGAGGGAATAGACATTACGACGCTGAAAGGCAGTCAGTTCTTGCGTCCTCTGTTTGAATACAGCGGTGCGTGCGCAGGCTGTGGAGAGACACCATATTTAAAACTCATTACGCAACTATATGGCAACAGAATGTACATTGCCAATGCAACAGGATGCTCGTCCATATACGGTGGAACAGCGCCGTTCACTCCTTACTGCAAGGATGAAGAAGGGAGAGGCCCTGCATGGGCTAACTCTCTGTTCGAGGATAACGCAGAATTTGGTTTTGGTATGAACCTTGGTGCAAAACAGCTTCGAGAAAGACTGTTCATTTCTGTTGATGCAGCCATACAGGCCAGTGGAGTATCTGATGAATTTAAAACAGTGCTTAAAGAGCTGGTCAATGCCAAAGACAACTCTTTTGAGTCGCTGAATGTGGCCAGAAAGATCGAACCTCTGCTTGATGCGGAACTCAAGAAAGCAAAAGGTGAGTCGCTGAGCGTTGTTAAGAGCCTCAATGAATTAAGGGATCACCTCGGCAAAAAATCCTTCTGGATCATCGGCGGTGACGGTTGGGCATACGACATTGGTTACGGCGGATTGGACCATGTTCTCGCAATGGGCCAGGACGTAAATATGCTTGTACTTGATACAGAAGTTTACTCCAACACCGGCGGACAGTCTTCAAAGTCCACACCAATAGGCGCTACTGCAAAGTTCGCCACAGCAGGCAAGAGAATACCTAAAAAAGACCTCGGCCTTATGGCTATGAGTTACGGTTATGTTTATGTTGCGTCCATTGCTATGGGGGCTAACAGGAATCAGGCTATAAAGGCTATCGTCGAGGCTGAGAACTATCCAGGGCCGTCCATTGTAATAGCTTACAGCCCCTGCATAAATCACGGTATCAACATGCGTTACTCGCAGGAACAGGAGAAAAAAGCCGTTGAGTCCGGTTACTGGCCATTGTATAGGTACAATCCTCTCTTGGCTAAAGAAGGCAAGTCTCCGTTCATCTGGGAGTCTAAGGCGCCAACTATCGATTATCTTAAGGATTATGTGCAAACAGAGACGCGCTTTAGCGCGCTTAAGAACATCGTGCCGGAGGATGCTGATAAAATTTTTGCAGATGCCGTAAAAGAAGTGAATAGACGCAGAAGCTTCTATGAAAAATTTGCAAAAACGGAATAGAGTGTTATCAATATAGGACAAAATACACGCATATTTCAATAGGTTAAAAAGTCTTTTAGTGTGCTTACTTAGCAAGTTCATCAAAAAAACATTGCTTTTCATGGTAGTGGTATGATAACCTGCTATATAATAATTACAAAGCACTTGTGTGATATGGGGCTAATCATTGGAAAGAATTAAGAAATTTAGCAAGCTGACAACGATAATAGCAGTAATGCTTTTTTCCTTGCCTATTTTTGCCCAACAAACTCTTTTGGATGCAAAGGGGCGAAGTTTTTTGAATGGTGTTCTGGTTATGACTGCTTCCGGCAGACAACACTTGTTAGTTGGCGATATGTTTATAAAGCATGAAGAGATCGTCTATCAGGCAGCTAAAAAAATCGGGACTGTAAATAAAGTTCTATGGGCTGGAGAAATAGAAGTAATAGACGGTAAGGTGACCAGAGTCAATGAGACGGCTGGCATGGTCAAGGAAAAACCAGAACTTTGCGAAGGCCTATACCAGGAAACAGCGACAATAAAGAATTTGGGAATAAAGAACCTGAGAAAATTTTTAGACGGCGTAGGAATAAAAATAAAGAAACGCTACTTTTCAAACCTCTCCGGCCAAGATTACATTCTTTATGATGAGAACAATAAACATTTAGAAAAAGAATTGGAATATTTCGCCTACTACAAACACAAATTAGGCAGCGATATAGGGGATATAAAGAACAAAGCTTATATGGATGAAAAAGACGTAGCATCAGCTGCGTTGAGAATTATAGATGGATATGGAACATTAACGCTTATTGTTCCCGAACTAAACACACAGACATGGCGTGATATAAAACCATTTTTTGAGCAGACGGCTTCTGGACAACCACTAGATGAGGCAAAGTTTGCAGGATTACTAGAAGACTTTATTAATACTAGAGATAAATTTGTTTTTGATGCAGACAAAAAGATCGTGATCTTAACCCCAAGTAGATTATCAGTAATAATGCAAAAAATAAGAAAGGACAAAGGAAGCCAGAGCGAGAATATTAGTACTAGTAGACCAGAAATACCACCGGCAGATAAAACGGACATTTCATTGATTACTTTTGCCCAAGACTTGCCTGATGTTGCCCAAGAAGCGAAGACTCTTTTGGACGCAAAGGGACGAAGTTTTTTGAACAGTGTTCTGGTTGTTGATGCTTCCGGTAAAGAACATTTATTAGTTGGAGAAGCGATAACATCTCACGAAAAGATTATAGAGAGGGCGTCTAAGCAAATTGGCGTCGTAAAAAAAGTTCTATGGGCAGGAGAGATTGAAGTAATAGAGGGAGCAGTAACGAGGGTTAATGAGACGGCCGGCATAATTACGAGAAAACCTGAACTTTGTGAAGATTTAAACCAGAAAACAGCGACAATAAAAAATCTGGGAATAAAAAACCTAAAAAAGTTTTTGAACGGTACAGGGGCCGCAATAAAAAAGCAATATTTTTCAAAACTACAAGAAAGCGATTATATTTTCTACGACCAGAGCAATGAACATTTGCACGAGAGTCTGGCATATCTTTTTTACTACAGGCACGATCTTGGCAGTAACGACCTTGGCACTGACCTTAATTGGATGACTATTGCTTATGATGCAACCGACCCCAATCTTTGGGTCCTTGAAAAAGAGGACATGATGAAATGTGCGAGAAGGGTGATAACAAACTATGAGAAGTTAATACTTATTATTCCCGAACTTAATACAAAAACGTGGCAGGATATAAAACCATTCTTTAGATGGATGGCTGTTTGGGATGAAGGGGTAGTGGAAACTGTTGGGCCAATGCGTACCTCGTTCGCGGACATGTTTCCAAGTTTACATAAAGCCTTTTCTGATACTCGAAAAGAAATGCTAAATAACGCAGCAAAAACGCTTTTAGTTCTAACGCCTCCAAATCAATCATTGGTGCCCGTACTAGAAACAAAAGAAGAAACTAAAAAGGATCTTTCGGTCCCTGATGCAAAAGGAAAGATGCAAATAGTAAAGAACATACTTAAAAATATGTTTGGTGTAAATAAATCTGCAGACCAGAACGTCGAGACTAAAGGACAGAAAGCCGTGCGTATATCAAAGATCAAAGAATTCATGGAGTCTGCTGCGGCTAAAATCAAGACCGGTGATTATGAAGGCGCCATATATGATTATAACGATATGCTGAAATTAGCAGATAATAACGATGCATACATGATCGCTTGGATGCACTACAGCAGAGGTCTCGCTTTATATCGACTTGGCACGACGCTTTACAGCTTTGAGGCAGCAGAAAAGGATCTTCTTTTTGCATATAATAAACTTAGTCTTATATATGATTGGAAAAATACTGAAATAAAAAATCTTCTGGCAAGGGATTCATATTTTCTCGGCGTTGTTTATGCCAAACTGGCTGCAGAAGCTGATAAAACAGCTCTACCAGGCTCTGCAAAAAATGATTATAGACTTGCAAACAAATATCAGAAAAAAGCAAAAGAACTTAGCTACAATGGTCAGCAGTGGGGAGACGAAGAATTAGAAACATTATACAAAAGGTTTCAGAAAGTAGCGATATCAAAATTGAACGATGCTACCATCAACGACCTTCTTTACACGGGTGGGTTGCGGGCACTGCTTAACAGCGAATATAGTAAAGAAGTTGTAGACCTTATTCCTTCTCTGATGACAGTGTTAAATATGGAAAAGAGCAACGACGATGTTCGTTATGGGGATGTTCGTTATAGGATGGAAAAACTGCAGGAGATAGCGCTAGATAATAAAAAGAGCACAAGCTTTGAGTTCGTTGATATAAGTTCTTGGGGCAAAAACAACGAGACTGACGCCGTTATGGGCGAACTCGAGAGGGCAAAACTTGGTGGTGATAATATTCAGGACTTCATAAAATTTCTTTTCAGCGACGGTGAATTTTATCGCAAGGTATTTAAGGCGATGTTGGAAGATCTCCAAGACGTGAGCCGCATGCAAGAAAAAGCGAACAAAATAGATAAGCTGGCTGCTTTTTCTATTGTGCTAATGTATTTTGTGACAGAAAACCCTGGTCTTATAAAAGATATACTCCCTAAAGATAAAGACGCTAAAGAGCTTTTGAGCGCTATCACATACGAAACAGCCAGGTTAGGTGGAAGAGTTTCTGTGGAAGCAGACAAGCTTGAAATAGAAAGCAGAGGACTCTTCGGTCTAGACAGGACTATAGCAGAAAAAAACTACAGAGATATTAAACGGGCCGTCGAGAGGGGCAAGTCGTATTAATAAATAACTATAAGGCATAAAATTCATTAAAATCAATAATCTTCTTGTCTTTACTTTTTACACGTGACTATGCTATAGAGCAAAATAATGACATCGGAGGGCTATCATGAAGCTTTTCATCAGGGGCATACTCTTTTTATTTATAACTGGAATTATTTCGCAAAATGTTTTTGCGGGACCAACTACTGTTGACAATGATAAAGACCTAAACGGCCTGCCGAAAAAAGGACTTGTTACTAAAATTGTAGAAGGGACCAACGAGCGCCCGATATTGATAGTGATAACGGATGCCGACGGATATGTCGTTAAAGCCACAAAGTTTGAATACAACAAAGACGTTGTAACTTCTGTTCTAAGGAAGAAGGGGTATAGTCCTGATGAATTGGCAAAGACCACTATCGATGTGGTGATGTCTACTACTTCGTTGATACAAGAGAATTTGACTCTCGAAAAACTTAGAGCTGCCGCTAATGGCGACATAAAAACTGAGAATATTAAAGTTATTATATGGGATAAATTTAAATTTTTTAGGGATGTGGCAAAAATTGAGATCTCGGATATAGTCAGGAATGGAATTAGTTACGATTGGAATGTTTATCTCAACAAGAACGGGAATGGAAAAATCGTTGTAACTTCAGTTTATAGTGAACAAAGTGGCGAGATACACGGCTCAGGAGGCCTTAGAAAGTCCCTTTATTTTAATGCAGAGGGCAAGTTGGTTTCTTTTGCCATGAGTAAGAACTATAGGATACGTGACTTTAACCTTGACCATAAAAACAAAAAGGGAGTCGATGATCCTCAACAAGAAACCCGTAAGTTTTATGATACGGACAGCGGAATTTTTATGTACACGGTGGAAACAGAAACTACTTTCGACGCTAAGAATAACTCCGAGACGATCAAATCTACGTTGTATGTTGAGAACATGGGAAAAAGGATAAGAAAAGCCACCCTCGTAACCAACAACAAACAAGTAAAACGGATCGCGGTTTACGACGATATTACCGGGAAAGATGAGTTGTTTACGGCAAAACCGGACAGGAACAAGTCAGATGATGTTCCAGAAGATGGTTATAAGGAATTTCTTGTAGTGTCCAGTTTGAAGAGTTTTGGCAATAATATAACCCCATCGAATATAGGGGTGCTGTTTGCGGTTGAACCACGAAATGATAATATCGTTTTCGATATGGAATTGATGGAGAGAATTAGTGCGGAAGACGCTATTGACATAAAAAAGCTCTGGGATGCGTTCAATCCATACGCCAAGAATTTCCAAGAACAAAAGCAGCTTGGCCAGACAAAGGCTGAAGACAATTTTAAGATCAACCTCGACAAGAGGCCGCAGATCTACGCCGAGGAATTTAAATCAATCCCTGACGAAACTCATGAACGCGCTGACCACTTCACACAAGATATTTTTATTAAGGTCCCAAACGGTAATATGACGCTAGATCTAAAACTTACCTTGCATGGAACTAACGGCGAGAGCGATTGCAGTGCACGGTTGATATCAGCGCCCTTTTCCTCAAGAAACACCGGCGACGAGATTACCCTCCCTTCCGAAATGATATTACGTGACGGAATAGGAACATATACATTCCCTCTTGTTGGCAATTACTTCATCGATGTAGCTTTTGACCTGTCAAAAGCCGCCCAGATAGATATAGATAAAACATCCTTCACATATTTTTACGAAAATAAGTCTACAAGTTTCTTAGGCTTAGGAATAGGGAAAAAACCGACAAAGACAACGGTCATAACTTACGATAAGAACGGCGTAAAGATCGGAGAGGACGTTGGGAACGTTAATGCAACGACGACCATATATTACGACAGCAAAGAAGAGATAGAGGAAATAGCAGAAACAAAAGCAACGAAAAATGGCAACGTAGAAACAACTCTAATGACGCCGAAAAGGGAAATAAAGGCTTATATGCGCAGCACCAGCGACTATCCTTTAGAAGTTTTGAGAGTTCAGGATCCTACAACGGGTAAACAGATACTTTTTGCTGAACTTAGCTCAATTGGTCCAGATGCCTACTACTATGGGGTATCTGCGGGAAAAGGAGTAAAAGTTATCGTATCAATATATAAAGATAATTTATCGAGCAACATCCAGCACGTGTTGGAAGCTTTTAATGTATATATCAGCGCCGCAAAAAATTATGTTCTAGGCGGGAGTGCAGACAATGGCATAAGATACGATTTCTTGCCGGACGATTCATCTATTAAAACAACTTTATTCACGGACGACGGCAAAGTGGAAGCCATTCTTATTACCAAGAACGACAACGGTAATACTAGCGTAAACTCTCTGGAGTTTAAAGATGCTTCCGGAAAAACAATATTTTTGACTGAATTAAAGGCATCAACAACAGACGGCGATTTTTATGAGATCACCAGTAACGGGATAAAATTGGATAAGCAGGTACAGCTTCCAAGGAACGTAATAAAGCAGTCGGACTCATACAACATATTAAAATTTATGGACGTCTTTAAAGACCAAATCCATGCAGCAAGGACTAATGCCGGCAAGAACGTGGGCGTAGTTAAAAACGGAAACCCTGTAGAAAAAGCTAAAGGATTCATTCAGACCGCTGCTGAAAAAGTTGAAAGTAAGGATTATGCGGGAGCAATAGCCGATTATACCCAAGCAAAAAACTTGCTGAGTAAGATAGAAGGGTACGATTTTCTAATTGCTGAGGTTTGTTACAAGATTGGGGAACTGTATTACCACACAGGAGATTTCGGTCTTGCGACCAATGCCTTTAAGGTTGCAGGAGTCAATGCTACTACAGCTTTGAATAAGAGCACAGAAGACAACGATCGCGCCGTAATAAGATCTTTGCTGGGTAAGAGTGAATTCTTTATTGGAGCTGCTTTAGCCAGAACTGTTGTAGCTAACACCGACCGAAAAGAGAAAGCAGAGGTGTACAGGAAAGCGAATGAACACCAGCGTAAAGCAAAAGAATATGGCTATAACGGTCCTGAATGGAGTCCTCAAAATCGAGAAGAATTACTCAGAGTGTTTCAAAATACAGCATTATCAGAATCAGATGTGATTGATGCAGCGATAAACAAATTGCTATATGAGGGCGGAATGACTGCCTTGCTAAAAAGCGAAAACGAGAATGAGAGCAAAGCGGCCGCTAACCTTATTCCCTCGTTGATGCTAAGGCTAAACTCGGAAAAAAATGGCAACGGTGTATGTTACAGAGCAAATAGGCTGCAGGATATAGCGAAAGATAATCACAAGAGCGCAAGCTTTTTTGAACTTGCTGACATAGATCTTCAGGACAAGACCAACTCAAGGAAGATATTAGACTTGATGCAGGGTGTGAAGGATGCCAATAAGGATTATGATGGATCGCTTCAAGAATTTATGGAAGCGTTGTTCAGCGACAGAAACGAATTTTACCTTAAGGTGTTTAAAGCGCTGTTAGAAGAGGTTGACTCCAGTCATCAGGAAAACGATCCAGAAGCTACGAAAAAAACATTCAACAGGTTGATCGCTCTGTCCATTATGTTGAATTACTTTATAGAGAACAACCCGGGAGTGATAACAACGGCACTACCGTCGGACCTCGCTGATCTAAAAGAATTGGATAAATTAATGGCAAAGGTCTCATCAGAAGTAGAAATATTTGGCGGAAAACTTTTTGCAGAAGCAACTAAATTTGAGAAGATAGCAGCAGACAAGGGCGTCGAATTTAGCTTAGACAAGAGCAGATTCGACGCAAAAACTTACAGCGACTACATCAAGTCACGTGATAGGGCTGTACGACCATAGTTAATAAACTGGAGGCTGTTGTGAAAACGCGCAAGGCATTTAACAGGCTCATTATAACTTTGGCGATTCTGTCTGTGCCTTCTACAGCGTTCTCAGAGGAACACGTTCCACGTGTTAGCTCGATGGGCTTTAATCCCTTTTTTAATATCACGATGGAAATTCCCAACGGTCGCAAGATGGAAAACATAATGCTTTCACTGAAGCCCAGTGACGGGGATAAATATTTTGTATCAATTGGAAAAGGGCAGCTGCCCTCCAAGGTTAGATTTCTTGATGAGGTCGAGTTTGACGGAACGGGCAAACAGGCCTTTTACGTAGGGCATGGTTACAGCGTCATTATAAGTTACAACCCATCTACTTTTGAGATTGAACCGACTGAAACATCTTTCAAACAGTCAAAAGAAATGACGTTCATAAATTATGATATGGGCGGTGTACATACTTCAGATGTTGTTTACAAAGAGGGTGGCGAAACAATAGAAACCTACTATGGCGAGGGTGGGAAGGTCGTCAAGGTTAAAGAGGTCCAAGTGCTTTCATCGTCGCAAACGAGGACAATACTGAAAACTTCTGACGATAAGACAGTCGCTTTTATTGAAAATGTCCCTGGCGACAAGGCTCCGCGACTAATAAAAGTTTATGATCCTGCATCGAACAGCGAGATACTGACTGCAGAATGGATATCTGACCGTAGGGAAACCTACAGCTACAATAGTTCTTCACTATATAAACTTACCCATGGGAATAAAGACATAGAGGGGATAAATGTGCGGCTGGCAGGGATCAGCCTGTCGAATGACATAGAGGCTGTGCTCAAGACCTTTGATGTCTACATTAACGCTTATGCCTTAGGGAAGCCAGTGATAAAAAAAGTCGATAGCGAAGAAATAAAGACAGAATATCTATACGATAAAAAACAGTTCAAAGTTACAATAACAGGCGTAGATAATATTACACTTATGTTCGACCCTAAGGAGAGTTTTTGTGTAAAATCCATTAAGAGCGAGAATGCAAATAGTGAAACGATGTTTTTTGCCAGTACATCCGTTAATGAGATTAGAGAAGGTGTGTATTCTTATGATCTGTTCTATAAAGGAATGAACTCCGGCGACTATATTGATCTTGAATTTTATGCAGACGAAGCAAACGTGTTCAATATGCGCAAAATGATGCAGTTCGTAGAATTTTTCAGAAAAAACTACGCACAACGTACTACTAACAGTACCTCGCTCCATGTGGATGAAAAGTATATGCAGCCTATGATCGATAAAATGATATCAATCAGTGCAGGGTATTTACAAGAAGCTAATGCATTACCTGAAAATAAAATTTCCTACCCAAAAGCAATAGAACTATATGATAAAGCGATCGAACTGCTGATAAAAATAGTGGGTGATGATAAAGCCACTTGCTGGCTCGGCTTAGTTTATTTAAGCAAGGGCGAGGCGGAGATCTATAACGATGATTTTTATAGCGCGATCGGCACTTTTACACATATGCTTGAGCTTGAACAAAAACTTAAGGGAACACAATATGAAGATTTGTTTGCTGCTAGGCTTGGTGAGGCTAACTATTTTCTCGGTATTGCATACTCCGATTGTGCGGAATATACAAACACTCCAGAATTGTATATAAAAGCGAACAAGTTTCAGGCGAGAGCAAGGGAGCTCGGCTACGACTTTCCTACATGGGAAGAATTGGATATGGAAGAGGTCTATAACGGGTTTAAGAAAAAAGGAATTACATGTTTGCAGAATTCCGATATCAATGCGTTGCTATACTCTGGTGGGCTAGAGTCGCTGCTAGGATATAAAAAGGATATATTAACGGATTTTATACCTCAGTTCATGACGCTGTTGAGCAAGAAGAATAAAGCGATTGGAATAAATCCACGACTGGAGAAGCTTCAGGAGATAGTGGCCAATAAAGATGTTAGTACAAGTTTTGAACATACTAACATTAGTGGTTGGACTGGTGGTAAGGGCCTCGAGATCGAGATCAAGCTTGAAAAGGCAAGGAAGGATCTTGACAACGTTAAGGAGTTTTTGAAGACACTATTCGAGGATGGACGTTCGTATTCGGTTGTATTCCAGGCACTGACAAAAGAAGCTGAGGATAAAGATCTTTCACCTAAATCGAAAGCTGAAAAACTTAACCAACTGATGGCTCTTTCCATCGTGCTAACATATTTTGCGTCGGAAAAGCCGGACCTGATAAAGAATGTAGCTTTGTCCGAGATAGCGCGTTTTGGCGGAAAGGTTTACGTTCTTGCACGTTCTTTTGAGAATAGTGATGCTGGAAGGGAAGTTGAGTTTAAATTGGATTATGCAAGGTACAAAGGAAATAAATACTTGGAAGATATCAAGGCAAGGGTCACAAGTAAGGCGACATTCTAATGCCTGTAGAGGCCTTTCATACTTTGACAATATTTGACGCCTATACTAAAACTTAGGGCATGAGTAAGAAGATACCAGTAGGGATACTCGGTTGCACAGGGCTTGTGGGGCAGAGGCTTATCGAGTTTTTGTCCGCTCACCCGGACTTTGTTGTTGCCAAGATATTTGGTCGCCCAGAAAAAAAAGGAATGCTCTACTACGACGTTGTAGACTGGGTGTGCGAGTCAAAACTTGATCCAAAGGTCGCTGAGCTAAAAATAAATTCAATAGACGACCATAGTGAATATAAAGACCTCCAACTTGTTTTTTCAGCATTACCTTCCAGTATTGCAGATAAATTAGAGCCTGAACTGAGAAAAAAAGGCATTGGCGTTGTGTCCAATTCAAGATCCTTTAGATTAGACCCTGAAGTTCCACTTTTGGTGCCAGAAGTGAACGTTTCATGCGTGGAGCTGGTTGAGGCGCAGAAAAAGAAATATAACGGCGGCTTTATTGCCACCAATCCGAACTGTTCAGCGATAGGCATAGCGCTTGCTATGGGGCCAGTTGAAAAAACATTTGGTATAGACTCACTTCAGATTGTTACAATGCAGGCTCGTAGCGGGGCAGGGTTAAAAGGACTTTCATCGCCAGAAATGGTCGCAAATGTTATTCCTAATATTGCTGATGAAGAGAACAAGATCAGACTTGAACTGCCAAAAATATTCTCAAGAAAAGACATGAATATAAAGGTCAGGGTCAACAGGGTCCCCGTCGTAGATGGGCACACGTTCAATATTTGGTTCAAGACCAAAAAGAAGACAACAAAAAAAGAATTAATAGATACATGGAAAAAATTTAAGCCTGAATGTGGAATGTTGCCTTCAATATCAAAAGGTAACGGCATATACAATATCTACGACGACGATTTTATGCCCCAGCCGAAGCTTGATGCGTGGTATATGAACGGCATGGGAACGTCCATAGGGAGAATAGACCCCATATCAGAAAACGAGTTCTGTATTACAGTTGTATCTAACAACATTATCAGGGGCGCTGCAGGTGGGACGGTCCTGATAGCAGAGTTGCTAAAGGACAGGAGAATGTTGTGAACAAAGCTTATCAAATAAAAAAAGATATTTACTGGGTAGGGGCTATAGACTGGAACCTCAGGGACTTTCACGGCTATAGCACAGAAAAAGGCTCTACATATAATTCATACCTTTTACTGGATGAAAAAACAACATTATTCGATACAGTAAAAGCCTCTTTCAGCGACGAAATGTTCGAAAGGATATCTAACGTAGTTGATCCTGCAAAAATAAAATATATAGTTGTTGACCATGTTGAGATGGACCATTCAGGGTCGTTGCCGGACGCAATAGACAGAATAAAACCGGAAAAAATAATTTGCTCGGCAAAGGGAAAAGACGCAATGCTTGCTCATTTCCACCGCCCGGACTGGCCCTATCACGTTGTTAAGACCGGCGACGTAGTGAGCCTCGGGAAAAGATCAATAAAGTTTATAGAAACTCCAATGCTTCACTGGCCGGACAGCATGCTTTCTTATATCCCTGAAGAAAAATTACTGATCTCCAACGACGTATTCGGGCAGCACTGGGCGACAAGCAAGCGTTTTGATGTGGACGTAGACCACGCTGAGCTGATGTATCAGTCGGCAAAATATTATGCGAATATAATCATGCCTTACTCCCCGCTGGTCCAAAAACTTCTCAAAGCCGTTACAGATATGAAGTTGGAGATAGACATGATAGCTCCAGATCACGGCCTTATATGGACGCAAAAAATAGCGGACATAATCAAGGCTTATTCTGACTGGAGTTCGCCAAAACTTGAAAAAAAGGCCGTCATTTTTTATGACACCATGTGGAAGAGTACAGAAAAGATGTGTTTATCCGTCGCTGAAGGTCTTATAAGTAAAGGTGTTGATACAAAGGTCATGAAGTTGGGCGAGAGCCACAGGAGCGACATCATGACTGAGATACTCAACGCAAAGGCAATTATAGTTGGCTCAGCGACAATAAATAATGAGATGCTGCCACGGGTTTGCGATATGCTTTGTTACATGAAGGGGCTTAAGCCCGTAGAAAGGGTAGGGGCTGCGGTTGGTTCTTATGGCTGGAACCCAGGCGTACTTAAAAAACTAAATACAGAACTAGAGGCCTCCGGAATAAAAGTTGTGGACGACGGAATAGGCGTAAAATATGTTCCAACGCATGAAGACCTTGAGAAGTGTTTTAGCTTAGGTATAAAAATATCGGAGGTCCTATGAAAAAAGTATTTTTGATCGCAGCGGCGTTAACATTAGCTGCTACTTATGGCTGTATGGAGTCAAAGAGTTATAAGTCTGAATACATTTATAACTTTGTTTCCACCTGTGTTACAAGCGGGCTTAGTATCGGTTACTGCTCCTGCATGATGGACCACGTTCGTGATAACATGAGTGAGAAGGCCTTTCTTGAAGAGGACGGCAAGTACGTTGCTACAGGCAAATTCTCGGATAGTTACATGAAGATGGTGGCAGACGGCAAGGCTAAATGCGGGCAGTGAGATTTTGGTAAAATATCGCCATTTTGTGTTATTTTTGGCTTAAAATATTATTAATTTGACAAAATATTGTCAAATATGGTATTCTAAGGCTGTTTATAATGGAGGTATTATAAGTGATACATTCTTTTGTATTTAAGAACTTCTGTTCGTTTTCTGATAGAGCGGAGATCTCTTTTGAAGATATCCGTAAAGGCATATCAGCAGAAAACAACATGTTTTGTAACAGCCCTGATGGAGAAAAGCTTAGCAAGGTAACAATGCTTGTTGGGGCAAATGCTTCAGGAAAAACAAGTGCACTAAAGGCCTTGGTTTTTCTTAGTTGGTTTGTACAGAATTCGTTTGCAGAGTTGCAAGGGGAAACAGTAGATATACCTTTTGATATGTTCGCATTTTCTGACGATAAAGGTAGAGTCTCTGAATTTGAACTTGTTTTCGAATGTAACTCAGTCGTGTATAAATATATACTACATTTGAAGCAAAATTTTGTTGTAAAGGAAGAACTTTACCGTAGAGAAAGCTCCAAGCACTTTAATTATCTATTCAAAAGGGAGTGGATACAACCGAGGAATGAATTTGAGATAGAAGAACGAATAAATCTAAAAAAAGAAGTAATAAAAGATATTTTACGAAAAAATGTTTCATTAGTGTGTACAGCTGTTGCAATAAAAAATGAATTATTAACAGAGATTACTGATTCTTTCTGGAAAAAAATAGTTACTAATGTAAGTAGAATAGGTAAAACATGGGAAACCACAACACTTGGAGAAAAAGGGCTCCGAAGTGCAACAGAAAAATATCAAAAGAATGAATCATTGTTTAAAAAAACACAAAGGTTTTTAAAGGATATCGATTTAGGTCTTGATAGCGTACGGATTAAAGAAGCTGATGCTAAAATAACACCGACGGGAGAGGTAAAAAAGTTCTTTTTGCCATATGGTGTCCACAAAGTATTACAAAAAGAATATGAGCTGCCCTTTCTTTTTGAATCAAGTGGAACAAAGAACATGTTTGTACTGTTACAATTTCTTTTACCAGTGATAGAGTCAGGAGGAATAGCAGTTATTGATGAACTTGAGATAGACTTACACCCTCTAGCTTTGCCTAGAATTATAGACTTGTTCGCAAACCCAACAATTAATCCTAAGAACAGTCAACTTCTGTTCACTTCTCATTCGTTAGAAGTCTTAAATCATTTAGAAAAAGAACAGGTCATATTGGTAGAAAAAGACGACAACTGCATGAGCGCGCTTTATCGTTTAGATGAGCTAAAAGGCGTAAGACGCGACGATAATATATATGCCAAGTATATGGCTGGTGCTTATGGTGCCATCCCAAATATTTAGAATGCATAGGCGCACAAAAAAAACAGTATTGATCGTGGGAGAAGGTTTTACCGAATGGGCCTTTCTTCAACACATTAAAGAGCTATTTATTACGCGTCATTCTGATATTTCAGTTAAAATAGAACATGCTAACGGCGGCTCTCCTGAGAAAGTTATAGAAAAAGCTCTTAGGCTTAGGGCATCAAAGAGCTACGATTTATGTTTTGTATTGTTAGATAATGACGTCCCTTTTGAGCCTGTAGCGAGGCCAGAAATAGAGGTGCTAAGCGCAACGCCTTGTGTAGAAGGTCTATTTCTTGCTATTTTAGATCAAAGTAATTTTTCGCAAAGTTCGGCCAACACAAAGGACTGTAAATCGCTTTTTGAGAATTATATTTCTAGAGAAAAGAAAACAGAAAAGTATGCGTATCGGCCAATATTTACTATAACGGTAATACGGGATCGGCGTACTTCTGTGCCTGAATTAGACGCTATATTAAAGGCTATGGATATTTAGAAGATATTTTTGAAGATCTTTATCGCTGGTCGTTAGTTTAAGATTTTTGTTTTTTGCGTTGTTGATGATGTCTTTTGTGTAAGGTGCGTAATATAACCCAAGCTTTATCACAGTCCCATATGCATCAATATTTACTACGCTGTCCGCCTTGGCGCTGTTTATTTTTTTTGCCAACATGGACCTGAGCGGCCTTAACAACCACATCATGAAGCGTTTTTTGAGCGACAATGGAAGTATCAAACTCTCCCTTAATAACGAGGCTGTCTCCATAACGTTAACACCGGTGGGGCATTCTGTGAGGCATTTCCCGCACAGGCGGCACGCTTCAATGTAATGCAATGCTGTTCTCATATCTTTTTCATCAAGGCTGCCCCTGACTATCGCGCGCATTAGGTTTGCGCGTCCCCTTGCTTTGCACCCTTCATCCTCTGAACCGTTCTTTATGAAAGCAGTGCAGAAATCTATACATTCATTACAACCGTGACATCTTTCTACAGCGTCTAAAATTTCCTTTTTGATATTGCTCTTGGGCGTAAAACCGTATCTTAATTCTATTTTATCCTTGCTGTTAAGGATGTGCTTAGGGTCGAAGATATCCTTTATTTCTGCAAAGAGCGCATGAAGCTCAGGGCTAAACTTTTTGATGTATGGTTGTCTCAATATGCCATCGCCGTGTTCAGCCGCAAATGTGCCGCCAAGGCTCTTAACGAGGGCGTAAGTCTCTTCTGATACAGCATTTATTGTCTTCATGAAATCTTTTGCTCTTGTGTCTATTCTTGGGTTGATATGGAAATTTCCCAATCCGATGTGGCCAAAGAACGCTGTTTTTAGTCCATATCTATCCAGAATCTTTTTTTCCTGTTTGTAGAACTCCATTATAGAGTCAGATGGCACAGCGACGTCATCTATGAACCTCAATGACTGCACGCTTCCATGTATTCTGTTTAGCATGGACTGTGCAGATCTCCTCATGTGCCACAGCCACTGTCTTTTTTCTGTGCTTCTTCCGAACTCTGTTTTAATAGCGAGGCTGGAAAGTCTTTTTTCAAGTTCACGGGCCTGTGCCTCTACAAAATTCTCTGCACCACCGTCTATTTCGAACAAAAGTCCGGCCTTTGCCCTGTTATCAAAAAAATCTCTGAGCTCGGGGAAGTATTCTTTGCCTGCGCTTATAAGTTCTTCATCAAATAATTCTATCGCTGACAGCCCCTTTATATCGCGAACGAGCTTTACGGCTTCAAGACCTTTCTCAAGATCATCAAAGAGGCTCAAAAGCGTTATCCTCTTTTTCGGGAGCTCCAACACCCTTAAACGTAACTTCGTAATTATACAAAGCGAGCCCTCGCTCCCGACCAACAGTTTGTTAAGATCTATTTTACCGTCGCTGAGGAACGAGTCCCTGATATTGTATCCCGAGGAGTTCTTTTTTGTGAGAGGCAGTTTACTTTTAAGTTTTTGCACCTTGTCATGGAGCTTAGAGAGCTTTTCTGTGATGTTTTTAATATTTTCACCCTTTATCGTGGAGAAAAAAGAGCCGTCCGCCCAAAAACCCTCAAGCCCGAGGACGTGGTCTTTAGTGTCGCCGTAAAGAAAAGAATGTATGCCAGAGGCGTTGTTAGAGACCATTCCACCCACAGAGCACATGTTCATGCTGGATGGGTCTACGGGCATGAAGAGCCCTTTCTTTTCGAGCACTGAATTGAGTTTCCCCAGTGTTATTCCAGGCTCAACGTCCACGTAGTCTTTATCAATGTGCATGATCTTGTTCATGTGCTTTGAAAAATCTATTGAGATACCATTTCCAAGGCTCTGCCCCACCGTCGACGTACCAGTTCCCCTCGGATGTAGTGGAACATTTTCCCTGTTCGCGATATCCAACAGCGCCCTTACTTCATCAGGGCCTTTGGGGAATGCAACACCACATGGGATTATTTCGTATATTGATACGTCGCTGGCGTAAAGCACCCTCTCTGTTTTGGATGTGTTTATCATTTTTCTCATGTTCTTAACCCAGAATGTATGTGCCTGTGATCGTTAAAGCTACAAAAAGAACGAATTCACATGTAAGGTATATTGCAAAACTCGATCTAAGTCTACGTGTGCGTATTTCAGCGACGTATGCAGATAACTTTGTTGCGGTTTCCGGTATAGAGAAGCCCTCGTGCCTTATTGCAAGGTACATAATGGCGGCTATGCTTACGAAGAGATACAGATTTCCCTTAACAGCCTCTAAATTAAAACCTCTTAATATGAGTGATACGGGAATGCTTAACCCAGATATTGGGATGCCTACAAGGGTAAGTAGTATGACGTTCATCATGGCTTTACGTACAGCGTCTTTTTTGTGGGATATTATAAGACCGAGGAGTATCAAAAAATACGCGCACCACATTACATAACCTAATTTGTAATTTGATACCGCACAAACGGCGGTTATTGCAAGGTTCATAAAAACGATGAGTATCATCGCAGAACGTTTCCAATAGGTGCTCATTACTTCTCCAACTTTACCATCATATACAGTTCTTGTATCTCGGCCGGGTTTAACTCTCTGAAAATGCCTTTTGGCGGAATGCCTTTATATATAGGGCCGTATGCTGTCCTTTTCAGCCTCGATACTTCGGCGCCCAGCGTCTCCACTATTTTTCTTACCTCTCTGTTCCTGCCTTCACCTATCTCTATCTCAAACCATGTGGCGGAGCCGGAGTATCTTATGTTTCTTATATCGATGTCTTTTAGTTTATATCCTTCCACAAAAATACCTTTTTCAGCGACCTTCTCAAGGTTTGCTTTTTCTATCAGACCTTTTGTCCTTACAAGGTATGTTCTTCGTATCCCGTAACTTGGATGCGTTAACCTGTGAACCAATTCTCCGTCGTCGGTGAAGAGGAGTATGCCCTCTGTGTTGTAATCAAGTCTGCCTACAGGGATAAGACGCCTGTAGTCCTTTGGCAAAAGTTCCATCACTATGGGTCTCCCGAAAGGATCCGACAGCGACGTTATATATCCAGAGGGTTTGTTCAGCACAAGATACACGCTCCTTTTTATCCTTGGAACGGTTATCCTTTTACCGTCGACCTTTATTTCGTCGATCATGGGATCGACCTTTACACCCATCTTGTCTATTTTTTTACCGTTAACGGTTACCTTGCCGGCGGCAATAAATTCCTCCGCCTTGCGTCTGGAACAAAGCCCTGACTCAGCGATCGCCTTTTGCAGCCTCTCAGTGTGATCAGGTGTTCTCTGGCTCGTGTATTTTTTGTCTTTGTGTTGCATATTTCCTACAGGCGTCCTCAAATACGAGGTCGACCTTTTCCTGAACGAGGTCTATATCGACCCTCAGTTCCTTTCCTATCTCGGTCATCTCGTCCAGTACTTTTTCAGCGTCGAACTCTTCATCCGGAACGACGTCTATCCCGCCCTTTTCCTCGACTATCAGCCTCAATGATTGGTTGAGGTCTTTATAATCACCGGTATCACCGTTCCTTACGGCCATGTCCTGTATCTCTGACAGCGACGGCATATCCTTTATATCGTTAAGCCCGAATATCTCCAAAAATTCAGGCGTCGTAGAATAAATGAGCGGTTTTCCCGGTAGGTCCGCGCGACCGGTTATCCTTATGAGGTTTCTCTCCATCAGCGTCCTTACAAGATGGGCAGAATCAACCCCGCGTATCTTGTCCACCTCGGCCTTTGTTACAGGCTGTTTGTATGCGATTATAGCCAGGGCTTCCAGCGCCGATTGCGATATCCTCACTGGTTTTACTATCTCAAGCTTTTTTATCCATGCCTGATTTTCCTCTTTAGTCCTCAACTGCCACCCGTCAGCGACCTGTTCAAGCGTTATTCCACACGCAGGGTCGTTGGTGTATACATACTGAAGCTCAGATAAAGCCTCCTCAACGTCGGGCGCGGAACATTCCGAACCGAATACACCTATCATCTTCTGGAGGCTGATAGGCTTGTCCGCCACAAAAAGCAGTGATTCTATTATTCCTTTTATTCTGTCCTTTTCCATAACATCTGTTACCTCGTCTCCCTGATCAAATCATCCTTGCTTATAAGCGCTCTGTCAATAAATGAAAGCGGCTTTACGGTCGTAAGCAGTATGTCGCCGATACCCCTTACCTGTGCTAGCTTTAGGAACCCAAGTTTCGCCAGCTCAAGCATGCAAAGGAACGTCACGACCACCTCGTTCTTTGTTATAGGCTGTGCGAAAAGATCCTCGAGCGCCATGTTAAGGAACCCGTCAGGGTAGAGCTCTATGAGCTCGGTTATTTTTTCCTGCAGGCTCTTTCCCTTAAGATCTACGTCGTGGACAACGAACTGTCCCTTATATTTGTCTATGACCTTTTGATACGCGGTTATAAGTTGGAAGACCTCCATGTTTCTTAGAGGACGATCCTCTTGTGATGTGTCGGGTTTTGGATGTTTGAACGTGTCTCTGCCCAGTATCGGCCTCTCGCCAAGTTTTTTTCCAGCGTCCTGATATTTTTGATATTCAAGTAGAAGTCTTACAAGTTCTTCGCGCGGGTCCTCTACTATTTTTTCCTCGCCGAGCTCATCTTCTGTTTTATATACGGGGAGCAGCATCCTCGATTTTATGTATATGAGAGTTGCTGCCATCACAAGGAATTCTCCGGCTACGTCGAGGTTCATCTCGCGCATAGCCTCTATCGCCCGAATATATTCCTCTGTTATTGTAGCGATAGGTATATCGTAAATATTTATTTCATTCTTTCTTATGAGGTGAAGGAGGAGGTCCAGTGGCCCTTCAAAACACTCCAGCTTTACTGAGATGAAATCATTTTCCATTACATGAACCCCACTATAAGATGATAAGCCCCCAACACAGACTGTTTATATAAAAATATTGCAGGAAAATATACAAAAAAGTTTAGTACCCCAAGATACCAGAGTGCGATTATGAGCATAAAACTGTATGGAGTCATCATGTCAAAGCGAATGGCAGCGTTGTACGGGAGGAGCATCCTCAGTATTCTTGAGCCGTCAAGGGGAGGCAGCGGGAACAGGTTAAAGAAGGCAAGGAAGAAATTTATGAGGATCCCCGCGTTCAGCATTTCGCTTAATGGGCTGAAGAATCTTCCCTCGGGATAGAATATTTTTACTACGATGAATAAAAAAGCAAAAAAGAAGCCCAGGAGCATATTAGAGATAGGCCCCGCTGCAGCGACGATAGCCATGCCTTTCTCAGGATTTTTGAAGTTCCTTGCGTCAACAGGGACTGGTTTTGCTGCGCCAAAATATATGCCGCCGATTATAAGTGTGATTATCGGGAATATGATCGTCCACATAAAATCTATGTGAGCGAGCGGGTTCAGCGTCAATCTTCCGTTATATTTTGCTGTGGGGTCGCCCATTTTGTTTGCCACCCATGCGTGTGCATACTCATGGAAGCAGAGGCTGAATAGGAACGGCAGGATGTATAATGCTACTCTCTTGATGGTCTCGTCCAAAGGTCCCCCTATTGCTACAGCGCCTTATTTGTGCGGCAGCTTTAACTTAAAACCCAGATCGTCACCGAACAGTTTCGTGTGCGCCCTCAGGAAGCGCATCTCGTCTTTTCCATATTTTTCTCCCCTGATTTTTTCTATTTCAGCATCTATTTCTTCATGGCTCAATTTTTTGTGGCAACCAAGTTTCACCGCCTCCAGCCACAGCGTTTCTGTGATGGGTTCAAAGGGGAATCTATACCTTGCTTTGTAGTACAGCGACCTGAATATAAATATGGGAGAAACCTCGAATACATCTCTTTTTAGTATTCTTATTATGCCGGACCTGATGTCGTCCATTGCGCCACCGGCGTCAATTACCTCGCCAAAGCTTGTGGCGTTGGTCGAGATGGCTAGCGAATCAAGTGAGAGCCCTCTAGAGAATATCTCCGAGTGTATATCTCCAATACCTCCATTCTCGTCCTTTCTTGAGCGTCCTACTTTTATGTGATCACCCTCGTTGTAAGGGGACTCCAGCAGTAAATACTTTCCATCCTTTTTTATCTTTTTATTTTTTGCTATAGGATAACTTTTTACGAGGCAGTGCAGCATTTTTTCATGGTCTCCAGTCACTGTCAGCTCTATATCCGAGCAGTCCTCTTTGAGTATTATGGAACGTGGGTAAGCGCCTATAACGTAGGCATTAGCGCCTACGGCTTCCGCAGCCAGACCGAAGTCCTTAAACATATTTATAAGCTCACCCGGTAGTGTTGAGAACAAATGCATATCCAACTACTTATCATCACTTGAAAATCGTGTAAAGGCTTGACTTAACACAGACCCTGTGGTCTTTTTATCGGGAAATAAAATTATTGAAGGGGGACGTTATGTCAGTAAAGATAGCTATCAATGGTTTTGGAAGGATAGGAAGGCTTACGGCAAGGTTTTTGGTGGAAAGTAAGGACGTAGATATCGTCGCTATAAATGATATTACGGATACAAAAACGCTGGCCCATTTATTTAAGTATGACTCCGTTCACGGGAGATATGGGAAACAGGTGGAATACGGCGATGATTTTATAAAAATAGCAGGAAAAAAGATAAAAGTACTGTCCGAAAAAGAGGTCACAAAGCTTCCATGGAAAGCCCTCGGGGTGGAACTGGTGCTTGAGTGCACAGGAAGATTTAAGGATAAAGACGCTGTGCAGGCGCATATAACGAACGGAGCAAAAAAAGTGCTTTACTCAGCACCGTTAAAAGGCGCAGACCTCACGGTCGTTATCGGCGTAAATCATGAGACATATGACCCATCAAAGCATCATATAATATCAAACGCGAGTTGCACAACTAACTGCCTCGCCCCTGTGGCAAAAGTTCTCCACGATAATTTAAAAATAAAAAATGGTTTCATGACGACCATACATTCATACACAAACGACCAAAAAGTGCTGGACCTACCGCACTCTGACCTGAGGCGCGCGAGGGCCGCAGCGTTATCCATGATACCCACAACAACCGGCGCGGCAAAGGCCGTAGGGCTTGTCATGCCTGACCTTAAAGGTAAACTTGATGGTTATTCGATGAGAGTCCCAACTCCTAACGTATCGGTGGTTGACCTTGTTGTTAATGTGGAAAAGTCGACGACGATAGAGGGTGTGAACGCCTTAATGAAAAAAGCATCCGAAACTAATTTAAAAGGCATATTGGACTACACCGACGAGGAACTCGTATCGGTGGATTATAACGGAACTATCCTGTCCGCTACACTGGATTCCCGTATGACGAACGTCATCGATGGCACATGCGTTAAGGTCGTAGCATGGTACGACAACGAGACTGGATATTCAAAGAGGCTGGCCGAGCTCACTGAGTTCATCGGCAAGCGGCTTTAAGGTGCTAAAATGAAAAGCATAAAGGACATAAATATTAAGGGCAAAAAAGTCTTTATCAGGGTCGATTTTAACTGCCCCATGAATAAGGACGGCACTGTCAGCGACGATAACAGGATCCGTGCAGCGATACCAACTATAGAGTACGCTGTAAAACAGGAAGCAAAAGTAATTTTGGCAAGCCACCTGGGACGCCCTGACGGGAAAAAAGACCCCAAATACAGTCTGCAGCCCGTCGGTGAGAGGCTAGCCGAACTCATGGACAGGGACATAATATTCGCCCACGATTGTATTGGTGAGGGCGTGTGGTCCATAATTGACAGCGTAAGACCGGGTTCAATAATCCTTTTGGAAAACCTGCGTTTTTATAAAGAGGAAGAGGAGAACGACAAGGCGTTCGCTCAGCAGCTTGCAAAACTCTGCGATGTTTATATCAACGACGCTTTTGGCACAATGCACAGGGCACACGCATCTACGGCGGGGATGGCTGAGTTCGTAAAGGACAAGGGCGCTGGTTTCCTTGTGGAAAAAGAGGTGGAGAACCTTGATAAAGTACTCCATAGCCCGAAGAAACCTTTTGTTGCAATACTCGGTGGTGCAAAGGTGTCTGATAAGATCGCTGTGGTCGAGAATTTCTCCAAGAACGCTGACACGATGATAATCGGCGGTGCCATGGCGTACACTTTCCTGAAAGCTAAAGGTTTTAAAGTAGGCGGCTCCCTCGTCGAGAACGACAAGGTGGAGCTTGCGAAAAAGATAATATCGAGATTTGAGACTAAAGGTGCAAAGCTCCTTTTGCCGGTTGACCATATAGTCGCTGATGAACCAAAGGATGGCGTCAAGTGGGACGTAACAAAGGACGAGAATATCCCTGATGGGAAAAAAGGGCTTGATATAGGTCCAAAGACCATAGAACTTTTCAAAAATGCGTTAAAAGACGCTGCAATGGTCGTTTGGAACGGCCCTATGGGTGTTTTTGAGGTAAAACCTTTTGATAACGGAACGGTCGCGATAGCAAAAATGCTCGCTGAGAGCAAGGCTTACACCGTCGTTGGCGGTGGCGACTCTGCTTCCGCTGTCAAGAAGGCTGGCGTTATGGATAAGATCGCGCACGTATCTACCGGTGGTGGCGCTTCTATGGAATTTCTCGAGGGTGTGAAGCTTCCGGGTATTGCGGCGCTGGAGAATTAATTTTTATGAAAAGAACAAGAATCCCTTTTATCGTCGGTAACTGGAAGATGAACTACACAAAACACGACACCTCTTTTTATCTTAAGAATTTTTTAGCGGAGTTCAACAATACGCCGTCGCTGAGAAAAAGGGAGATAGGTGTTGCGCCTCCTTTTACGTCCCTCTGTGTGGCGTCTGAAACATTAAAGGATTCAGATATAAAATTGTGTGCCCAGAATGCGCATTGGGATGCCGCGGGGCAATTTACAGGTGAGATATCGCCTGCAATGCTCAAAGAATGCGATGTCCAGTACGCGATAATCGGGCATTCAGAGAGGAGAAAATATTTTGGAGAGACTAACAGCGGAGTGAATAAGAGGCTAAAAGGTTGTATAAAGAGCGGCATCAGCGTCATAATGTGCGTTGGCGAGACTAAGGAAGAAAGAGAGGCTGGAAAGACCAATGCAGTCGTAAAAGATCACATTTACGGTGGGCTTGAAGGACTTGCAAAGGCAGACCTTTTGAGATATGTAACCATAGCTTATGAACCTGTTTGGGCTATAGGGACTGGTCTTAACGCAACAGTGGAGCAGGCCGTAGAGGTACATAAGTTCATAAGAGGGCTTTTGGACGAACGTTTTGGCGCCGGTACCTCTGATAAGATCAGGATACTTTACGGCGGAAGCGTTAAGCCTGACAACATCGATGGTTTTATGCAGGCCGAGGATATAGACGGTGCGTTGGTGGGTGGAGCGTCGCTGAACGTGGAATCGTTCTTGAGGATAGCAGATTTTAGGGAGGAACTATGAGTACTTTAATTGTCGTTGTGCACGTAATAACCTGCGTTTTTCTGATATTGTTCGTGCTTCTTCAGGCGGGCAAGGGCGCTGAGGTTGGTGCTACGTTCGGTGGTATGAGCCAGACGTATTTTGGGACACAGGGTGGGAACATATTAACGAAGATAACAACGGTGCTGGCTTTTGTTTTCATGGTAACCAGCATTGCCCTTACCACGTTCCAGCATAGGGAGATAACAAGCAGCGTTATGCAGACCGTAATGTCTGAACAGGTGAATGCAAACACGAATACGAATACGAATACAAACAGTAATGTGCCAGCAAAGAAATAATTTACGTCGGGCAGTATTAAAGATCCTTGTCCTTGCCATATTATTTTTATTTAATACGCATCTCTACTCTATGATGCAGTCATCCCATTCAGGGGTGTTCCCGTCGTACAAAGCGGTAAATGAGCTGGTCAGGGACAACTCCAGTTTTTTGTATAGGTTCGATGCCGAATCGACGTTGAAGTCCGTTGTGGGCGAGATGTCATTTGTTAAGAGGGTGTACGGCCATACATCATTGTCCGGAGAGGTAAAAAGTTCTTTTCATAGATCCTATTTTTATAATTCTTTCGAGGGCTTGCTCTCGAGGGGTTTCACCGACGGTAAGATATATGGGCTCTTATCTGTGGGCTATAGGATAGGGCACTATAATGATAAGGAGCAGTGGCTCATATTCTCGACAGGGACAGGCTACATTCCAGCGCCGTACGGGATAGAAACATCCATCACGTATTATAATCCTTTAACTCAGGACAGGTGTGCCAGGATCAGGGCGGAGATATATGGCCTTTATAGAGTGCATGCTAAAAGTCAGTATTTCGACTTCGGCCTTCAGACATCCATGTACATCATACCGAGCGGCGAGTATGGTTCGTCCCCCGACGCCACCGGATATACCCAGAGCGACCCTTTGATAGAGGAGTTCTGGCAGATAGAGGGCGGCATAATATTTAGGTACAGCTTCAGTGAACGGTTCATTTTTAAGTTGCTGGTAACTAACGTCTTATTCATAAACCAGAAGACCTATATAACGACCGATCCGGATACGGGGGCAACGGACCAGAAGTATGGAACGGACCTCGCTTATGCCCCAAGAGTATTGTTAGGATTAGTTTTTAAACTTTAGTCTAGAGTTTTTGGTGTATAATCAATATAATACCGTACGAGGTCAACATTTGACCGGGGGCTTTGTGATGAAAGAAGACTGGAAGGTTTCCGAACTTAACGACATCGTCGTCAAAAAGAAAGGCATGGACGGCAGCAACGTTGATGTATACCTCCCGTATGACGAACCTTCGGATGACTCCTCATGGATAATAGACCTCGCACGTGCCGAGGAAGACATAGAAAAGACCGGCGTTATAAACTACGACGCTGCATCCAGTCCAGAAAAAGTATTAAAAGATGCAACAATATATTATTTAAGATATCTCAGGAACTACATCACAAAAATATCTTCAATATTTAACTCCAACAAGACCGCTGCGAGTTCTGCTATAAAGGTTTATAGTATTGCTAACACCGAGGCTGATTTCATGGTGTTCAGGAATTCGTTGAAGCTCATTTTCTCCGCACAGCGTCCAGGAGCCGTGCAGGTAAGTTTTAATTCTCACTCCGGCGGTTTTTACACTACGGCTCAACTGAACCCCACCGCCTCTGCTGAGCAGACGGGGGACATAATCCACGCTCAATTGGGGCCATTCAACGAGGCTGTATGGACTTATCAGGGCCGCAAGATCAGCTCCCACGAAATGGTTCGCTACTTCCTAACAAGGTTTATTCAGAACAGTTCAAGATAGGTTTGCTCTAATTTTTTTATATTTCGTTGCAAGAATGGAAGAGATAAAGATACCCATCCCATGAGATCTCGTCCGTAATATATTCATCTTTTACGACAGTGTGCTGATAAAGAGAAACTAACATTGCGTCGTCGTAAGCAACAGTTACTTTTTGGCCAGTGTATGCGTCAGACGTTGTGTAACAACCACATGTTTGTTTTGGTAAATTTCTATGTTTCAGAGTTATGTTACAAAAGTATTTAAAGTTGTCGACGGCATTATCCCAACCTTTATTTGGCAGGACAATAATTCTATGCTCATTTTTGCAGAGAGGTTCTCCCTTGGTACATGGATTAGTTCCTTCGACGGGAATTCCTTGTATTATATAAAAATTAGGTTCTTGTTTATCGTCTTGTGCGAACAGAAAGTTTGAAGCCAACACCGCCAAGAATATTATTTTTTTCATATTTTAACCTCGCAGATTGTATCTATGAGATATCAGAATTTTACGACGTATGTCAATACCTATTTACAGGCCAACTAAATACGGACTCTCTAATCCTCTTCTACAAATACTTGTATATTGCTGCTAACGCCAATCTTCTGAGTTTTAGATGCCTTCCGGTGATGTGTTTAGGAAGCATTTTTGATATTACAGGATAATACTCTAACATTTTATTAAAGAAACTTGGGTAATGTTGTTGCAAGGCAAGAAGAAAAGATTCTACAGCGTCTTTTTTCCGTTGATCAAGTTTTTTATAAACCACAGAGATACCTGCAATAAGCTCGATAATCTCCAGCTTGTCTACGTGGCTGTGTGTTTCCCTTCCGTGAATGGAGCTTATTGGTACACCATAGCGGGCAAGCTTGTCCCAATCCACATCTTTTACGTTAATGGATATATCGTAACCCAATGCGCAGAATATAATATGTTATCAAGGGGATTCTAACTCCCAAATGGTCGCTAGGTGGATAAATATTATTGCTTATGCAGCTAGTTTTTCCTTCCAGTCGCCCTTTATGGTTCGATGAAGTTCTATCCTAACTAGTTTTTGTCCACAATTATTCAGAATCGTATCATGCAAGTCATAATCTCTATTTTTAGGTAATCTATCGGCTACTGCAAATCGTACAAGCCTGTCAAATGACTCATTCACTTTTTGTGCTCCATTCTCTATTCTAGACAATGTTTCATGAGAGTATCCTATCAAATGAGCGAACATTGCTCCTGAATATCCTAAATTTTTACGTAAGAATCTAATTTCTTTGCCTGTAAATAGATCAGATTTTGTAAGCAGTAGTTCTGCTATCTTATTGTGCAATTGTTCTATATCACCGAAGTTATAATATTCCTCCCCACACATTTCACATTTTATTATTGAAACACCCATGAGAACAACGTTGTCTAATCCGCATTCTTTATACTTGTAATTGGTAATTTCTTTTTTCAATTCTTTTTTATTCTCACAATTACAACATTTCATAAAGCCTCCTTTATTTTCTTCTTTTGTCCCACGTCGTTATTACTGTTATACTTTTTCCATCAGCGGAAAAAGTAATAACGACAATAATATTTGCCGTTTCGAGCCTGTATCGATAATTTCCTCGTTCTAGTTCCCCCTCATCATATATCTTAGAATCTGGACTTTTTAAAACATTCAGAGCGTCAACTGTTGTAAGATCATCATTAGAAAGTTCTTTCAAAGCGTGCTTAGAGAACCAGATGTTCTCTAAGTGTTTGCATACAATAAACTGAATTTGTTTTTTTGCTTCATTCCTGTTTAATTTTTCAGTACTGTAATTGCTTGGAGACATGTTTTGTTCTCTCAATTTGATATTATATCAACTATTGATACAATGTCAACAGTTGAGTTATATAAAGAGAAAGTTTCTATACACAGGCCCCCCTCTGAGCAAATGTTCTTAAATGATATCAACAAGTTGAGTTTTTTGCGTCGGCAAAAATGCAAACAGCTTTTTTGACCGGGTCGACGTTGATTATATATATAACGTATCGATTATTTGAATACATAATAACATTTGTTGCATAAAATGTTACAAATCATTCAAGCCTTTTTTACGGATAGGCAATATTATTCTCTTCTTGACAATGTGCGCTAGTATCAATAAAACTTTTCAGGAGTACGGCGCCGTAGCCAAGTGGTAAGGCGAAGGTCTGCAAAACCTTTATTCATCGGTTCAACTCCGATCGGCGCCTCTTAGAAAATAACCAATTAGGAGGGTTATATGGCATCACTGACAAAGATAACGGAGACAAAGAGGGCTAACAAAAAAGCCAAGATGGGACGTGCGAGAAAGAAAAAAATGCAGAAACCAGGTACCAACAAGCTTCTCCCGTTGAGTAATGCGAAGTAGTTTATACCTTTTAGCATTAATTTTTATCGTATCCTGCGCCGCGAGCAATAATGCTCCGACGCTGGGTGACCATTCTAAGATATCGGATAACTTAAAGCAAAAGCTTGAGAACGGCGTTTTTACGTCGTCCACTGACGGTAAGGTAAGGGTCGCTATTCTTCATAATAAAAGAGCCAACCCTGGTCAGTTGGTAAATGTATCGTTTGAGGAGATGAACAGGGACGATATATACAATGCGGCTAAGAACAGCGACGTAAAATACATAGAAGAGAATTATAAAGTTAAGTCCGATCTTTTTTATGCAACACGCCAGATAGGCGCAAGGGTGGCATGGGGAGAGGGGTACAAAGGGCAATACTTTGGTGGTACGTCGACCAGCATCAAACTTGGCGTTGTGGACACTGGCATTGCAGAGGATCACACTGATTTTGCAGGGCGCATCGCGAAGACGGCTAACTGTTACGATGTGTCCACGTGCGTGGAAAATATTCAAACGGACGATCATGGGCATGGCACTCACGTCGCTGGAATAGTGTTGGGCGATGGCTCGTCTTGTGACGAAACAACTGATACCGCATATTTTGAGATCACGAGTAATCTAGCCCTGTGTGACGCTGACCCAAGCGTAGCATGTGATACTACTGCGCATTATTTCACAGCACAATTTAACGGTGCTGTAACAGATAATCTCTCTGCAAAGATGACATGGAGCGGTGCTGCAGGCACACAGGCCGGAGTGCTTTTTAGGGATAAGACCAATGCTGAACAGGGAAGCTCGACGTTCATAGCTCCGGGAAGGGATTATAGCGCCCCACTTTTGGTCGCAGGGCCTAACGTTACAGTGGGCTCATTCTTTACAGCGACTAATTTTGCTGTATCAAGTACCGCGGCCCAATATGTGATACCGTATGGCTTTTCCGCGCAGACCTATAGTGCCGGATTATCAGGGAGTCAATTTTGGGCTCAGGTAAAAACAATAGTGAAAGGATGGGGCGACGGCCTTCCCAGGATGAGCGGAGTCTCGTACCAGTCTCAGCTCGTCGCTGTAAAAAGCCTCGGCGCTGACGGTTCAGGCATGGTCGAAGATATTGTAAGAGGACTTAATTATATATATTCCATATCTGAAACCCAAAATATTGTCGCTGTTAACCTGAGCTTTAGCATAGGGAGTGGAGTAACATCACAGGTGCTGGATGCATCTGTTGCAAGCCTTGTTAATAAAGGGGTCACCGTCGTAGTTAGTGCCGGTAACGACCAGGAAAGCGGCGCTTATGTCAGCAGCCCGGGGGACGAACCTTCTGCAATTACAGTTGGGGCAGTGAACGAACTTGACCAGCTTACAGAATATTCGTCGCTGGGGAACCCGAGAGGTTCGGTAACAAAACCAGACGTGCTTGCCCCCGGTGGAAGCAGGATAACTAAAGTTTATATAGCCTCTGCGCATACAACGTCTGGCAGTTGGTGGAACCATACTAATAGTGCATTGCTGAAAGACCCTTATGCTTTGAAGGTAGGGACTTCACAGGCAACACCTTTTGTAACAGGCCTTGTTGGTCTTATGGCGAGCAAAAGACAGGGTGCATGGACGTTTGGTTCGTCGTCGTTGCCAAATCTTTTCAAGTCAATAATATGTATGAGTGCATTCGAGGTAGGTGCGGGAGAATCAGGTACAGTAGAGGGAAGCACAACGAGGACGGGAGTCTCACCTGGTACACCAGAGAGGGCTGGAGGTCTAAAGGACAGGTTCGAGGGTTACGGAAGGGTATCCGTGCAGGGCGCTTTAAGCGCTTTTGATGCTGCCTGGGACCTTAATTCAAGCACGGATTCAAGCTCTTTTACCTTTGGTGCGTCTGGCAATGATCAGAAGTCATTTATGCGTGAGATAAGTCTCTCGTCGGCCAAAGAATATAATTTCACAATGAATGTTCCAAGCGGGGCGGATTATGATCTGTATCTTTTCAACGGTAGTCCTGATCAGTACGGCGACCCTGTGTTACTTGCCAGCTCCGCGCTGGTGGATAACCCTGTTGAACATATCATAGACTTTATCCCTTCAGCGACGGGAACGTACTACATAGTCGCAAAATGGATATCCGGTGCAGGAACCACGAACATAACGCTTAGTTCCGAAAAAGATAAGCCTGCTACGCCGACGGTTATATCTGACTTTAGAATAGACAGGAATATGCGTGATAAAAAACTGATTATATCATGGAAGACTAACGTGCCTGCTACGTCGCTGATGCAATACGGGAATATTGGCGGTCTGGGGCAGACGCTTTCGTCCGGTGATTATACAACAGACCATTCATTCAGCCTCGATCTGGAATACGACAAGTACTATTATATCCGAGTTCTATCATCCTCAGCAGGCGACAGCGACTATAATATATCCACTTCTGTTACAGCTGTATATAGAGTGAGCACATACACAGGCAGCGGCGCCCTGGAGAATGATATCTCTATAGAGGACTTGCCCGTCATTAATAACGCCGGTGGTTGTGGCACTATAACAAATAACGATAATTCCGGTTCCAACAACGGAGGAGTTTGTATTATAATGCTCTTGGCGCCAATGATCTATTTGTACTTTAAGAGGAGAAGGGCTTTTGATAAAGGTTTATAACTCACTCTCCAGAAAAAAAGAGGATTTTATCCCGAACGATAAAAATAATGTAAAGATGTATGCGTGCGGTATCACTCCCTACGACGAGGCTCACGTAGGGCATGCGATGCAGGCGGTCATATTCGATACCATAAGAAGATATCTTGAGATGAGTGGCTACAACGTTAAGTACGTAAGGAATTTTACCGACGTAGATGATAAAATAATTGATAGAGCCAACAAGGACGGTATAGATCCGTTCGAGTTATCATCAAAATATATAAAGGAATCCAAAGCTGACCTTAAGGCGCTGAGGGTCCGTTCGGCAGACAAAGAACCTCTCGTCAGCGAGAACATCCAACAGATAATAGATTTTGTAAAAGGCCTCATAGAAAAAGGGCATGCCTACGAAAATAACGGCAGCGTCTATTTTGATGTCCGTTCGTTCAAGGATTATGGAAAATTAAGCGGAAGGACATTGGAAGACCTTGTTCATCAGGAAGAGGAGAGTAAGGACAAAAAATTTCCCGGCGACTTTGCTTTATGGAAAGCGTATAAACCCGGAGAACCTTCGTGGGACTCGCCTTGGGGGAAGGGGCGGCCGGGCTGGCACATAGAATGTTCAACTCTCGCAAAAACATATCTTGGTGACTCAATAGATATTCATGGCGGAGGGATAGATATTATATTTCCGCATCATGAAAATGAGATTGCCCAGTCTGAGTCGCTGACAGGAAAACAGTTCGCTAAATATTGGCTTCATAACGGGCTTGTCATGGCCGGCAAACAGAAGATGAGTAAATCCCTTGGCAACTTCTACACAATAAAGGATGCATTGAGCAAATACGGCGCTGATGTGATACGTTTTATGATCCTTTCGTTCTCATACAACTCCAATTCCAACTTTGATGAGGCAAATTTCTTGAATGCGGAAAAAAGGATATGTTATTACTACACAACGCTTAAAAAACTGTTTTACCTCGCTGAAAAAGCCGGTGATGGTAATGTGGATAAGAACATAAAAGACGCTTCAGAAAAATTCGAGAAAATGTTCCATGAAAGTATGAACGATAATTTTAATTCAGCGCAGGCGTTGGCCGGCATGAACGAGTTCTTCACCGTCGTTAATCAGTACTTGGATAAAAACAAAAAGATAAACAAGCCTACGTCCGATCTTGTTATTAAAACCTTGCAGCCGGTTAAAGACATATTTAGCCTCTTTGATGAAGTCCCCGGCGTTTATATTGAGCAGTACAAGAGCAGGGTCGTAGGTAGGCTGGGCATAGACCGGTCTGTTATAGAACAGAAAATAATTGATAGAAATGTCGCAAGAAAGCAGAAGGATTTTGCAAAGGCAGATGAGATACGTGATGAGCTTCTCAAAAAAGGTATTATCATAATGGATGCTTTGGATGGTAAGAGTGACTGGTCAGTATCCTGAACTTTAGATTATAGGGTATACCAAAAAACATAGTAAAAACAGCTAAATAGGTTTATTTTCACCCCCAACTAGGTGCTGGATATTTGTTTCGAAAGTACTTGACATACAGTGTCAGTATTTAGTACTATGCCGGCAAGATATTTCAGTGGAGGGCAAAAAAAATGAAAAATTTTTTACTGGGATTAATGGTCTTTAATCTTTTATCTCCGCTGGCAAACGCTGAAACAGAAACAAAATTAATTGATCTTGGGCAGTGGGTCGCCTATGGTCATGTTTCAGACGCTGGATGTAAAGGATCATATAGGGTTACTCCTCTGCTGTCTTCGATAACGCTTCAATTTAATTATAAGTTTGATTTTCGTTTAACAGATCCAACCACTTTTGGACAATATATGGGAAGTTATGCATTATTAAATATAGAATGTCCTTTTTCTTTCGACATAGTAAAAAAAGAGCAAACAGTTAACGTTAGTCGTTCGATTGGAGCAACATCTGGTACTTATGTTGGTGAAGTCCCTGGCGGCGGCGCTGTTATTGCGGGTGGAGTAAGTGTTCCAGCGACTGTAGACAATGCTGACGAGGAATATATATTTGAAAGTTTGGCTAACGAACAGCTTAGCTCCATTGACCAAAATAACTTAGTTTTCTGGAAGGCCGAGGCTAGCGATTGCGATTTTATCCCATTAACTTCCACAGATGCTTTATGGTCCATTATCGGTATTGTTAAGCCAACTCTTTATGTTTACCAGCATTGTCGCAAAATAGATTATACTCTGTACTATATAGAGAAGGATTAGTTCTGTCTGCTAAACCTAATTAGTATCCTGACAGGCCCATGACAGAATAGGCTTTCTTGGACAGGCTCTTCACAGAAAAATAATCCGAGCATAGTGCGTATGTGTTGCTGTCTATTATCAGGTCCTCACCGTTGGAAATCTCTGCCAAACCATCTATCCTGCTCATAGCGTCTGTGAATAATGAGAATTCCAGTTTGCCAAGCCTTATGTTCTTTATCATAACGCCGCTGTCTGTGCAGATCATGACCCTGCCTTTCAGACGTTTGACCGGAGAGCTGTCTATCCGTTCTTTCATGTCGTCCACGAGTTGTTTTAATTCTAACCCACACAGGACAGCGTTGTAAGCGCATTCATTGTCAGGGTCCATGTTGGTGTTCCTGTCGACCTTTTCATAGGGCTCCATGACCATGAGTATGGAATCCTCGCTTCTTCTTATCACTGTGGCGTTGTATTTTTTTGCCATCTCCATGCTTTTTGCAAAGATGTAGTTCAGCGTCTTTATAACTGTGTTGGCTTTTACCTCTGCGGCTATTTTCCCCAGATCAGGTGTATCAAAGTACAGAACGCACATCGTTTTTTTCTTTTTCTCGTCCAGAAACAGCCATGGTGATCTTACGTAGCTGTCAAGCGGCTCGCCATTCAAACAGCCCTCCGCCACTCTCTTTACTCTCATCCTCATGTATAGTTCGGATAGGATCACCACCAGCATCAATATGACCATAGTGGTCGCCGTTATTGCAACAAAAGGCTCCCTGTAATTGAATATTTCGTAGTAGACGAGGCATGACATCGTGCTGACTGAAATAAGCCCGTATATGATGAAATAGAACGTGAGGTTGATGTAGCCTTTTATCAGGATGCTTAGCAGAGTTACAAGCCCCGACGTTGAAAAGAGGATCAGTATTTTTGTGTATATACTTTTGTTTTCGGTGAGGTACAATATAATTACTGATGCGAAGAGGTTTAGTACCAGCGTAACGAACAAACGGAAAAACCTTTTCATATTGCCATGTATTATTGAGGGAAATAGATGTTTTTTCAAGTGATTAAACAGAAGAAAGGGGGCCAAGCGACGGTTGAGTATGTGCTACTCATAGCTATGGTCGCCGGTGCCATTATGGCTCTCATGAGTTTTTCGGGACCTGTAAATCAGCGTCTTGAAAACGCAAAACAGGGCATGGTGGAGAAGCTCTCAGGGAACTATAAATTAAAAAGAGAAGACTTTTTCACAAAAAAATTCAAACCAACTGGTGAGCTGAACGGAGAAGGTTCTGTTGGTGCTGGCGGTGGTGGTAGTGCTGGAGGAGGTGGTGGCGGTGGCGCAGGGGCGCCGGGCGTGGCTAAAACTCAGGGTGCTCCGGGAGAGGCTCAGGGACTTCCTAAAGGAAC
>Ga0247841_10002392_pt1 | contig 37720 bp, 59 predicted proteins | sample LaCruzMarch2015__2_FD_192410 | JGI IMG/M metagenome (GOLD analysis project Ga0247841, IMG submission 192410) | Freshwater microbial communities from meromictic Lake La Cruz, Castile-La Mancha, Spain - LaCruzMarch2015_18m | ecosystem: Environmental > Aquatic > Freshwater > Lake | place: Spain... | reverse complement strand
AGGGGAATAGTGTTCCAAGTTCTTTCTTTTTCTTTTGCCAAGTCTTTGAATTTTTCGCCCTCGATTTCGTCCCAGGATATGCAGCATAAAACTTTTCAAAATCACAATCATTTTCCTCTGGGGATATAGGGGTATTTATACTAGAAGATGAAGTAGAAGAAGAAGGGGTTGATCTTTGGTTAAGCAAAATATTCTCTTTTTTTGTCAAAACCGGATTACCCCCCATTTTCCCAACACTACGTCTTAATTGAGAAATTTCCTCATCACGCACCATCCGGCGACATTCTATGGTTACATTTTGGTTATCCAAAAATAAAATATTTCCGACTTTTTTTTTCTCAAAATATTTTAAAATTTGAAGAGTTTTTTTGTTATTTTCTCCTAAAATTTTGCTCCATTGCTTCAGACTTTTGGTTGAAATTCCACCCTCCCAGAAGATTGCACAAAGCACTATTGACCATGCCCCAGTAATCGCTAGTGGGTGTTCCTGCATATCCCTCATAAAGTCGTTGGGGTAAAATTGGAATGAAGGTCGTTTACCATGAGGAATATTGTATTTGTTGTCAGAATGATTGATATCTCGTACAAACATCGTTATCCCCTTTCAAGTTCAGTCACAAATTCCGATACTCGTTTGTGTTCAAAAAAGAAAACCCCTCCAAGGTTAAGGTTTGCGAGGGGTAGGATTATCCAGCCAGGAGGCCGGGAGTGGAATAACCCCGCTAAAGATTTCTCTCTTAGCAACCTTTTCCCGAAGGGGTATTTTTCAGTTTTCAGTTTCATTTGCAAGTATCTCAAGTGTAATCCTAAGTTTTCGCACCTTCAACATATCACCATAAACCTCCGATGCAAGAGAAAATATCAATCAGACCGATTATTTTTACCTGTCTTCTGGTCAGACTGCATTTTCTTGATCTTATCGATGAGCTCATCAAGCTCGTCGTCGGTCATTTCTTCGAGAGCGTCCTTGATTTTGTCGGTCATTTCTTAATTTCTTCCGTCAGGAAGTTCTCAAGCGACACGATAATTGAGTGTTCCGCTATTGAAACAGCCCTCTCACTATATGTTGTTTCGGCCATGCTAACCAGGTCGGCTAGGAGGACGTGGAGTACCTCGTGAAACCCTATCATATCGATTACTTTGTCCGGTAACTTGACGTCACGGCTCAATGTGAATGTAGCGTTGCGGTCTTCCCTGCAATAAAACACGCTGCCCTCTGAGTTTACGTCGGACGGGTTCCACTCGAAATTTACCCGCCAGGACGTTAACCCAAACATCTTAAGGTACTTCCTAGTAGCGTTCTCGTATTTTTTTAACCGGCTCATTTGATCCCCTTTCCGTAAACAGTAAACAGCTTTCAGTTTCCTTTTTAGACTCACGCATTGCCGCGCAGGTGCCATCTTTATCGTGCCAGAAACCACGTTGCCAGTGCCGGCAGTTCGAACAGGTGTGCATGTTACCTCCTTTTAAACAACAGCCCCACTTGGGAGTATCCTTCGGTTTGACACTTCGAAGTTGCCGTTTTTCTCAACGTTGATTAATGCAAATCCCCAGTTCCAGGAATTCAGCGGAGCATAATCAGGATTTAGGTCGCACAAACAACCTACACTCCATGTAGTCAAATACTCACCCCTTATGTTAGAAGAAGTATGCTCACTGCTGCGGTGGAAATGACCACACAAGGACCACGACATTGTTTTAAGAAAGAGCCCCCTAGCAGGATTTACCGGAGAAGTCCCCTTAACCTGATGGCCGTGGATAACCGGAAGTTTGCCCGCCATGACAATCTGATTGTACTCAGGCATTTCTATATTTCTGTATTCAAACCCCAGCGCGCTTTCCATCGCCAACAGGGGAAGTCCTATAAGCTCAGGAGCTTTGGCGGCGTAGTATCTCGGCAATCTCCATGAGTGATTACCCGGAACAAAAACTATCTGTTTTCCAGGAAATGATTGCTCAATAAAATCAAGCAAGTCTATGACAACTTCCACTTCCTTGTCGAAGTCCCTTTTGGCTGTGCTAGGCCAAAACGTAATCGCCGCGCAGTCCTGAAAGTCTCCCAGTAGGAGTATCCCGTCAACCCCTTCTGCTTGCCCGTACTTCACTGCCGCTTCGATTGCTTTAGGTGAATGAAATGGCGCGTGTACGTCTGCGAGACACAACCACAATCCCGGCTTAAGATTGTACGGTGTCTTCTTTGGTGTCCAGGTCTTAGGGATCCTTATTTCTCCGGTGCGCTCTATTCTGTCCTTTACTTTTCCCCGGCTTACCTCGCCGACTTTTCCCACCTGATAGCGGATTCTTGATCTTATTCCTTCGATGTTGTTGTCAAATAATGGTCCGTAGTTGTGTAGGATGTATCTCGCAATTGTGCGTAATGGTAAATGTTGAAATCTCAATATGGAGTCTCTTATAATCTCAGTGCGATTCACAATTACCTCCTCAGTGTCATTCATATGTATTTTTGTCACGCGTCTTTCGGGCTGCAATAGCTACCAGGCTATGTATCGACCTGTGGTATTTTTTGCAATACGGGCACAGATAGATTATGGCCCCCTTCTGGAAAGCCTCTTGTTCCGTCTCATACCCGCGCTTACGGGAACACGTCCGCTGATGCCTTATATCCCTCGTCCGTGATTGGTCGGAGTACTTATTCATGTACGCCTCAGCAACTGTTCACGCAGAGACAATATTTCTGCATCCTTAGACTTGATGATGTTTGCCGCTTCTTGCGCGGCCCCTTGGATACACTCTATGGGGGTACGACCTTTAAAGAAAGGACCGGGAGTAGCATCATTCCATTCATATGTTTTGTGATAAGCGGCTCCTGCCTCAGCTACTGCGGACAAAATTTTGTCAATCTCATCGACTTTTGTACGGTCAAAGCTGTAATAATAGGCCTCCATGTTGTATTTCATTTCTCCCCCTTTGCATCCATTAAATTATGGAGTAGTTCCCCATAGCCAATGATATCAACCACGCTATCAGGTGAATACTCAGGACCTTGTAAGCGCGCCAGCTTGAAGAGTATCATAAGGGCTGCGACGTCCTTGCCTTCCAGAGGACCGCGCCGATTGTCAAGGTACGCGTTCCAGAAGCGAGCTATCCTTGCAAAGCTCTCTTTTGCCGGGCCGTATTGTTTCTGTCTTTCCCCGTTTATCAATTCGATTGCTCTCGCTTTAACGCTCATCGTTTTCCTCCCTGTTGATCCAGAGTAACGAGTAAGATATCAACCCGAAGGCCACTATTACCGCGATGAAACATATAACGAGGTCTGTTAACATTTATCCTCCTTTTTAGTCTGTCGGTTGCGGCTGGGGCTGTGATCTACCAAGCCCAGGGCGTTAATGTAATGGTGGAGTGTGTCGAAGTACCACGAGGTCCACATTATCCACGACCACGCGTATCGTTCCATCGGATTATTCATTTGTTTTTGCGCCTCCTGACGCACTCTAGCCCTTCCAGTCCAAGCCAAGTTGCCAAGGTTTCGAAGCACAACAGGCATAGCGCCTTGATGCTTCCATCATTGTAGGTACATTCCGCATAGGTAGGTTCTTTGATTGTCTTCCGGCAAAAATCGCATTTCATATCAGTTTCCCGAAGTCCCTTTCTAAAGTATTGAGATGCTTAGTAAGGTGCTCCTTTGTTTCTTTCAAGTCCTCGACGCTAACCTTACAGGACTTTCCGCCGGCATATCCCAACTCCTGAAGCCTCAAGTACTCCTCTTCTCCGATTACACCAATTATGGTGTTGCGGAATCTCTCAGGGTCTATTTTCTCGAAGAAGTGGACCCCAGCGTTGAGAGTAATTCCGTTTTCGAGCAGCCAGCGGGTCCGGAGGTAGCGACGCGAACAGATATGGTGCGACTGTAGGCTATAGTCTTTTCCGCTGACTTGGCATTTCCGGTCTCGCACTTTCACCGCCAGACTCCAAAGCATATCGCAGTTCTTGATCAGCCTCTGCCGTTCTGTTTTGCACTTACTCATGCTGCTACCGCCTTTCTCGGCTTGCTACAGGGGGCGGCCGGAATTCTACTAACTTCGCGCCCGATTCTGGTCAGGGTTTCCTCGAAGTCCTCTGCCATATCCTCGATATTGATCAGACGGGAGATGCACGTTTGACACAGCAGCCCGAACTTTGACATTGAGAGGACCAAACCGTCTCGCTCGCACAGATCACAGGTCCCCCGGATAGGCCGGTACGCTTTTACCTGCTGCCTCTGCTTTCTCGGCTTGTCGAGATTCTCCACAAATATTCTTTCGTCGCAGGGGCTACAGTTAGGCCCAGGGTTTCCACTTCTCAGTTCGCATCCGCAAGATTTACAAGTTCTCATTTTTTCCTCCTTATTGGATCGTATCCGTGACTGTAGCGTTCATCATAAGTTCGTTCCTAACAATTTCGAGTGCTTCTTCGCTGGCCGCTTGACATTCGGAGCAGCAGATAATGATAACGACATTACCGTTTTCAAGTACGATTGTGCTTATCATCCATGTGTGTTCGTTAGTTTTATTAGGCATTTTCAAACCCTTTCTCGATTCCGAAATCGACTGTTTTCAGGTGATCCCGCACCTTGCACTTAGCGTCCCCGCAATAATGTAAGCAGTGGTTTACTGTGGATACCATGAGACCCCCGCACAGTGATTTGTGACGGGGGCAACGAACGAAGGAAACAACGTCTCCATCGGTGTGAAGTTTAGACGTGATAGGATAATATTCGGCCATAACCACCTCATTCTCTGGACAGATGCAAAGCGTTTATGATCGTTAAAATAACCAGGGCGCGTGACAATGTGATTATTGGAGCAAGTTCAAAAAGGGAAAAGCTACTACTTAAACCAACAACTTTTTGGGGTTAACGTACAGGGCATGCGCGATTTTTTCTATGAACTTCAGGTTTGCTTCATCGGAGTTCCAATGATACCTGAAGAGTTGCCGCGACATTCCCGCCTTCTCTGCCAGGGTTGACATATTCAACCCTTTCTTTTTCATGACTTCCTGAATGAGCTTTTTGTTTGTTTTCACACGTACCTCCTTTCTGGCTAAAACTTTACACGGTCAAAACGATTATGTCAAGTTTTTTTTTGCATTTCTTTAAAAAAACCTTTATCCATAGGCTAATACAAAAAGATTGAAGTGAAAATATTTTTTATATTTTGCTTGACACAGGAAAATATTTGGTGTAGGGTGTACTCAACAAATGGAAGTTCCTTCGAAAGGAGGAAAAATGACCCCCGTGTCTATCCAGAAGGAAGAGCGGGGGCGCAGGGGAAAAGAAACCCAATGTGTTGTGGCCCGGAGGTCTAGCCCACCTTCGGGCATTCAAAAGGAGGACTATGATAAAAGAAATAAACTATATAACTCTGGCTAGACTCGGGGCGTGCCCCGCAGCAATAATAGCCTTTGGGAAATACTGTGGACCTTACGACACGGTATCTGTCGTGAGTGAAGCAAACAGACTGGGCAGACTAGATTGGGCAAACTGGCTGTTGCCCCGATGCATGGATAAAACACAGTATGTATTGAGTTGATAAACGAGTAAAGGGTGACGAGTGATGCCATATAGAAGAGTAGATTGGGAGTATCAACGAGGGCTTGATTACGCAGGCTGGATTGACGACCTTGCGGATAATTACGGACCCTGCGACTGCGGAGCGGACGACTGGCGGGTTGATGAGGGAGTCGGGCTGCACCACGGATCAATGGTGCTTACCTGCGAAAACTGCGGTGAAGTTAATATATTAACAATAGAAAGGAGGTAAAATGCGAATACTTGATGCTAAAAAAGAGTTGGCGGAGTTGGCAAACGGGAAGTATCACTGTATCACGATGGAAATCCACGGGCACAAGCATCGTGATGAAATCAGGACGGTAGCGTACATCGACGGGGAACCGATTTCCTACGCCTCGACATTCCGCGAGGCACTAGACGGACTGCGGGTCAAGTTAGGGATGGAGCCTTTAGAGACTGACGCTGAAGACGTGGAGGAGTAAATGCCTACCCAAATATACCGCACTGCTAACGGAGAGAGGGTCCCAGGGGTTACTACGGTCATTTCAAATCTTGGCTGGAACAAACAAGCCCTCATGTATTGGGCTAACCAGCAAGGGTTAGAAGGAAAGAGCCACAGGGAGACAGTCCAGAAGGCCGCTGACGCAGGGACATTAGCTCACGCTTATATCGAGGCAGACCTGCAAGGGCAGGACTTCCCGGCTGGTGATTACGACCAAGAAATTATCGACAAGGCAGAACAGGCGTTCCTGAATTACGTTGACTGGAAAAACGTCGTCGGGTTCGCGCCTGTCGGGACGGAAATCCCTTTGGTCAGTGAGTCGCTGGGATATGGAGGCTGTCTCGATTGCGTATGTCTTATTAACGGCAAGCACTCATTGTGGGACTGGAAGACCAGTAATGGTGTGTATTCCGAATATCTCATTCAGGTGGCGGCGTACAAGGCGCTCTGGGAAGAGAACAATCCGGACAAGCCACTGTCAGGGGGAATATATCTGCTCAGAATAGATAAGGAGTCGGCGGCCTGGGCCATGCACTTCTGGCAATCTGCTGATCCAGCGTACGAAGCGTTCAAGCACCTGCTGGCAATCCATAAGCTACAAAAAACGATAAAGAGACTGGCTTAGGAGGTACCAATGGAAAAATCTGATAGCATAGGAAAACTTGCAGAAGCACTGGCTAAGGCGCAGAGCGTTATGACGGGGGCAATTAAGGACTCAGATAACCCCTTCTTCAAGTCACGCTACGCCGACCTCTCGTCGGTATGGGACGCCTGTCGGAAGCCGCTTACCGAAAACGGGCTGGCTGTTATCCAAACGACGTGTACGATGCCGGAAACCCCGGAATACGTTGTTGTCGAGACAATCCTGACCCATACCTCTGGGGAATGGATAAAGGGCAGGCTGGCCATGAAACCAGTCAAGCAAGACCCACAGGCAATAGGGAGTTGTATCACCTATGCCCGCCGCTACGCCCTTGCAGCAATGGTAGGTATAGCCCCTGAGGACGACGACGCGAACGCTGCAAGCGGGAAGGGTAAACCTCAGGATAAGAACGAGGTAATGAGAAAGACTGAAGCGGCGGACACTGGAAAGCCCAGGCAGAGCGGATCAGCTATCTACTGCCCCGATAAGGCCAACAAGATTCAGCCCAAAGCACAGTGCGAAGGGTGCGCGAAGAAAAACGAATGCTTAATCTAAAGGAAGGTGCTTATATGCGTGTACTTATAGCTTGCGAGTTCTCCGGTATAGTGCGTAACGAGTTTATTAGACTAGGGCATGATGCTTGGTCCTGTGATTTGTTACCTTCTGAAATTCCCGGCAACCATTTTGAGGGAGATGCTTTGACAGTTGCTTATAACGGGGTATGGGATTTAATGATAGCCCATCCACCGTGTACCCACTTAGCAGTATCAGGAGCGAGGTGGTTTAAGGACAAGAAGACAGAACAAGAACAGGCATTGTTTTTTGTTCAAAACCTAATGGATGCTCCAATTGGACGTATTTGTATCGAAAACCCTATATCTGTTATTTCCAGTAAGATTCGTAAACCTGACCAAATTATTCAGCCTTGGCAATTCGGCCATGGGGAGATAAAAGCAACGTGCTTATGGTTAAAGAACTTACCTAAACTTGTTCCAACAAATATCGTTAACGGAAGGACTCCTAGGGTACATCGAGAGCCACCCGGCCCCGATCGATGGAAGAATAGATCGAGGACATTACAGGGGATAGCAGAAGCAATGTCCAGACAATGGAGCAATCATATAACAACTAAAAAACAGGAGGCAACACATGAACAAGGTTAACATCAGCGGCAGAGCAGGACGCGACGCGGAAGTCAAATTTTTGCCATCAGGCAAGGCTGTAGCAAGCGTGAGGATTGCGGTTTCGAACGACTACAAATCGAAGGAGACTGGCGAATGGCTCAAGAAGCCAGCAACTTGGATTGGCGTCTCTGCCTTCGGTACCACCGCCGAGGCCCTTGGACTTGCCGTTAAGGGAGATATGGTTGAGGTCGAGGGAAAACTCATAGGGCGTAAGTTTACAGACAAGGCAGGAAACGATCACGAGGTGGTCGAGGTCCTTGCCTTCGAAGTCGCAATCAAACGAAAAGACAACGCCGCAGACGCGCCGTTTTAAGGGGGAATATGAACATCAAAGAAATCGTCGAGAAGTACCTGACGGATAACGGATTAGACGGGTTGTGCATGCCGGATATGGACTGCGCATGCCTAGTGAGAGACCTTATGCCATGCGGAGAAATTTATTGCCAATGCCAGGCAGGTAAACTTGTTTGTGGAATAGCGACAAATGATTACCACTGGTGGGATATCGTACCGGAGGAAAAATGACAAAGCGCGAGATTGACGACCTCGAAAAGAATTACCTGAAGTATGCGTATACGTCCTATGGCGCGCGCATATTGAGCCTGATCGCGTACACTAGGGAGCTTGAGAGCAAACTTGAGCTCAACACTAAGAAGCGCAAACAAAACCAAAAATAAAGGACAAGGTATGATTTACAAATCGTGGAAAGAGTATCCCTCAGGAACTAAAGCTTATTCGCTAATGGGCGGGTACTGGATAAAATTAGAAAATGGTATGTGGAAGTGGCATAATGGGGATTCATTTCCCTCACCTGGTGCAGATACAAGACGAATAGAATTACCAAGAATGGATGATGAAATAAAGCATGAATGATGACGAGTACGATTATTTCATCGCAGCCTACAAGACAGACGAATATTGAAAAAGGAGGTAAACTCATGATAAGCGACTTTATCGGAGGGTTCCTGGGGATGTTACGTCCATCGGCTCGTTTTTTAGGAGGATTTGCGGCTGTTGTGTTTGTCCTCCTCTGCGCGTTTCTCACAGTGATAGGTATCCTCTCTTGGTTAATTAGGGTATGACCATGATGCCCTTTGAGTATTGCAAAAAAAGCGGGTTATTGAAACGGATAGGCCGATACATGCGGAATCTGCACCAACACCTCTAAACTTGAGCTCGAGACAGAAAAGGAGTTTGAAAATGAAAAAGGCCTCCATGTTGTTAGTATTAGCACTGATATTAGTAGGATTTGTTTCTTCGGTAAACGCGGGAGTGCTTGATGTAAACGGCCCTACTGCTACAGCCAGCGCGACCTCAGTTTCCCAGGCGATAGGCGGGACAAGCAACGTCAAGAACAATAATACCGTCAAAAACACCAACACAAACAATATCAAAAACAGCAATACCAACAATAATACTAACAATAACAGTAATTTGAACAGCAACAACAACACGAATCTGAATGTGATTGCCCCAACCATGAACAACCGGCAATCACAGAATCAAGGTCAGGCTCAGGGGCAGGAACAATTTCAGGCAATCAACAATGGGCAGACCATTGCCCCCGTACAATCTATAACGTATGTGCAGGACAGGGCGCTGCTGGCTGTCCCCTCGGCGTCAGGACCGGCCCTTACCGAGTATCGTGGACCATACGATAAGGATGCTAATACGGCGGCCAAACCGTGGGAAATAATCCCCTCGTGGACTGCTAAGGCTATAGATGCCCTTCCTTCTGATGGTATTCTCTTCAAGGATTGCTCGGTTGAAGCAGTGTTCTTCTCTGGTCCTATCCTCCCGGCAAGTGAGATTGTCCCCGCTGGAGTCAAGGATTTGGCGGTACTCGGATATGTAACTGTTAAGTCCAACAATGGCTCTGGGTCATATTCTAAGGTATTCAAGCGCGGTATGGAAATAGGTATGGAATATGGCGCGCGCTACTATCGAGTACTTGTCATTGGTGCAACATCTGCTAACGTTTCCTCGGGGTTCAGCGTAGGATTGGCCGGGGGAGCTTCGGCAACATCTACCGGCAAGGACAACTATGGAGGAAGTGTTGGCGGGGGGACTGGATATAGTTCAATCGAGACAGGCCCAGTCAGTAAACCGTGGATCCTGATAATATTTTACTAGGAAAGGTGTAGAAAAATGACAAAAGGGAAAAGATTAATAAATGCTGCACCTGAACTTCTCGCTGCTTGCAAGATGGCTAAGAAATATCTCGAACCTGTCCTTGATGAACCGGGAAGAACTGTTTTCTGGACTTTGGTTGATGCCATTATGAAGGCAGAAGGAAGCGAAGACATTTGACAAGAAAGGCGGGAGGGTTCGCGCCCCCCGCCTAGTTTTTTGATATAATTACCGACACTTACTAATAAGTGTATGTCATTGTAGCTTTATCCCGGCCCCGGTCCCCAACGTTGTATTGCGTGTCAAATACCCCGCAGTACCCGCCATGGACGTACACGTCACGCCCTTCGTGTTTAAGGGGTGAGGGCAGGTGTAGGATACTAGCGGGTCGATTGCCGTGTTAAAAAAGTCTGTATTTTCGGTCAGGTCGTAACAAGCCTGACTACCATCACAGTCAGTGGCCTCGCAGTTTGTTCCTTTTGTGCACGACGTAGCCGTTTCCCCGTTCTTGACGTTCCCCCAGTAGTAAGAACCGCTTATATGCTGAGACTGGGCGTTAGTTGTTGCATCGCAGGAGTCAGAGTACTCTTCCCTGACCCTTAGAGTAACAGTTCCCGAGGTGACCACGTTGTTAGAGTAGACATGGTGCTTTCCTCCCCGGCCGTCATGGATAAGCACGTCCTTGTTATTGGTCGATGTCAAGAGGTTGTGGTGGACTTCCGTACCCATAGATGCATATACCCCGGACAATTGGTTGCCGTGACTATCAAACCAGGGGGAAAGTGCCGTTGACCCCGTATAAGTGTACGTGTTGTACCGAGCGACATACTTACCGCCCTGCCCGGCGCTATGCGGGGTAGTGGAGATTGACAAAACGTTGTTCTCAATGTAGACATTATTCTCCGACCCAAACGAGAAAGTGAAGTTATTCCAGGTATCTACGTTGTTTCCGTATACGTCAACATGCTTGCCATTTCCCGAGAAAGTGTTGGTGTCCACGAGGCCGAAAACAGATCCCTGAAACATCACGGCGCGCATGGTACCGTCCTCCCGGGCGGCATTGCTCAGCGTGCAGTTGTCGATCCTCACTTGCGTTGTCGGGGTCGTGGTGGCGTTAAATAGCCCTATCCCGCCGCACTTGGAAGCGAAATCGAAGTCAAATCCCGATATCCTGAATAGGTTGTCGGCGGCTCGCTCTGCTGCGTCCGGACTGTACTCGATGAGGAAGTTGGTCACAGTCGCCGTGTTTCCCGGATTGGTGGCGTCATAGTTGCTGGTTATCCGGGGATTACCCAGACCCATAAGAGTAATCCCCTTCTCGATTTTAAGGTGGCTCGCCTAGGTCGCCGAGGTCGGGCAGGTGATAACATCCCCCGCAGTAGCCGCACTGATAGCGGCGTTGACTGTGGAGTAATCGCAATCGGCCAAGTTCGTGGTGCCCCCCAGGGCGAGAGAGGGGCACAGGAGTATCAAGAGGATGAGCTTTTTCATTAGTTGGGGTTGCTCCCAATAGGAGTTGTTCTTGCTCGCACTTTATCTATGTTGACAGTGTTTCCCTCCCCGGTTGCACCGACACTGAGGTACACCCGAGCTATATCTGAGTTGGCATTGCCATTGGTGCCAGAGGCGTAATTGTCTCCTGACGTAGGCATGATGCCGGTAGAGGAGAATGCCACAAAGTACGTGCCATCGGAACCTGTACCCTTTGTATATCCCCACCACACGTGATACAGTGTCTGAGCCGCTATTTTTCCAGCCGCTGAATCAGCAGTAATGGACGTGCTAGTCCCGTTGTTGATAGATAACCTACCTGTGGTGCCGATTGATACATACCCCTTATTAGACCCCCCGGAGTCAGCAAACGACAAAACCCTAAACCCGGCTGCCGGAAGAGCATTGACGTATATTTGAGCATATCCGTACATGGTAGTCTGTGTAGCTATTGTATAATACAGGGATATGACATTAGCTGATCCGTCCAGCAAGACGTTGTTTGTCCCCTCCATCGCAGGAGAAGTGGTGTTAAAGGTAGCTGTGCCTGTCCCTGCTGCAACCCAGGTATTGTTACAGTTAGAGCCATCAGAAGCAACACACAATTGTACGCCGTCAAAGTTCTCGTAGAACTGATATGCTTCCGCTTCATATAAGTACATTTCCCCGATTTGGACATAAGTAGCATCGTTCACGACTGCGGTAATGTTCATCTTGTAATACCTATATGCAGTGTTGCTAGACAGGGTAAACTCGCGTACTTCTCCTGACGCCCAATCAGTTTGACTTGCTTGTGTATTTAACGTCACCCAGTTAGTATCATCGTTACTCCCGACAAAAGTCCACGTTTTAGGAGCTCTATCAGGTTCAGGTATTGAATTTACCCTGACAGAGTAAGAGTATAGGCGTTTAGCCGAGCCTAAATCAATTTTTACCCAAGCACTAGTAGGGTTAGTGCCAATAAAATACTTACCTGCTCCATATACTGAATCAAACACCTTCCATGATGAATAAGTAAGGTATGCAGTAGACGACGAGACAACGAACGGCGTCTGGCTTGTTGCCGATGTCAGGTTGTGAGGTGCTAAGTCTATCGACCGTACCACATATCCACCTCCTGTGCAGGGGCGGCCCCTGACCATAAACATACCGCCATCAGCCAACGACGGGAGTAATAACAGGATAACGACTATTAAAAAGCGTCTCATGGTTACCCCCTATTGAGTCTGTTTATATTTGATGAGCAATGGTCCAGAATAAGAGTCAACGGTACTCGTATCATTACCATGGTCGCCGTCTCTTGATACCCTGATGACCATTAACTGACCAGCGGTCATAGCCGAACGCCATCCGGTAAGGGTCGTCTCGGTTGTGGTTTCAACGTCCCCGTCCGCGCCGGATCCGTCTGCCGTAAATGCCAGGCTAACCGCATCGCCAAGCGAGCCAACGTAAGCCGCACTGTCTGCCACCGAGTCAAATGTAATCTCATATTCGAAATCTCCTGTGTCTGCACCACCCAATTTGAACTTAAATACTGCCGTGAGGTCAACATCAGTATCAATGTCAGGAGGTACAACTACGTAATACTCGGCGTAGTTGGTAGCCTTGTCCAGCGAGTTGGAAAACTTGCACTGTCCATAGGTGTTAGTAGTTGACGTTGTTTGTATCGGCGCGCCAGCCCCGCAGACGTGAGGATGAGTAAGAACAATGTAACCCCACATTTTAAGCACGTTTCCTGTCCCGTCAACGTCATAGGTCTTATTGGTAAAGGTGTCAGAGGTAGCCTTGCCGACAAGCGTATCCGTCGCGTCTGGTAAAGTCAGGGCGCGGTTGTCGGTCTGGCTTGATGTTAAGGTCATGAGTTTGCCGCTGGTCGAGCCTGACAAGAGGACCTTCAGCGTGCCCTTTGAGGCCGTCGCGGAGTAAAACTGTGCCGCTGAGTCGTCAATCTGAATGTTGGTGTACGCCCCTAACGTCCCGGCTGAATTCCATCCGACTATTGCCGAGTTGGTAGGCGTCAGGTATTTAAGTCCTGTAGCCTCAGTGCTCAGAGTGTACAGGATAGAGTAATTAGCCGCCGCCGAGAGGACTGCCGCCGTAGATGCACCTGTCGCTACTGCCAAATCACCTTTAGTTTCCCAAATGTCGTCAGCGGATACGTCTCCCGCTCCACCGCCGCCCGAGGGGTCTTTGGTGATATCCCCGTCCGTGGTTATTGCAGCCCAGGAGGGCACACACAACAGCAAAAACAGTATAATGGTAATAATCTTTTTCATTTAGTGCCTCCTAGCTAATTGACCTGCCGTTAAGATATGCCCTCATTATGGTCTGGTCCGCGCCGCTATTTACTATCCTCATCCGTGCGTATTTGCCGACCACTGAGATATCCCAGGCTGCTGCTGTCCCTCCGGTTACCGCGATAGCAGCCGAGGTATAGTCTGTCGTAACGCCGTCCTGACTCTGGTCTATGTATACAGAGCAGTTCCCTGAGGTGTTGATTGTGCCGACAATCTTGGCGCAGTGGTCAACCTTCTGCCAGTTGCCCTGATAGACCTGATTGATAGTAATGGACTCCCCGGCGTTGTCATCGGCGATGGTAGTTGCTGAGGTGATAACCAACTTCCCGCTGGCTACTGTGCTAATCGTGTGAGTAGTGTTGTTTCCCGACACAGAGGATGAGGCGACGAGGATCTTATCTCCTGCTGAAAAACCCGAACCTATCCCGGTAGCCGCGATGGAGTTGTCCAATTCCGCGAACGTAACAGATGACGACGCGAAGTACTGCAAAAGCTCTGTAACCTTGTCAATTTGGAAAATCTTGTTCATGGTGTAGCCTCCTGTTAAATTTTGTTAAATCTATCGACCATACCCCGAATATCCGGAGGAGTCCCAGGTGGAATATCCGGAGGTGGCGGGGGCGGCATCATTCCCTTATATAACTTGCTTTTCGGTTCGAATCCCTTGTTACCTATCTGCTTTTCGGCACTCGTGAACATCTTTTTGACAATATGATTCGGGTCGTTTTTGAATTTGATATACTCTTTGAACCCCCTCCATGCTGTCCCCTTAGCTACCATCCCCGGATTTGCGGACAGGATACCCCCGATAATCTCCGAGTTAGAGAACGGGTCGGTCAGGTCAGCAAGTCCCTTGATGTTCTTACGAGCATCGACGATTGCTCGGTGGTTTACGTCCTTCTCAAGTCCTTTCAATGCCCCGTAGGAGCGCTTGAGGTCCCCGTACCCTTTGCCAACTGAGCTCTCGATTACCCCGTCCAGCCCCTTCCTCAGGTTGTCGGCAACCAGGGCGTCTATGTAAGCCTTGCTGGCTGAGTCGTAAGTCGGGTTCTTGTAAAAGCTCTGCAAACCATTGTTCAGTGTTTTTATAATGTCCTGCGCTTCCGTGGTCGAGTACTTGCCGCGTTCGGCCAGGCGTTCGGCGTAATCTCCGGCATACTTGGCAATGGTAGGGTCGTGGTCAAGAAGCTTCTTGGAGGCGGAAGCGTCCTGAAGGGCTTTAACTATCGGCTCAAGTCCGACTTCGGCTTCTTTCTCGCCGGCTTGGATTGCCATTTGATTATATCTATCAAATATCCCTTTCTTGGTCTGGTCGATTGCCTGCGAAAACTCGTGCAAGCTTCCAGGAAGTTGAGAAACCTTGGGTTCCCCGTACTTATCCACAAAAGACAGATTCTGCTTGTTAGAGATGATATTCTTAACCGCGTCGTTCGCATTGGCGAAGTACTTATCAACCTGACCGATAGATTGTTTCCCTACGACGCTTGGCCGCACGCCCTTCTCGATTCCCTTCTTAATGGTCTCGTTAAGTCCCTGCTCTATGGCTTGCGGAGTCTTCTGGATCGCGGACGCTACAACGTCCCGACCGATATTAACTCCCTCACCGGCCACCTTCGCCCCGGCACCCATAGGGATAAGCGAGGCGATATTAACAGTGGCCTCTAAATCCTTAGCCGCGTCGGGAAAGCTCTTTTTAAACACCTGATAGGCATTGTAACCTTCCTTAGCGGCGTTGATTCCCATTTGCCCCACTGGGGTTTCAGCGACAGCCTTCGCCCCACTCGAAATAGCTCCTTGCACTGATTCCGGGACGATAGTCTTATAGAGGCTCTTAACTCCCTCGCCCAAGATATCCCCGGCCATCCCGGCAATCTGTCCACCTGTGCGCAGGTTGCGTTCTGCCGTCCCAACTAACCCCTTGTCAGGCGTGGACCACTCATCTTGTATATTGGATACCCGCTTAGACAGGGCATCCCCGACATTTGAGAGGAACCCTTTCTCTTGAGGGGGAGCGGGGGCCGCAGTTATCCCTGAAATTTTATCAAGAAACGAATTGCCGTCCTTGATTCCGGCCATATCATCCAGGAAGTCATTATTTCCCACGGTATAACCTCCATGCCGACTTTATTTCCTCCGGTTGCCAGCCAGCGCTTATGGCGTGGTAGTACAACTGCTTAGAGTCAAAGCCGGAATTCTGTTTTATCCAGCCGACTAAGGGGGTAAAGTCTCGGCCTTGTGTAGTTCCCTGCTGAGCTCCTTGCTGCGCGCCTTGCTGGGATCCCTTACCGCTAAGCCTCTGTTTTGTCGATTTAAGTTCCTCTTCTGAACTTGTTATCCGCATATTTGCCTGATGCTGGGTTTCGTCCAGTATCTTCTTGAGCTCTTTCATGCTCAGGTTAGGATCGTGTATCTTGTTCCATCTTTTCTGTGCTTCCGTGGAAAGTTCAGCAACCGAGGCCGACGAGCCTGTGGATAATTTACCAATTTCATTTGATATTTCAGCCAAATAGGACTCAAGGACCTGCTCTTGTCCGCTACCGACAAACCGTGTGAGCAGTTCTCGGATAGGCAAGTCAAGCACCCTTACTCCGACTCTGGAAACGAGGTCATTGCCGATTTGACCTACCCTATCAACCTGCTTGTTGAGGTTCCTGACAAATCCGCCCATCATACCCCGGACCTTTTCCTGATTCGCGATGGACTTAGTCAAAGCATCGGACTCGGCGCGCTGAGCTATGACGTCTGCGCCTTCGATACCACTTGATTTAGCCCAATTAGCAAACCCCTCGATAAATGAGTTACGGCTCTGAGCGTCACGAGTCGCAAACGGGGGAAGCTGTTTTGTACGGTAATACTGCTCGTAGAATATATTTTTTGAGTCCTCGGGAATTGTCCCGAAGCCGCCCTGCCCGGCCTGCGCGATACGGATCTGGCGTTTCTCCATTTCAGCGAGTACCATCTTAGCTTCAGGGTCCCCCTTCAGGGCGCGCGCGGTCAACTGTTCAAACGTCTGGTTCTTGTCTACACCTTTAACCTTCTCGTCAAACATCTTGAGGTACGGCTCAAGCTCTTTCGATGCAGCAATCTTAGCGGCGGCGGCGTGTTGCAGTGCCTTGGTGTATACCGCTGGGGTACGCTGTTCGACTGGAAAGCGTTTCAAATAATCAGCCTCGGCGTTCTTAAAGACAGCGTCAGGGTCGATTCCTGAACGTTCAGCCAATACCTTTTTAAAGTTTTCCCTTTTCTCGAACAACTGCAAATCATCGTCGCTGGGACGCGCCGGAACATCAAACGGCATCTCAAGCACTTCAACGTTCTGCCCCCGCCAATCCCGCGACACCTTTTCGGTGTCCTGAGGGTTCTGGGGGATGTAAATGAACCTGTCGTTGTTTGGTGCGCTAATATCCGGCATCCGCAACTGAGAGTCTTCCTTGAACTCGGGAAGAGCCCCCGGCATGTTTGTTATATACGTCATTGGCTGCTCAGGGGGCTTCTCCGGCACAGGTTGATCATAATATTCTTTCCCTTCGATAATATCCGCCATTTTTCCCTCCAATTGTATGTACTTTTCGCCTTCCCACTGTCCCGCTTTCATCCCGGCTTATAGTATTGCGATTCAACAGAAAACGTTGGGTGTCCTGGTAATTTAAAAGTATCAGGAAGGTGTCCTCCCTCTCCTCCCCTGTTCAATCCAGACCTATAAGCTCCAAGCAAATCGTAATGCTGATCTGGATGGTAAGGTTCCTTGTCTCCATTCACAGTAAGCCACTCATTGAAAGCGGCTTCCTCTTCAGGGTTATCCGGCAAAGGGATTTGAACTCCATCTCTTTCGATAGTTTTCATCAGTAACCAAATTTCTTCATGTAGTCTTGCATCGCCGCAGAGAATTCTGTGTTGCGCCGGTTGACCTCGTTCTGGTAGTTAATCTTGGCCTGCTCGGCTTGGTCAGAGTACTCTCGTTCGTACTTATTTGCACCCGTAGTTGCCGCTCCCGCCATAACCTTCTCGAGGCCTTCCCCGTATCCTGCCAGGGCTTCCCGTAAGGACATACGGCGAGCGTTCGGGTTAGCCTCGTTGGTTGTCATGGCTCTGGTAACTGAGGACCGCATGGCCCGCAATCCCGGGGCTGCCGCCTTCTGTGCCAACTGAGTCTCACGTGCCTCGTCTCTAACAGGGGCCGTGTAAGTCGGGACGGTCAGCGTCGGCATAGGGCTTTGGGGCTTATTGGCAAGCTGATTGTAAGCACCTCTTAAACCAGACGACGCTTTAGCAGAGGCACTTTCCTCTAACCCGCGCGTAAAGAACGGGTCGTTGGGTCCAGCATAAGCCCAGGGGTCCTTGCCTGTGCTTTTGGCTGTACCGCCCGAAGAACTACCGCTTTCTGTCCCGCCATCCCAAAACGCGTACCTATTACCAGGCTCGCTTTGGTAGTATCCTTTATTTTCACCGGTCTCGTACCACCCACTGTTGCTCCCACCGCCGAATTCGTCTCCGGTTACTTCATTTGAGTAGGTAGGTTCTTCGTAATCAGCCATACTTGCCCCCTTAACTTATCTGCGTTGTATACGTAGCTATTGCACAAGGATACCCAGGACTCCCAGCCGCAAAATTCCAACTACTTCCAGGTCTTAGTTGTGTCAACTCATCGCTGTTAGGCTTCCACCAGAGGGAGCCAGCCTGCTTTCCAAACGTGTCAAGGTACGGGTCGCCACCGACAAACATGTAATCGTACATCTCGGGATTACCAGGTGTCCCCATGCCTTGGGCCGCCTTAGCGTACTCTTCCGGGGTGATATCTCCAAACATTGAGAGCCAGTCTTCGTCAGATAGGAAAGCGTAATGTACAAGAAGACCGGTACTCCTGTTGGCGGCATATAAATCGTACCCTCCGAGGGCATCGGCTAACGCCATCGGAACACCACCGGATGAAAAAATAATCCTAAAACTTGTATCACTGATTTTGCGAAATACCGACGTAACCTCGTTGCGGTCAGTAGAAAATCCGCCCTTGTATCCACCGCAACACCATATAGTCCCGTCTGTCTTCATCGCCCATACGTAAGGGCTATCAAGGCCGATATCTCCGGTAACCATTTGCCATGCCCCGGGGACCTGCTCATATGTCTTGGCATAGTAATTGGGAAGAGTCGCATCACCAATCATTGTGTATCCGGTATCCTTACCTGTACCCAGGCAGCCGACCTGATTACTCCCCGCAACCCACAAACGCCCCTCTGTATCTATCAGGTAGGTGTTTTGATATGTCGTATGAGCCCAAGATACAGAATACGGGAACGATAATTGTGTCCAGTCTATTGTTGTCCAAGTCAATACCATAATGTTATACGGCATTGCTGAGACATAAACCCACTTATCGTAAGCATCATCTCTGTGATCTATGAGATACGTTCTTTCGTACCACAACATTTCCGCCGGCAAACTAGACTCGTCGCATACGTAACGGGCAGTCCAGACTGGCACTGCATCGTCGTAATAGTATTCAGCCAAGTCGTACTTCACACTATACCCGAACGACGAGAAATACTCGTGCGACGAAAAACTAGGCGGCAGACCTAGGGGATTATTGCTATACGCCCACTTATCCGCAACACCAATGTCTAACACCTGTACATCGACAACAGAACTCTCGGTTAACGTATAGTCTACCCCCCGCCCGAAACAACTAAACTGATCCCACCCAAATACCCACGGCGTATTGGTGTACGTGGGTGTTGGCGGCACCGGAGGTTCAGGAGGTTCAGGAGTCGGAATATCAGGATTAACCCACGGGTAGTTATTGTTATATTCCTGTGGACTATCATACTTATACTGATTCCCCCAGGCCAATGGGTCTTTAAAATAGTGTAGCATTTGCTGATTAGAGCAATCTGAATCATAGGGCTTTTTGAACTCTAGGCGATACCATGTGTAGCCCTTGTCCGCAACTTCCTTGTTGGTAGTAGCGTCCATAAGCTCCTGATATGACAGTCCTTCGTCCATATAAACTTTTTTCCCGAAGTCCCTCACTGGCCGGTAAGCTCCTTAATCCCTACTGCGTAATCAAGCAATGTCATGCTGGTTGACGCTTCGTTGTTCCTAACCTTTAAGGCAAAGTGGTCAGACTTGACGCCGCCGAAATTATCCCTGTGTCGCCGTGCCTGTTCGTTTGTCCGCAGGGCGGTCATTGTCAGTGTCTTGACGCCACCAGCAACCCCGTTATTATAAGGAGTAACAGTTACGTTACCGGCCGTCTGGCTCTTGGTTCTCAAGACAAATTCCGACAACTCCATCTCCACCCCTCCGCCGTCGAACTCCGCGACAACGTAGGCGTCTATTGCTGTCGTTACGTCGCTATCACCATAATTGGCTTGATAGACGTACCCGTCAGATCCTCCAGCAACCTGTAGGACTGATATGTCACCACTACCTGCTTTTACTTCACTCATGCACGTAAGTGTTTGTCCAAAAGAATCGAAGTACCATTCCCTAGTTTTAGGGTCGTAAACAGGAAACACATTAGGTAAAGTTGCTGACGAGCCAGAAACCAAGCCCAACCTGATTACCTTCTGGGAAGAATCCCATTTGAGCCACATTTCGTTCTCGTATCCCTTCCTGATACACTCCGATTTCGTGGTGTCGAAATAGTTTTTAATATGCTCAGAGATGTTTACAACCGACTTACCGTCAATCATAAATATTCCGTAGTGTGACAATGTTACTCCTACCGTACCAACCCTCGTCTCTGACAACTGAATTCCTTCTATTACTTCAAAAGTCTTCGCGCTCATGGTGCCGATAGACTGAGACAAAACCAACTTCCCGAAGGTTGCAGGGGAGTACCCTTCGAACAGGGTAATGCACCCGCCCGCTTCGCCGATTTCTTCTTGCAGGACGATGAGCTCGTTATAAAAAGACTTCATTGCCTTAATCTGGTTCTGCCTTCCGTCGCCAGCCTTGAGCACTGCTGAGTTTGTGGTGCTTGATACCTGCATCGGCTCGTCGATGGCGGTCACTGTGATATCTGCCGGGCTTTTCGAAAACACATAGCAGCCCCGGTTTTTCCAAACCGTACAGCACAGGCCGTTCCCAAGGTTTGATATTTCGTAATATGGTATAGTCATAATACCAACGTTGACCGTATCGGTTAAGGTGGTACTAACCGTTACCATGTACCAATAAGAGTAGTATTGAGAGGCGTTAAACTGGCGTGGCTGTTCATTAGCGCATAACGTCCAAGTAACCCACCCTGATTTAGTAAACCCGTCTGTATCATCTGTTTGCCCTGAAACTGGTATCCACGTCGATCCATTCCAGTATGCAATGCCGATTCCGACTCCCGCAGTCGAGTTAGGGGTATCTCCAAAATCAAAGTAAGCCGCAAGCGAGCGGTCAGCCGAGTTAAAGTACAGTGCATCCGAGGAGGTCATCTCGTCTATATCGATAGAGGACCCTCCGAAGGTTGTATATGTTGTTGCGGATGCATCGTAAAACTGCGCCTCGACTGCATCAAGCGAAACTCCATCCCACATATTGATCATGCTTTGCCAGGTGGTCCCGTAGGTAATTGCGGACGCGTAGGTGGCCGAATCAAAACTGCCCGAAGCAACAGTCATTTTGTACCAATACCCTATTCCGCCAAACAAATACAGAGGCAGGGAGTCTGTCGGGAGCGTCCAGGTCATTGTCCCGGACTTTCCAAGCGAGCATCCTCCTGAAGAGGTGTTATCGGTCAAACCTGAAACGGTTCCCCAGGTCCCCTTCCAGTAGGACATAGATACCACGGACGCTGTAGTGTTTACAGCAGATACTGTCCAGGACAGAGAGTTTATCGGTACGCTCGAACGGATGAACACGCAATCATATGCCAATGCCCCTACGTTAGAAATATCAGCTACCCCTCCGGACCGCAGAACTTCCGTGTAATCGTCGCCCACAGTCGGTATTGCTGGGGGGGCATCACTACTACGGTAAACAACTATCTGTTCAATATCAGTTGCCGAGCCGGGATAAACCTGAAACTGGTCAACTCCTGAGGCATAGATCATTGTGTCGTTGACAACAGTCCAACTTCCTGGGATAGGGGTTGTCGCCCCCTCAAACACCTGTGAGCCAAACGACCCTGTGGTTACCGTTGGCGGCTGCGCCGTCGCTTCCATCACCCTTCCGTTTGCCAACTGAGCATAAAAGTGAGACTCAGCGTCCTTGTTGAACTGATAAAGGGTCGTAACCTTAATACCGCGCTTTTCGGCGGAAACTTCCTCGGACAGAATAAATGAATCGGATAAACCCTGCTGACTGTTAAATACCGACAGAGAATCATCGACCGAAAACGAATCACTGACGGTCGATTGAAGAAATGATGCTACAATGGAATCATCAAAGGATATTCCTTCCTCTATCCGCGCAACTCCCCAAACCGAGATTGTATCGTCAACTGAAAACGAATCTCCAAATGATTTAATTCCCACCACGTCGATTGAATCATCAACAGATAAAGCCTCGGGAAAAGTCTTATCATATGTAGCATGATTAGGACTATAAGCCGCAGTGGGCGGGGTAAAGTTACTCGTCCATCGAGCTATCCCCTTCGAAATTCTAAACTCATCCATCCAGGACGTATACGTCTGGCCTTCATTACCGGCCCTCGCGCCGATTTTAAAATCCAGCGCGGGTTTAGCAAGGGCACCGACTAGCGTTCCCCCGCCACCAGAGACACCATTGACGTACACAGTGACGGTTGTTCCATTGCGGACCAGAGCTATATGGTTCCATCCGGTAGTGATATTTTCAGTACTGGTAAAGTTTAAGTCCCACCCGCTCCCGGTTTTAGAAAGGAAACAAGCGGGGTTACCGCTTTGTAATTGCATCCAGACAGAACTAGTCCACCCTGTATCAAAAGGATGGCCTAACAAATCCGAACTGCCATTCAGGTGTCCGTCTTTATACCAGAAATCTATGGTAAAATTACCGGAACCGAACTCGAAATCATCATGTGTTGGGGTAGATATATAACGGCCGGAGGTAGTTGGTCTCGTAAACGAACTGTCGCCGAACTCGTAATCTGCTGTGTCCAGTTCCGCGCCTGCGCCCGTAGCAGTCCACGTCTTCCCCGATTCATCGGTAAAGGTGGTGGAAGCATCATCCCCGTCGAAATGCAGGAGTACTTTGGTATAGGAATCGTCTACAGCCATGCCTGCCCCCTGTTATACGTCGGCCCCGGTTATCGAAATAGTTATACGCAATACGTCTGTCGCTATAACTGATTGCGAACTAGACAATTTGCTCGAACAAAACAGCACCGCTCCATTTGCCGCTTCGTCGCCCTTGGTGGAGTTGGACAGCAAGGATCCGCCGTAAATCGTTTTGGTATTGTTGAACGTGAATACAGCCTTGTTGGCTGAATTGGTCATTACCTTAGACGAACTGGCGGCCTCATTGTAAGCGGGGCGTGTTGCCTCGTCGTATGCCTCACATTCGGTATAGCCCGGTACCGCATAAGTGTTGGTCACAAGCGGGGTATAATCGTTCTCGAATACCGCAACGTACCAGGTCCCTATCTGAGTCGCACCGTGGAAGCCTACGTTAAGCAGGCTATCAATGCCCTCGTTAGTGCATACGTTAGGGGTATGGTCCTCATCGCGCTGCACAAGCTTCCCTGCTTTTGTGCGCCGGAAGAACTCCCAATCCCAAAGCGTTCTGACGTCGATACTGCCCGACAATCCCCTCATCCGCTCTGCCGATATTGTCATTATTTCCTTAAAAGATGCTTTGTGCATTGTCTCCCCCTATATCTGTTCAGTGTGTAGTTTGCGCAATCCCTTGCGTTTGATAAATCCCGGTCTCAGCGGACGCAGGTTCATTACCATTGAGTATTGGCCGCTCTTGAGCAGGGTAGGGTCAACGCCTGTAATGCACCCGCCGGCAAACGGCACTGTCTTTAGTGGTGTGAGTTTCTTTTGCTCGCCCATTTACTTCACCGCGTCCGATTTGGCGATTATGTCGGTCTTCTGCTGGCTCGACTTGCTAGATCCAAAAAAGAACTGAAGGACCTGTCCGAAGCCTGTAGAGAGTGCCCCAAAAAGCATGAAGACAACCCCCGTCTGGTCGGGTGGTAATGCGACAATCAGCAGGCAGCCGATGAGACCAAAGAACCCTCCGACCACGACCCAGGCGAGAATATAGAGGTTCATATCTCCCTTGCCTGTGAGCTTCTCATGGTCAACCCGCATGTTTCTCGCGCCCTGAATATCCTTCAACGTAAGGTCGTACTCTTCCCTCTCGATCTTGCGGATTTCAATCAGGTAGGCGTTCTCTGCCTGCACGAGTTTTACCTTGGTCTCGGGGTCGGTCGTCAACGCCTGCAAGATGGCTTCTGGTTTGGCGTCTTCAGCCAGGCCAAATGCCTTAATGATTGCGGTCAGAGCCACGCCGATAGGCAACGACGCCCCTCCTGTTACAGGGACAAGGGCCGCACCCAGAGCAGGAGCGAACGAGGCCACCTTAGCAGCTATTTGTTTCAGTATGTCCATTGCTATCCCCCTATTTTCGAGTACAGATTCAGAACGCGGTTAATCCAGCCTGCAAAGTATTTCGACTTGTTCAGGCCCTGATAGTGTACCATCCTGTTCAAAAGAAACGCTTGCCAACAATCACTTTTAGCAAGGATTTGGCGCGCCCTACTAGGACCTTGATTGACTGCACAATCGAAAACGCATATGTCAAGAGGGTACGGCAGGTTGTCACAGCCCATTGGACGCCAGTAATTAACGGCGTATATATTTTTCGCCTGATCCAATGTAATATTTGCGATATCCAAACTCGGAAAAGCCCTTTTACTGATTCCATACTTTGTTTCGCCGCCTGGATCATCCTTATCATTTTCGTATCCCCCTTCGAAACCTATTACGAGTTCGAACGCCTTATCAAAGTTGTCCTTCATTTAGTACTCCTTATCCCTCAACTTCCCGAGTATCCGCTCCCCTTCCAGGAAGGAAATACGGGATTCATGGCTATCGAGTTTCAAAAAAAACTTCAGATGGTCCACACGGTTTTCTCCAAACATTGCAAGGATGTTTTGGTGTCGTTCCTCGCTAAGCCTATCGTTGCGGTTTATCAATCTCCGCAGATACCACCCAAGTATAGGGATAGCAACTACGGCTATAAAAGCATTCATTGTCAATTCAGGCATATGTCCAGCCTCCAAAAGAGAGTATCCTACTAGTAGTAAGGGCCGAAATCCAAGAATACTGATTCCATCGTTTTGTCTGCTGACAATGTCCCGGCAAACGACCGTAACGCTTCTGCTAAGCTGGACGTAAACTCGTCCTTCTCGCTTGCGCTGGCCTTCTCCGCAGCCTTGGGATCTGATTTCATCATTATCAGAGCCTTTGGGGCGATGAGGTGATGAAATGGTTCAGGCAAATCCGAGATTAACCCGTAATACTTGCTCGCGGCCCCTGTTTGTGCAGCCAGAGTGCATACCCGAGCAGAAGAGTAGCTATTGATTGCATCCACCCAACTATCTGTGACGTTCTCAATGTACATCCCATTGTAATAACTTGCTAAGGAGCGAGCCGAACTGGCAAGGGTTAAGGACAACGCACCTCCCGCCGTTGATAATCCTTGGTCAAGCTCCCTGACGCGCTTCCAGTACCACGAAGTAAACGTATCATTGCAGTCGTCTGCGTCTATCTTGATTACATCAACATACGACAGTTCTGCCCCAACAAACATTGTGGTAGCGTACCGTGAATAACCGTACTTCGAGCCGGCTGTGTTGCCGGAGTGTTTCTGATTGATTGATATCGGGTCTATCTTGTCGCCGTTGGAATTCTCGAGCCTTCGAATCAGGTGTACATCCCCGGGAATTACGATTACCGAACTAACCGCAGTCACGCTTACGGATACCTGAAAAAGCTCGGGGAACCTGACGGTTAAAATGTTCCAAATGTAGCGTTGAGCATCATTGATCTTTACCATTATGTCCGAGTTGTCAAAATTGCCCGTGGTGTCAGTCCCGTTTACGTATCCAGTCGAATACTCACCCAGGCCCCGGCGAACTTCTCCAAGTATCTGATAAGCGTTTTGATACATTATCTCCCCCGTGAGGGTTTCTCGTTCTGGTCTATTAATTTCTGAAGCATGCCTTCTAAGGCCGAAAGCCTTGACTTCAGTTCCTTGTTTTCCGCAACCAGCGCGTCGCTGGCCTCTCGTTCCTTATCCCGCACAACGTAGGGCTGGTTCAGGGCAATTCCAAGCTCCTCTGCGTACTTCCTTACCATTGCCGGAGGCGTGAGATATGACGCACCCTGTGTCTTGCGCCCTTCGTTCGTCTGATTGTACGTCTCTACCTGCCGAATTTTGAATTCCCGGTTGATCTTGCGCGCCTTGGATCCAATGTCGTCCTCAGTGTCGCCGTACTTCAAGAATGTGATCCCGCGCTGTCCAAATGCGGTAAGTATGTGCTTGGCGCAGGCGTCTTCCATCTCTTCTTTATGCCCTGACGGAAACGAGTAAACTCTTCCCTGATAAACCGGGGCCATATCTTCATTTGTTGGATTCCATACTAATATCATTGTATTCTCCTTTGTGCCTTGTGGGGGATTTAGCTCGCGCTAACTTCGCTCACACGACTTTTAGGTTCAATCCTGCGGAAAGCCGAGTTGCCCTTTCCGGTCCCCGCCCTTCGACTAAAGGCGTTCATCAGTTGTATCTTGTTGTCTTTGGTGAGGTCCCTGAACTCTTCGGACGCGCGCCGCTTGTCAGCCTCCCTGACCTGCTCCATGTGCTTGGCGACGGCCGTCAGCCTATCCTGCACTCTTGTGTTGGTCATATCGCCCGACCGTACAAAATTAAGGTCAACATCGTTGGGCTGCCGGAACACGCAGTTTTCCATCCCGGCGACTGTGGCTATCGGGACGGGGCCACCAATGGTGCGCTCGTAGGTAACAACAAACTTCTCAATCTTGCTGTTGAAAAAGCATCCGAGTTTCGGATCAACTTCGTGAAGCTTTTTCAGAAAGAGTCTATCTACGTTCATAAATCTCCTTTAAAAGGGGGCCAGTCGCCCAGCCCCCGAAGGTTGTTATGATACTGACGGATTAAGTGACAATCCAACTTTAGCAGCCGTTTCACCAAGCGGCGTGCAGTGAATAAACGCCACCTGACCGGTTGCGATAAGATCGGTCGCACCGACAACCACGCTCTTGTCCATGATTATATCAAGGGAGGTCGAAGCGGAACTGAACGCATAAGTCATTGCCGCGCCACCGCCATAAATCCAGTTGTAGAATATGCAGTTTTTGAAGGTGACACTGCGGTCGGCCAGAGCAGCCGCCTTAACGAAGAAGGCATCAGCCGTGGACCAGGAAATGAACATACAATCTTCAAAAACTGTCCTCGCACTAGCCGCCTCGAGGGATACCAGGCAGTTAGCCGCCGACCGTTTGATGGAATCAACTCCAATAGTGCAGCTACGGAAATAGTTTTCAGATCCCGTGATGCTCAGGAGCTTGTACCCAGCAACAGCCGCTTCGGTATCGTTCATCGGTCCGGCGATATGGCAATTGATAAAGCTGTTACGATTCCCGGTAACGCTCAAACCGACTGTGTTACCCGAGTTACCACGCCCATGCTGCCAATAGATGTTCCTAAACTCGTTACCGTACCCGCTGATAGTGGTAAGCGGGGTAAAGTTGGCACTGTGACCGATACGGGATCTGTGGGCCATCCGCGCCTCGGGATACATACCGATAAGCTTGCACTGGTTCTTGGACCAGGTAATGGTAGCCGCAAGCGAGTTGCTATCAGGGGCAAGGAAAATAGCGTCGTTACGCCCGATAGAATTGCTGTCGTTGGAAAGCGCAGCGTAGGCACTTGCGAGACTGGTAAAGGTCTTCTCTTTTCCCAGTTTGCTTCTCCAATAGTAATAGCTCGCGCCGTCGGTATCGCCAAAGCAATATACCCTGTTGGCAATCATCGCGTCGTTGATTTTTGAGGGGTCTATGCCTGCATCCCAGGCCACGTTCTTGTCTTTAATCATTTGAATCTCCTTTGTTTGATAGTTTACCCTGAAGGAGGGGCCGAAGCCCCTCGCTCAGATACTGGTTGATTAGTATACGCTTGGCTCGGTAAGGTCGTTCAGGGAGCTCAAGCAGTTACGCTGTTCTGTCCCCAGGTTAGTGTAGATCCGAAGGAACAAATCGAACTCGTCATAGCCTGACCTTCTGTGCATATTGCTACCGTCAAGATTTCCCCAGCCCAGCGGAGTCATTTCGTACTTCTGAATGACGCCCTTAGGCATGAAGCGAATCTTGTTCGGCTGGCACATAGGATCGATGACTATCTCAACGGAACCGTCGCCGCCGGAGAAGGTCAAGGTCTCGTATCCGCCCTTCAGGGTCCCGGGCTGGAAGCGCACGTCACCGATGAGCAGGTTAGCGTACTTCCTTCTCTGGCCAAGGCCCATCAGGATCTGATTTACTTCCTTGCCGGAGTTCATCCTGGTCAGGTCACAAGCCTGCAACATCAGGTCGATGCTCAGGTCGCGATTAACGCTCGAATTGCTCAGGATGTTCGCTTTCCACTTCGGATAGCTAGCAACAACGATATTCTCGAAGGTGGACAGATTAGTACCATCGTCGAAAATACCTTCGATCCCAACAATTTCAGCCGCCTTATCATCCGAGGTCCAGGAAGCATCACGCGCGCCAAGGTGGACAGCAATTGAGGCCGCCGCAACTTCTGTGGCGTCATTGGTGTAACCAGCAATCGTGCTGTTCGGGTGGTCGGTAAGATAAGTTTGTCCGGAAATCTCAAACGTGACAACTTTGGTCGCCGGATTAACGATACTCACGCGCTGGCCGCAGCAAGTAGTTATCGGGGTTGAGCCGGCGCTGTTGAACATATCAACCAGCATCCCCTCCTTGAAGTACTTCACACCCAAATCGTTATCAAACGTACCAGTAAAGGTAGCCGAGGTAGACGGGGTCATGGCCGCACTCAGGGTCCCGAGCTTCCCGAAGCCATCGGAATGACACTGGCGGTTAAGGTCGTTCACGAGGCCCTTGTATAAATCATCCATTTCATCGGACAAGCCATCCACGAACGCTGCTGTGTCGCCCTTTGCAGCCTCAATCATCGGACCTGTTAAGCGCAGGGATCCGTAAATGTACTTCGGGAGTATTGTCCCTTGGTCCTTCTTACCGGTCATCGGGGTGGGCAGCTTTGCAGACTCAGCCCTGCCGCCGACAGACTGATTTCTCTCATACCGGAGTCCAAACACATAGCCGAGGCCTTTGGGCTGTCTATCGGACTTCGAGAACAGGTTGTAGGTTGTCTTTTCGTCATTAAACTGATTGGTCAGTCCAACGCCATAAACATTTTTCAACAGGTCAGCAAGATTGGTCAGGTCAGAATATGTACTCATTTTTTATTATCCTTTTCTAAGGAGTGCCCTTGAAAAAAGCAGTCATTCTCTCGGCCGCCATCTTTCTGGCATCCTTGAGTTTAAAGTTCTTTGTCTCTTCTGCCGCAGGCGCTGGTTTGGTTCCGCCTCCGGTAGGTCCAATGTCCGGCACTTCAACCTTGCCAGCAAGGTAGGCTTTAATAGTCGCCTGCTGGAATGCTTCCAGTTTCTTGCGGGCATCAGCCACCATTTTCTTGACGGCTTTCTTGTCGGCGATATCAATCTCGTTGCAGGAGTTCCCTACCCCGAGAAATTCAGCCAGAAACGCCTTATCTTCCTTCGGCAGGTCGCTCAGGGTAGAGGATACTTCGCTCTCGTAATCCTTAATTGCCTTAGCTGCCGCCGCGTCTGCGTCCCTCTGCTTCTTGGAGCTCTCGTCTTTGGACTTAAGGTCTTTAAGTTCTTTCTCTAGCCGTTCGGCCCTCTGTTCGGGAGTTTCCGTTTCTTTTAACTGCCGCTCTTTCTGCTCTTCCCAGTACTTCTCGTACTTGTCGAGCGTTTGGGAGCGTTCCAGGGCTTTCTCGAGGGCTGACACGTCGCCGACTTTACCTTTCAGTGTCTTCCCAAGTTGGATATGCTCAACGAGGACCTCGAAGTCCTCAAACCCGTTAGCTTCCATAATGTCCTGGACTTTCTTTTCCGTCTGGCGAGCACTGATCCACTTCGGGTGCTTGTCAAACGGCAATGTCTCGGGGGACGGGTCCGAATTTGCGTCCGTTACTGCGGTTGACGGGTCCGCTTTTGCGTCGGGTGCGGGTGACGGGGCCGCATTTGCGTCTTTTACTTCATCTAACATATCTTTCTCCTTTTTGTTCTCTTCTCGGTTTGCTCGCAATCCCGATAGAGACGGGTTATTTGCCGTAATACTGATAATCGTCAGAGGGGTAATACTGTTTGCCGTCCTTCCCACCCTTCCAAACGTTGTACACTTCTCGCATTTCCGGGAGGATTTCCGTCCCGGGCCGTACCATACCCTTGACTATCCTCCTTAACATGCGATTAGCGCGACGTTTGTCTTGCTTCTCGCTCTCGCATAGCGTCATTCCCATAATGGGTGTGTGTCTTCTGGAACGGCTCATAAATGGCTCAATCATAATCACTGAAATAGATGAACCCAAAAAACATAATCAAGGCCAAAATCAAACAAAAAGTATGAAAGGCGTCAGGATTGAAATTACGAATCAGTAGACTCCCCATTGTCAGTTACCTCTCTATCGGTAGAGATTGATTTGCCGTGTTGTACCCAATCCTCAGTGGTCGAAACAAAAATACGGTCCCAATTCTCACGCCATTTGGCACTTGTAGTCTTAAGTCCTGAGCAGTACATGTTCTCAGTCATTTCCCCTCCTTAGTGTTGGCGTGGATGGCCCGGATCTGCCGCTTAGCGTCCCTGAGCGTCAAAGGCTTCTTGCTGTGCCCCTCGGGAGTGTTCGGGCTAGTAACAACGTATCCTTTACCTTTTTTCTCGATTTTATATGGCATTACACTTCCTCCCCGGGCATCATACCTTCAGGTGGTGGCCCAGGCTGCGGTCATGCCGCCGGCGATCCTTGCTGCGGTGCCCCTTGCTGCGGTGCCCCACCTTGAGGTGCTTGCATGGCCGCTTGCGCTTCTGCGTCTGCCACCTCCTGACCCTTGGCGAGGATCTTGTGGAGCGAGCAATGATCGATCAACACTTCCTGCCCCTTCTTCGGCAAGTCCTTGAACTCCGAGGAAAGAATGAACCTGCGATGTATCTCAGCGTGTACCTTGTGGTTATCGAACTTAAACGCCGGATCATCGTTGATAGGCATATCGTCAGGGTTCAGGGTACCGTCCGCTCCTATCGGGGCGATAAAAATGTTCTCGTAGGAATTAGCGGAGATTTCCGCGTTCTCGTCATCGGCGCGCGCTATGTCGGCGTTTTCGTAGTCGGCAAAGCCAGCAAGTCCCATGCGAATCAACAGGTCCTGCCGAATCTCGGGGTTGTTAACAACGTCTCCAAGCATCCCCTGTCCAGCAAGCTGCATCAAGAGTTGGTTCTTACCTGCATTAGTTGAGCTCAATCCCGAATCGAGCTCCATCCGCACGTCTGTGTTGTTGTGAAGGTCTGAAGCCTTGAACTGCTTGATGTTGACCTTATTTCCACGGCCCACGATCTTGATTGTGCGCTCTTCAGTGTACAGTTCCTGCACGACAAGCAAGCGTTTCTTCTGCACGCGGCCCCAGGACAGTTTAAAACGATCAACGTCCGGCTGGTGCCCCTGCATTGCGGTATCTCTCAGGATATCTACCTGTATCCCGCTCGCGCTAGCGGATGGAGGCACGCCCTTTAATATGTTCTTCGGGTCGCCAGACGAATCCTGAATCTGCACCTTCATGTTGTTGCGGTGTTCGAACACTTGACTGGGCAGTGGGGTACCATGCTCTATTGACGGCTTCTGTCCCCCTGACATTAGTGGGTCGTATTGCAGCATCAACAGACCAAGTCCGCCCTCGTTTACCCTTTTAATCCCGATTTCGCCCGGGGTAATTACTCTAGGACGGCCCAAGCCTCGCATGTTTATTTCAACTTGCTGGTCGATCAGGTTCAACGTGTTCTGCGGGCTGATTAAGTCATCCACGCCAGACCGGGACCAGAATCGTCCTGGAACATACTGAAAGTGGAAGTCGGTCAGAGAGTAACAGGACTTGCCCTTCTCTGCCTTGATCGGGAGACGGTCAGCGTTGACGAGTATCTTGCCCCCTGCGCTAACGATGTACTTGCCGTGCGGATACTTCTTCGATGGCTTGAACTCCACCTCTTTAAACACGCACAGGTCTTCGGAATCGTAGTCAGTCAGTCCGGTCTCATCCAGGCCGATGCCCTTCCAATTCGAAACGTTCCCGACAAGCTTCGCGAGCCGTTTCTGGTAGTCAAGCGACTGAGTATCATCAGTCTGCACCAGCTTCGTGCCGAAAGTATCCTCGACCCACTCCTTGCGCTTCAGACTCTGCATGCCGATGTACCGCATATCCTCGAGAGCGGTCTCGATCGGGTCAACGCGCACGTTAAATGGCAGGATAGCGTCAGATCGCACGTCACCTGTGGTCACGATGGAACCCTTGGAATTAATAAACCAAGAGCCACCTTCCTTGTACGGGTAGGTCCTGATAAACGACGTACCGCAAAGTACCATCATCACGGCCGCTTTCTCACGCTCGTTGTGCAGCCGATAATCGTCGATACTCTCGCAAAATACTAAGACCTCCTCAGCTAACTGGGAGGCCATAACGTCGCGCTTCTCGGAGGAGTTGGGCCATACTCTAGGACTGTACTTCTGGTTGAGCAACAACGCCTTCTGACTATTAACATAGTCGCTAATCTCATTGCTAACAGGGGTCGGTATCCAGTCGGGCATTGTGCGCCGCACGAACGTTTTACCAGTCTGCGACCAGCTAAGCCACTGCTCGCCCAGGGCGTAGAGGATGTTTCTGAACCAAATACGCTCCAACTGCTGGCGCGAGTAATCAGAGGTGTCGTCGAAAATATTATCAATCTCCGCGATTAACACCGCTTCGTCAGGCTTTGTCTTGCTTTTAAACAGATCGAGTATTCCCACGATGCCCCCCCTATGATATCGGTATATCCCTGTCGTAATCGGCCTGTATCTCTTTCTTCAGGTCCTCAACAGCTACAACCTTAACAGCTTCCTGGCCCTTGGAGTACTCACCGTATGTGCGGGCCATAAGCCTATCGAGCAGGTCCTTGGTCTGCGCGTCCTTCAGTTTGCGCTCTCTGATAATTAAACACTCATGAAATGCTATCCACCCAATGAGAATACACACTACTGGAAAAAGGTCGCTCATAACTCGCACCTATTAATCATCCACCTGACCGTAAAGATATTCGCATGCAGGCGAACTCTAATTTCACGCAACGTTTTTGCAACAGGCGAAGTCCGAACAGTAAACTGTGGCTGCTCAATCTCTAATACAGGGTCGATTGACATTATCGGGTCCAGTTGTTCCCTAAGATCACCAAGCAATCCTGTTAGTGTGCTGACCGCTTCGTGAAGTTCGTTAATCTCAGAGACAATCTCCCTCTGTGGTTCCATCCCTATGGGATTCTCATACCCTTCTTTCTCGTTCATCGCGTCTCCTTTCTTTAGTCTCCCTTATCCGAGATAACGGGAGCTAAAAGTCTGCGTAATCCTCTAAGTTATCCTGCTTGCGACGTATCTCAGCAAGCTCTGTCCACGCAACAGTTGTTACGTTCTGCTCCTTCTTTACCTCTTTGGGCTTCCGTGGTCCCTCACTAATCGGTCGAGCCAGCAACAAGAAACAAATCGAGTCGAAGCTGTGGTCCTCGCCGTCGGTGTCGATATCCTCAATGTTACGTTCGTCCTGCTGCAACATCGGGATAGTCCGTATAAAGTTAGTGCACCTCTCGTACACTCTCAACATAGGCGGCTCATCCGCTCGAATCCTTAGCCGATCGTGAAACTGGCGTACCTTCTTAACTCTATCAGCATCACCAGGATAGCCCTGCACGCCGCACTCCCTGAATACCTCGGCTGTCGCCTTGCCCTGCCCTCCGCCCTTGTAATCAGGCTTCTTCGAGAAGCAATCCGGACTCAGTATCCTGATAATGTTGCGCTTGCTGATACCAATGCGCTCTTCTCGAGCCTTAATACCCTCAGCAATCTCGCTGTCCGTGAGCCTCAATCCTGTATCAGGCTCACCAGTCGAGCCGTAGTACTCATCAAACACGTGTATTCGCCCGTCGCCGTCTAACCACGACCAAAGGACGCTAAAAGGCTTGCCGTATCCCCAATCAAATGTCATGTAGATCGGGCTGGTCTCACCTATCGGCGTATCGTTTGGCACTCGGTGTGCAGGGCCGAACTCCGGGAACGCCTGCCCCAAGAAGATGTTCCAGTCGCCATCTTTAAACGCCTTGCGCAGTGTCTCCGGTAGCGTGTCAAGCTGTTGCCAGTAGCTAGCTGGTAAGTGCGGGTTATCATCAGCCTTGCTCGGGATGTAGGCGAACTGGCTGCGATAATCAACAGGCGAAATCCACTCGCTCGGGAACTGCTTATCCATCCAGAGTTGTTTAACCCAGCCATGCCCGATGCTGCCGGGGTTAGTCCCCGCTATGAACTGACAATCAATATCCTCAAGTCCAGGCCAGCGCAGTCGAGTTCTCAGGTGAGTGAACGTGTCGTAATCGTTCTTGGTAAGCTCATCCACTGCTATCATCGCAAACTCGGAGCTCGCGTATTTACTCGGATCATCCAGGTTACGAAACACAATAACCCCAGAGCCGTATTCTGGGGCCAATATAAAGCAGCGTCCGTAATCCTTATGATCGTTGTGCGACTTGCCAAGCCAGTCAGGAAACTCTCTGGAAATCTTGGATAGTTGCCTATCCTTGAGCGCAGGGTAATTTTCACACGCCAGCATTATAACCGCGCCTGTTATCCCTTGCATAAACAGTCGCATGTGCTTCTTGACGCAAAACCAGCGCAGGAGGTAGCTATTGTGGGTCGGGATCATGGTCTCGCCGCACAAATACATATGAGAAGGAGCGTCCACCGAAATGCACTTCAGCGGTACTTGGTCTACCTCTTCAACCTTAACGATATACCTGCGGTCGTGTGTGCCTCTAAACCCGTCAATCTTCTGTCGTGCAAGTTTCCTTTCAAGGCGGAAGGCAGGCATGTTGGTAATGAACTTCATCCTCCATCGAGGACCGTAATCAATCCCGTTCAACTTAGCGCGTGACTCGCACGCTGTTACCTTGATACCAAGAGATAAGATTAATTCCCTGACTCCATCAACCAACTCTTTCCGCGTCAGCGTGATTTCGCACTGCCCTCGTGTGTCGCAAGTGCCGTCCGTGTCCATCAATCCTTGAAGTAACGCTAGTCTCTGGTCAACAGACGCCCTAAGGTACTGCATAGGGATATGTTTGTTTCCTTGTACACCTATTTGTTTAAGCTTACTGACAAGGCCAAGAATGTAATGACTCTTCTCGCTCTTGTGATGGCTAACCCTGTATCCATCCTTTTCAATCTCTTCGAATATCTGCGGGTCTATCCCTGTTAGACCCCCGCTTATCGACGTTCCGTCACCTAACCATGACCCCAGAGTGTAGGGAGGCACTACCAACTCAGACTTAGGTAACTGTAAAGGACCGCATACCCTAACCGCATGATTAGCCTGGGGTCCTTTGTAGAGCGTGTCTTTAATCTCCTGCGTGGTCTTAATGGACGGCACAACAGGGGCACTTACATAATGACTTGCAACTTCTGAATTTCGTACAGCAAGGTCCGGTCTCTTACCTGTAGACCGCGATGCTCTTGACGCCCTGCGCTGCGCTCTGAACTCAGGAGACCTACGCAGTGACGCCTGAATATCAGCCATCGTCTCAGTAACCCACTGATGCCTCGCTCCCGCTACAAGCTCGCTACCATCACTAAACGTTAGCTTGTACGTGGTCTCATACTGTACTTCTGAGACCCAATCAACGTTGCACACCTTGCCGTGTTCGTCGTACACTTGGTCGCCGGGCTTAAGGTCTTCCATGGTGGTCCAGCCGTCAGGTGTTGGAATTACTGTGCTTATCGCCAGAAGTTTACCGCCACCTAGTGCGCCGCCGTAAAGCAGGAACTTTACCCCACCAGACTCAGCAACCCTTGTCGCCTCACGCTGTCTTGGAGTAAACTTTGCTAAATCTCGGTTAAAGTTGAGGGCTTTCGCCTTCGCGTTTTGTTTCACTAGGTTTCATCATCCGTAAGCACTACCAAAGGCTTGGTCACTGTGATTTCGTGTCGTTCGAAGTCTCCGTATTTCCGGGGGAGCAATTTAGCAGCCACCCACTTGCGGGCGTCCACCCTCAACCTTGACCGGTTAACAAACTCCTTATTCTGTAATCGTTTTGCAGACTTACCTTCAGGTGTGTCGGCCTCCGAAAACATTACGTCCTCACTATCGTCGTCGGCGATTGAAATGATCTGATCGGCCATTACTTCGGCCTGCGCTTCCCTTGCTTTAACGTACAGCTCCCTAAACTCTTCCTGGAAGGGAGATGTATAGAAAAGCCAGCGCATTACAGTGGACATACGCGGCATTCCGTCTTGTTTCAGAATCGTGTTAAGAGGGAATCCCTGGGATATCAACGCACAGATAGTCTCGGCAAGCGTCTTATTGTATTTGCTAGGCCGCCCACCTGGATGTTTTTTTTTAACTTCCTCGCTCACTCCATCCCTCCATCAACCGGATACGTAAACATCAGGTCCCTGATAGCCTCAAACATCGTCTCGCCCTGTCCATACTCAGTTGGTGCATTACTGATGGCGCGGTTGTAGCCGGTATTAGCGTAATATGCCGTATAGTTGTCGCCATACTTATCAATCCTGATATTCATCGTCATACTCCATCTCAACTATCTGTTTTTGTTCTGTTCTGAGTATTCGCCTGCCGTAGAGGTTACAAGTCTTCTCCTTATCAACAATCTCTCTCAGCATTTCGAGGCGTATATCGGATGAGGTCAGCATAGCCTTCTTTCTGTTCAGTCTACGATTTCTATTTTCCACTGGTTGCTGTCGTTCGCTTTGAATACCATAGAGCATCCGTAGAGCTCCTTGCTTCGTTCCGCGTATCCGCAATATCCTTCAGACCCTAGCTTCTCACGAGACTTCTGCGTAATCTCGCCATCAAAACAATATGATTTGGGGATATGCACAATGATTCTCTTTCCCAGCAGTCCCTTACCTTCGAATCTGATTGGGCAAGCCGTCTTCATGATTCCAATCTCCTTACCGTCTTGGAAATCTACGAGCTTGAAGCCATTACGTTTTGATACGGATTGCATCTCCTGTTCAAACTGTTCTTTTGTTGTTGCGTTACCGGCCATTTACCCACCCGTAGTCCTCGGGCTCTTCGTCCAGGTATTGCTCACCGTCGCTAAACTCATCAAACTCATCACTTGCTTCCGCCTGCGTCTTTGGAATAAGAAGTTCGTCTCGCATGGTGTCCTTTTTTAGGGGTTACGTCAACCCCGGTATCGCCAGTTACGGATTGACATTATTACCGGATACTCGACCCCTTTTTTAGATGCCCGCCGGGGTGCGCTTTGGCTCATGGATCGGAGCACGTCAGAGGCGTGGCGGGCTGATTCAGGTTATTGTAGCTATCTCTTTCATGGTTTAAAGTATACACGTTTAAACGTTAAAGTCAATCTTTTTCTTCACTTTTTTCTTGACTTTTTAAAACATTATTTATTTCGCGTAGTTATGCCCTAAAAAATATTTCAAACCAATTTTACCCCAACGACTTTATGAGGGATATGCAGGAACACCCACTAGAGATTACTGGGGCATGGTTAATAGTGCTTTGTGCAATCTTCTGGGAGGGTGGAATTTCAACCAAAAGTCTGAAGCAATGGAGCAAAATTTTAGGAGAAAATAACAAAAAAACTCTTCAATTTTAAAATATTTTGAGAAAAAAAAAGTCGGAAATATTTTATTTTTGGA
>Ga0247841_10002391_pt1 | contig 37728 bp, 38 predicted proteins | sample LaCruzMarch2015__2_FD_192410 | JGI IMG/M metagenome (GOLD analysis project Ga0247841, IMG submission 192410) | Freshwater microbial communities from meromictic Lake La Cruz, Castile-La Mancha, Spain - LaCruzMarch2015_18m | ecosystem: Environmental > Aquatic > Freshwater > Lake | place: Spain... | reverse complement strand
GCGGTACAACTTGGACACGAAAAGGTCAGCCAAGTTAGACAAAACGATGAATGTGGAATATCGTTTGTCGGTGAGGCCAAGCTCAAGCCAGATGATATCCTCGAATTTATCCTCGTTGAAGAACACCTAAGATCTATTAAAAAGAAAAACGGCTAGGGAATTTAGAATTTTTTCTGCTATTATATTGTAAAAGGAGGAAAAAATTCCCGATCCAATTAGTGCTAGAGTTTTGGGTTCATCAGACCAAGCTTTCTCATTAGCTTCTGCGGTTTTTGGTCAATTTAACTGGCTCTCCGTCATCGATATTGTTGTTGTCGCAGTAGTTTTTTATTGGTTTTACTCCTTAATCAGAGAAACGCGGGCCGTGCAGATTATTTATGGAATTTTAATCTTGGTTTTGATTTGGATTGCAGGCAGATTACTGCAGCTACATACGCTAAATTTTATCCTCCAAAGCGCGCTTGGTGCATTGATAATCGCCATCCCTGTTGTTTTCCAGCCTGAGCTACGTAATGCCTTGGTCAAATTAGGACGAACAAAAATTTCAAACAACTTCTGGGATTTAAAAAAGAACGAGCTCGAAGAAATTATCCATACGATTACCGAAGTTTGCACAATACTATCAAAACAAAAAACGGGAGCAATTATCGTACTAGCTAGAAACGATCGACTAAGAGAATTAGTCGAAAAAGCCAAACCTCTAAACGCCGACATATCGGCTGAACTATTAATCAATATTTTTACTCCAAAAACACCGCTTCATGATGGCGCAGTTATAATTTCTGGCAATAAAATCAAGGCGGCGGGAGCAATTCTGCCTCTATCTGAAAGTAGATTCGACTATCACCTTGGAACTCGCCATCGCGCCGCCATTGGGCTTTCGTCAAATTCGGACGCTGTTATAATTGTTATCTCTGAAGAGACAAGCAAAATTTCCCTGGCGGAAGATGGGGTTTTGGAGACCGATCTCTCTCCTGTCCAGATTGGAAATAGACTTAAAAATCTACTAAAAATAGATTCTCTAAAACAAAAGAAATGAACCGATTGAAAAATTTATTTTTGAGAAACTGGAAGGCAAAGCTAATTACTTTGGTCGGATCTTTTTGTCTTTGGATAATTTTAGCAGCTCAACAATCGGCAATAGTTGCCTTTCCTGGTCAACTACCCGTGGAATTTAAAAACCTAAACAGCTCACTTGTAGCTTTGGCTAATAATGACTTTGTTTCAATAAAATTCTCGACTCAATCAATCAATCTAAGCTCGGTCAAGGAAAGCAATTTTTCGGCTTACATTGACCTGACTGACCTTAGCGAAGGAACTTACACCAAAGATATTACCGTGACGAGCAAAGATCCTAATATTCAGATTGTAAGCATTGCCCCAAACAAAACTACGGTTAGAATCGAAAAGCAGATCAGCAAGAAAGTTCCCGTAAGCATAAGGGTTGACGGAGTGGCCAAGCAAGATTTTATTGCTTCAGACTCCAGTTCAACGGTAACAGAGGCAGAGGTGCTCGGCCCCGAAAGTATCGTAAAAACGGTTAGTGAGGCCGTCGCAGTCATTAAGTTAAACGGTGAAGGTGAGGATTTTCAACGGTCAGCGGATCTCGTGGCATTTGGCGCAAACGGCGAAATTATAAAAAATATTAGCTTTAATCCGTCCACGATACCGGTCAAGATAACTATCAGTGCTTCCGCTCAGGCAAGAAGCGTCGGAATCAAAGTTGCCCTAGAAGGATCGGTTGCGCTCGGGTATCAGGTTAGCGCAATTACAACCGACCCAGAAATTATTACCATTAGTGGCTCAAGCGAAAGTCTTTCTTCAACAAGATATGTCGAAACGCAAGCCATAAATGTTAACGGGTTAAATCAAGAAAAGACTTTTACAACTAAGTTGAATATTCCAAGTGGGATAGTCGTTGAGGATAAAAACCAGACAGTTAAGGTAAAAATTACTGTTACCAATTCTGCAAATATTAAAGAGTTCAAGGTTTCGCCTTCTGTTACTGGCCTTAATGTGAATCAGAAAGCCTCAATAGATCCATCGGAGATATCGGTTTTTGTCTCAGCCGAGGATAAAGTATTAAATTTAACAAATCCGCAGAGCATTACCCTAAAAATTGATGTTAGTTCTATCGGCCCAAATGGCCAAGTAGTTTTAAGCCAAAACCAGCTTGGTCTGCCAAGTGCGGTTAGTTTTGTCCGCTTCGGACAGGATAATCTTAAAATAACCATCTCGGGTCCATAAATACGACCTCAACGGGTTGACAATCTCCTTAAAACGTGTAGAATAGACACAGTTTCCTATGAAATTTGAATTAGAAGAGCCACCTTCAAAACGGTGGCAAGAAAAAATTGGTCCCATATATCTTAAGAGTTTAAAGACACTTGTAAATGTAGCCCTGCAGTGTCAAAAACTCTTTTTTAGGTTAAAACCAATTACTTTAGATAACAAAAACCTGCTATTACAGATAGCGTTTTTGTTTGTTCTTACGCTTATACCATGGATATCTGAAGCATCTGTTAACGAGCAGATATACTCTGATTTGAAAAAGTACTCTGAACCTGTAGATCCCCTAAAAACAGGCCAATTTGTTCAAATGATGTCCAAATATACACCTGGGCTTGAAGTAAAGGCTCAGGACGTCGCCTTGACCCTTATGACTAAGGAGAGCGCAGATTATACCTTATCGCAACAACTGGCTGTTAATAGCACGCAGGACATCCCTGAACCTACCCGCCAGGACGCTACGTACGTTGTACAGCCAGGAGAATCAATTACACAAATAGCTCAAAAATTTAACCTCCACGTTGCATCGATTTTGGATGCTAATGGAATCAAACCAGAAGATGCGAACAAAATTAAACAGGGTACGATTCTAGCCATCCCCTCCTCCGACACCTCGAGTTCGGATGAATGGCTAATCGCCATTCAAAAAGCCCAGGAAGAGCAACGTGCCGCCGACGAGGCAAAAAGACAGGCTCAACTTAAAAAAACCAAGACCCTTGCGGCAAGTAGCAAACAAACTGCCTCCGCCTATGACAACGTTGATCGCAGTAATTTGATTGTTCCAATTAGTAGTCGCGGTATTTCGCAATACTTTGGTAGAGGACACACTGGCATTGACTATATGGCTGGCACCGGAACACCTATTCGCGCTGCCGCCGGTGGTAAAGTTATTATTGTTTCAACAGGATGGTCTGGAGGATACGGCAATCAGGTTGTGGTTGACCATGGAGGCGGGAGAGCGACCAGATACGCCCACCTTTCGAGTATCAGTGTATATGTCGGTCAAACGGTTTCTCAAGGACAAAACATTGGAGGGTGTGGCTCAACTGGACGTTCAACAGGACCGCATTTGCATTTTGAGCTAATTATAGGCGGACGACCAGTCTCCCCGTTTTAGGCTTTAATGATTTACATTTTCTCGGTTATAGAGTATCTTCTTTAGTGTATTAAACTATTTTTAATGACAGACGAAGCTCAGATAGAAATCAGCGCAGGAAAAGGCGGCAACGGAATTGTCTCTTTTAGACATGAAAAATATGTAGCAAAAGGTGGCCCAGACGGTGGCGACGGAGGAGATGGCGGAAATATTTATTTTGAATCAACAACTCGCACCAATACTTTAAGCGATTATGTTCGAATAAAAGCTTATAGAGCAAGCGGTGGGGGAAGCGGTGGACCAGCCAAAAGACATGGAAAAAATGGCGAGGACTTAACCTTATTTGTACCAGTTGGGACTCTTATAAAAGACATGGACCAAAATATACTCTTTGACCTTACTAAACCTGATCAAAAAATTCTTGTTGCCAAAGGCGGAAAGGGAGGACTAGGTAACGTTCACTTCAAAACATCGACAAATCGCGTACCCCAAGAAGCAACACCCGGGGAAGAAGGTGAGCAAAAAATCATCGCCCTTGAACTAAAACTAATCGCTGACGTTGGATTAATCGGAATGCCAAACGCAGGCAAATCGACCTTGCTGTCGGTTATCTCTAGGGCAAAGCCAAAAATTGCTGATTATCCCTTTACTACCCTTTCACCAAACCTTGGTGTCGTCTCTTACAAAAACAAATCATTTGTAATCGCAGATATTCCTGGACTAATCGAAGGTGCCTCAAAGGGAAAAGGCCTTGGCCATCAGTTTTTACGTCATGTAGAAAGGACCAAGTTACTTGTCCACTTAATCGACTGTCAAAGTAAAGACGCGTTAAAGGATTACAAGACTATCCGCGATGAGCTGAAGATGTCAAACCCAAATATAATTTCTAAAAAAGAGATCGTCGTTTTAACTAAAAGCGACTTAGACTGCACAGAAGCTAAAAAGCATTTTAAAGACGCCCTCGTTATTTCAGCTGCAACGGGACAGGGAGTTGAAAAGCTTCTTCAACAAATAAGCAAGAGGGTTTAATTGATTTTAAACCATGATTGCCCAAGTTATCGTAAAGAAAAAGCTTAAAAACGAAGTTCTAGATTATAAAATACCAGAGCACCTATCGGTCGAAAATTTCTCTTTGGTAAGAGTTCCGTTTCGAAACACCAAAGCTCAAGCGATTGTAGTAGGCCAAAAAGAAAGTTCGAAGTTCGCGCTAAAACCGATTGACAAAATATTGTCCAAAGGACCGCTTTTCACGTCCTTGCAATACCGACTAGCAAACACTCTGAAGAGCGATACTCTTTCTAATTTAAATGAAACAATGTTTGCGTTTTTGCCCCTTCTTAACATTAAGGACCTAAAGGTGATGGGCGCAAAAACAAAGACTATAATTCACAAACCATTAAAACCAACTTTTTACATGGGTTCTTGGCAGGAGCGTTTGGAATATTTTTGCCAGAAATCAGCAGGAAGTCAAAAACAAATTCTTTTTGTTTTGCCAACGATCGATAAAATCGAACAGGCAAGAAAAACAATAAAACGCATAAGCTCAAAAAGCGACATTTTTACTTGGCACAGCAAGTTGCCAAGGGCCCAAAAGGCTAGAATCTGGCAGACGATACTAGAAGGTAAGGCCTGCATAATAATTGGGTCAAGACATTCGCTGTTTCTACCGTTTGTAAATCTTGAATATATTTTTTTAGACGACCCGACTAATTTTGCTTATCATGACGACCAAGCGCCCTATTACAATGCCCTGTCAATTTGCAAGCAAGTTACCATAATCGCTAAATGTAACCTGGTGGTTATGTCTGCGCTCTGTGATTTGCAAAGTTTCGCCAACATCACTAAGGGCAAGATAGATCTTGACGAAAACAAAACTAAACCAAAGATTGTGTTCAAGCAGTCCTTTGACAACCTTTTACGTTCACCGTTTTTCGAAAAATACCTTAAACAAAAAGTATCGAAACAAAAGCGGGTTCTGATCGTGGGACGCTACAACGAAGAAAAAATACCATTCTGCCAAGACTGCCAGTCAACAATCCCCCTCTCTACACAACCACGAAATCTTGATTCTTTGATTTGCCCCAACTGTTCAAGCGCGAAAATTAAACTTCTTGGAAAATCAGCTCTAGACGAGACCAAACACATTGAAGCAAACTACCCATTTCTCTTAAACAAGATCGGCCTAAGCGCTTCAGGTCGGCCAGTAACTGTTTGCGACATCAACGATTTCTACAAATTAAAACCGGCATTTGACACAGTAATCTTTGCTGACTTTGATCAAATTGCAGATACGCCATACGTAGGATTTAGATACAAACTTTTCAAACTTATTCTTGATACAAGGGATTTGTACATTTCGCAGGTTATTATTTGCTCTAATACCACCGAGCAATCTGACTTTATCGATCAAGTCAAAACCTCTAATTGGCAAGTGTTTCTTAAAGATCAGCTAAAGGAGCGTAAAAAACTTTCACTTCCCCCATTTGAACGGGCAGTCACCATTAAGCTCAAAACCAGTTATTCTGCAAAAAAAGAAACTGTGTTTTCTGAGTTAGTCGAAAATTTGAAATATTTTAAACCTGTTTCAACCATTGAGTCACAGGTTAAAGATGATCTATTACGAATCAAAGTCACCGGGACAGTCGCGCACAATAAATGGTCGGATTTTATTTTAGATTTCAAAACCAAAGCTCCTGATGGTTGCCATATAGAACCAGACCCCGTCGAACTCTCCTAAGTTTTCTGCTCTTCGACAAATCTGATAGTATATAGATAATGAGAATTGCATTTGTGAGCGATGCATATATTCCCGTTCCAACGGGCGTAGCCGTATCACTGCAAACCTTAAAGGTTTCTTTAGAAAAAATGGGGCACACTGTCTATGTATTTGCGCCTGACTATTTTGGGTTTAAAGATCAGGATCCGCACATCGCCCGCCTACCCGCAATTTTTTCGATGCATGAAAAATATCGCCCTACTCGCTGGCCGCTTGTAAAGATCAAGCGTCACCAGGTCGAGCAACTCAAAATAGACATTGTTCATTCGCATTATTTTTTTAAAAACTTTGATTTTGCAATAAGGCTAGCAAAAGCAGCAAAAGCTCCCCTTGTAGCAAGTGTCTACCGAATCTTTCCAGAAATCGCCAAATTAAAGCCAAGCTTTTTGCAGGGCGCTCAAAGCGCGTATGAAAATTCACTAAACGACATGATCTGCTACCTAAACAAATGCCAAGGAGTTGTCGCCCTTTCGAGCTCGAGCAAGAAGTACCTATCTGCCTTTCCAATTAATACTTCGATAGAAACAATACCGGTCGGAATATTTCCTAAAGACTTTGCGGGATTTCCTCCTCAGACAGTTAAGGCTAAGTTTTCGATTCCCCAGGAACGTAAAATTGTCCTTTTTGTCGGAAGAATTGAAGACGACAAAAACTTAAAGTTCTTGCTCAAGTCGTTTAAAAATATTTGGAAGGCAATCGACGACGTTCATTTGTTGATTGTCGGCGGTGGATCAAAATTAAAATATTACCAACAAATCGCGGCGCTACTGCCGTACAATAAATTTATTACTTTTACTGGCTATCTACCAAAAAGTTATGTTAATAAAATATATTCAACTGCCAGCGTCTTGGCCTACTGTGCCCAACTTGACCCTCAACCTCTAGCCGTTCTAGAGTCGCTCGCGGCCGGAACACCCGTAGTCGCCATTAAGGGTCTTGGCGCACAGGACTTCATTAGCGAAAATATTGATGGCTTTGTGACAAGGAATGACATAGCCGATTTTTCTGAAAAAATAATCGAGCTTTTAAGGCGAGATAAAATGCAAATGGAATTTTCACTAAACGCCAGACGTGAAATTCAGGCCTTTAGATCTTCCAATTTGACCGCGGATCTGGTAAAATTCTACGAACAGATCCAGGAGCAAACAAAAACAGATTTTTATGACAATACTTAAAGAGCCCAATGCTATTTTGGCCGCTAAGGCAAAGCCTATCGATAAGGTTGATTTAGAGGTAATTAAGCTCGTCAAAGAAATGTTTGAAACCTTGGCAGGCCAAGACGCAGTTGGATTGGCCGCTCCGCAAATTGGAGAAAGCCTACGTCTAGCCGTCATCGGATTTGAACCCACCAAGGAGCAATTGAAGAAAAATCCAGACCTCGAGGCGGTTCCAAAAACTGTTCTTATCAATCCAAAATTAAACTTTCTGTCAAAAGAAACAAATGTCGAGAAGGAAGGATGTCTCTCTGTCTCACGAGGAACGGTTATAGTCCCAAGACATACAAAAATACATGTTGAGTTTTTAGATGAGAAAGGCAAAAAAATAAAACTCAAAGCCCGCGGATACTTGGCTCGGGTAATTCAGCATGAGATCGACCATCTCGAGGGAAAACTGATAACGGACTATAAATAATGATCGCAGTTTTTTCGTCTGACCAGTATTTCGAGATAATTTTTGAATCTTTAAATAATCACCGAATCAAAGTTGACTTTTTGGTTACTGAAAGCGAAAAGCCAAGTGGACGCGGAAGGGTTATGACCAAAAACGCTGCTCACAAAACAGCGCAAAGCGTCGGTTTGACAGTTGAAACTTTCGACAAGCTGGACGATAAATCTCTCGCTAAGCTCAAAAAACTAATCGATGACAACAAAACAAAACTGGGTTTTGTTTTTTCATACGGAAAAATTATTCCAGAAGAATTTATAAATTTATTTGAGCTTGGGATAATCAACGTTCATTTTTCTATTTTGCCTAAATACCGCGGAGCGGCGCCACTTCAGGGAGCACTCCTTAATGCAGATAAAAAAACCGGGCTAACATTCTTTTTGATCGACAAAGACCTAGATACAGGAAAACTGCTTCAACAAATTGAATTTGATATCTATGACGACGATGATTTTGAATCCATAAAAGACAGGGCGCTGACAATTACTGCCGAAAATCTACCAGCGTTAATTACGGGCTATATAAACGGCGATATTAAACCATATGAGCAAAATAGTGGCGGAGTGTCATACGTAGGTGAAATCAAAAAAAGCGATGGTTTAATCACGTCAGAAGACAGCGCTCAAACAGCTCTTAACAAAATTCGCGCTTTTAGCGTTTGGCCTAAAGCCTATTTTATCCTTGAGGGAAAAAGAGTTATTGTCCACAAAGCAACAATTGACAACGAAAGGCTTGAAATCACACTTATTCAGGTTGAAGGCAAAGGTCCCGTGTCATTTGACGACTTCAAGCGGGGTTACCCCAGGTTGTTGACACTTTTACCTGATTTTGTTAATATTGGTTAAGTTGTAATGAGGAAATAATAGAAATGCTGAGCATCAGATATTTACGAGTCGGTAGAAGAAACAAAGCTTTTTTCCGAATCGTTCTAACAGAAAAATCGAAACCAGCTAAATCAGGCTTTCAAAAGGTCTTAGGTTGGTACAATCCGCACACAAAAGAAACTTCTTTGAAAAAAGAAGAGATTTTGAAATATATTGGAAACGGAGCTATTCCCTCAAATTCAGTCGCAAAGCTCTTGATTGACAATAAAATTACTCACAAGAATATCAAGTTCGTCAAAGACGCTCCCGGTAAAACCAAAAAAGAGAAAAAAGAAGCTCCTGTAACAGAAAAAACCGAGACTCCAGCTAAAGAGTCCGAAGAAGCTCCAGCTGAAACAGAAACTGCAGCCGAAGCACCTGAAGAAACTGCCGTAGAAGAGCAGCAGGCGCCAGCTGAGCAAGAAACTCAGGAAAATAAGCAAACGGAAGCCGAGTCTGAAAAGGTTGAGGCTGAGCCTGAAAATAACGAAAAAGGTCCAGAAGAAAAGAAATAACCACCAGGCGGTTTGCGGGTGGAACGCAAACCTAAAAAAGTATTTTTAATCGCACCAGATAAATAAGATTGACAGAATAATAAGTCGAATTATTAAAAAGAGATAATAACAACAATTGGTTTTAGAGATTTGAAAAATATCAAATTTCTACTACCCGGGAGGTACATATGGAAAAAGACCAAGCGTTCGTAGAGATGGTTGTCAAACAGATCGTCGACAACCCAGACAAGGTTAAAACCGATCGTAAAGTTGATGAGATGGGCGTTTTAATCGAACTAACTGTTGACCCAGAAGATATGGGCAAGATTATCGGCAAAGAAGGAAAAACTGCCAAATCAATTCGAACATTACTGCGCGTTTTAGGAGCAAAGGAACATGCCAGAGTTAACATGAAAATCATCGAACCAGAAGGTGGCCGTGAAGTCAAAATTGACTCCGACAGCAATGGTTCGATCGAAGAGACCAAAGAAGAACCTAAAGAAGAAGAGATTAAGCCCATTGAGGAAAAATCCACCGGCGTAATCTAAATCAAGAATCTTAAATATTAAACCAAAACAACCGCGCCATCGCGGTTGTTTTGGAAAAAACATGAAGTTTACAATTATCACACTATTTCCAGAATTTTTTGACTGCCTAAATAACTACTCTGTAATTGGCCGAGCAATTAAAAATCAAAAAATTCAGGTTGAAACCATCAACCTGAGGGATTTTAGCGTTAGCTCATACGGGCAGGTTGACGATAAGCCATATGGGGGTGGAATTGGAATGCTCATCAAACCCGATGTCGCGGTCAATGCGATAGAATTTGCCAAGAAAAATGCTCTGAAGAACCATAAGGTCATCCTTCTATCCCCCAGCGAGACAAGGTTTAATCAGAAAATCGCCGAAGCTTATTCTGCCTTAGATGAATTAATAATTTTTTGCGCTCACTACGAGGGCGTTGACGAGAGAGTCAAGGAGTATTTGGATGAGATAGTTTCGCTTGGCGACTTTGTTGTATCGGGTGGTGAAACAGCCGCAATTTCAATAATTGATGCTTCCGCCCGTTTAAATAAAGGCGTTTTAGGCAAAGATGAATCAAGTCATGACGAAAGCTTTTCTACCACATGTGGTAGAAACTGCCTTGAATATCCGCAATATACCAGACCAGCAGAGTTCAGAGGAAAAAAAGTCCCCGATGTTCTTATTTCCGGCGATCACAAAAAAATCGAATCCTGGAAAAAATCTCAGGTAAAAAAGATCTCTTGATAAGCGGAGTCATTTATCGAATAAATGACTGCAATGAATCAGACGAAAATTTTATTGCTTCGGTTGAAGTGTCACAAACTTGTTGACGAAGCTTCGACCAGAAAGAGAAAATTTGAGTAGACTCTCAGGCGTGGCAGGGTCAGGAGTTGCCAGAACCTAGGGGCTGCTCCGCAACTAAGCCCCTGGGTTTTGGCATAAGTCGGCGGGCTTTAGCCCGCCAAATGTGCACTTGCTTGACACCATAAAATTAGATACAATTTATTTGTAGATTTTCATTTAAAACTCCCAAGGAGGGTGATGGGGGAATTTCTAAGTAGGTTGAGCTCCCGTTCAAGGTTAACTTGGATCATTGCCTTGATTGTTTTTGTTGCCGGTGCATCTGTCGGTGGTTATTTGATATACAAGAGGCAGATATTTGCCGCTAGCGAAACTGCAGCAAAGGTGGAAGTAAAAGTTGCCTTCAATAATTATGCCAAAACAACCTCTGTTGCGACAAACCTGGGAAATTTGATGAAGGCCAACTCTCAGACGAAACCTTACAGATGTTCTGTCGTGACCCTTTACATGAACTCATCCGATTTGAACGGAGGAAGTACAGCTGTGGCAGAAAACCTCGGAAATGCAAAATTCCGAGAAGCCATGAACCAGATAAGTGCTTCGAGTAGTATTTTACTTTATTCAAATGACACTGTTTTTGACTCTGCTGTAACAGCCTGTAAGAATAAAATAGCCTCGAACTCATCAGATAAAAGCTGTCTGGAAGAACTTAATCGATCGGCTATTTTTCTTTCCTTGAAATCAGCATGTCAGGGCCCTGACTCAGATGCCTACTCCCCTGGCTTAACAGTTCCGACAGCCTATACAAATGTCGCCGCACCTGTAGTTGGAGCGGCGCCAGCTGATACAGGCCTAGGAAGTGCATGTATAAAATATAAAAGTGACGGACAATTCTACCCTGCAGTCAAAAACGGGACAGGGACGAATCTTTACTACAGCTTTTTTGTAGGCTCGGAGGGCAAAACCGCAGGTCCAGAAGAAGTTGAGGTTCAGACAGATAATACCAAATGTGCAACAACGCCCGCTTCAACTAATCCCGCCGCCGCCCCAGCTGCTGCGCCGACTACTGTCAAGCCTGCGGGATCAAAATGTTTTAAATACAATAAAGATAGTAAGTATTACTGGGGAAAACCTCCGCAATCAGACAGTGCTTTATTCGATCTTTATTCTCCAACCAACACCTCGGCCGTTTCTGCCAAAAATATAGGTATTTCGGAATTAACGTTGCAAGCTGACGATACAAACTGTAACGCAGTAGCATCAGCAATAACAATTACCACTGTCTGCAAACTGGGTACAAAACCCGGTGTTAGTCCACCCGTTCCAGTGCTTTACACAAAAGGATCGGATGGACAGTGGACAGGAGATGATGGCACAGGGCCATATACACAGGCCATACTGAACGAAATGACTGATACGACAGGATGCAAGGAGCCCCCAACCACAAACACTTCTATTAGTGAAAAAATAAAGTTTGTCTTTACTGCTGACGGGAAGGATGTCATCAACGCTGCAGTCGCAAAATTCACGACAGCAAACGATAAAGAAGAACCCGAAAGTAGGACTAAGGCATTGAGCCACTCAACCAATATCGTCAGTTATACTCGGCCAAAAGACAAGGAAGAATTAAAGATACGTGGTTTTAAAGATTTTAAGGATCCTAAAAACGAGAAGAATGAGTTTACAAGGATATTCGCAAAATGCGGGGAATCGGAACTACTAACGATAAACAAAGACACACCTCCTATAGTGCAATGCAAGTTCACTAACTTCCCTAAAGGAATGGAGAATGATCAAACTGCTAAATACACAGAAACTGATGGTAATAATTTTGTGATATACACTCCTACAGATATGCCGATAGGTACAAGCTCTATCTACTTTAGGGCTGTACGTTACTCGTACGCAGGAGCAGGCTTTACTGAATTTCCGCAGTTTGCACCAGTTGGCGGCGCCGATTTTATAATCACCTTGGTGTCGGCGAGTAAAACCACCCCTAAGACAGGCATGCTTGGAGCCGAGAAAGCCCTCGCGCAAGCTCCTACCGTGGTAGATAATTGGGTAGGATATAAGTGCTACTCAATCCTGGGGGGACTGCCAGTTGCCAGGAAAACTCAACCAATAAATTCTGTGCTGAAAGGCGACGAGTGCTTCGCTACCGCAGGTGATCCGAAAACTGATACCTGTGCGCCAACTAAATTCGCTCGTCAAACTACTGGAACATCTCCACTGAAATATGCGTTTATGGATAAAGAGGATGGCGGTACCAGATACCCAAAAACTACAGATAATCAAGGCGTCGCAAACCCGTCCCCTCCAACCTGTGACCAAAAAAACACTGACGTCCCTGCAAATAACCCCTCAACAGACCCTAGGAGTAGTGACGTCGTCGCAGATAACTCGACCGCAGCTGTAGCATCTGCAGATGAGTGTTGGCATCATGTTAACAATAATATGACTTATTATTTTAGCTTAGCGCTTACCGACAAGGCAAAGCCTGGTATTGGAGCAATTGTTAAATCTAATGATCCAAATTATCCTTCGGGCAGTATCAATATTCCGGCCCTGAAGGCTGGTAATCCCGCTGAGTTTAACGACCTGACGTTTGCTAAAGACTCAATGACTACCTGTAATCAAGCACTAGGAACAACCGCAGCTGGAGCACCCGCAGCTGCTCCAGCGGGAAACGCAGCTGGAACTGGCAATCAGACTCAAGTAGACGGTGGTGGACAACTTCCAACAGCCATTGCACCTTGGAATCAAGAAAGGGTAAAGCCTTATTCACGCTCAGTCTTGCAAGGAATGGTTGATGGATTCAAGAGAACCGTTGGATTTTCAAATGAAGTTACAATCTCAGGTACAATCCCCGACAATGGTATTCGAAGCGGGGTTATGCTTGCGCAGCTTCCAGCGGGAATTTACAAGATTTCGGTCACCAAAGATGGTTACAGTACAAGTACATTTATGTTCGAGGTCGGGGACAATGAAGACCTTGACTTAAAAGGCTTGTCGATCGCTCCCGGGACGACTGTCAGAGAAGCTCCGTCTATCAATGCTGATGTGATCGAGGGAAAGTATGGAACAGGTATGTCCTTATTTGTAGCCGATCAATTACAGCTCACTAAGGAACGGGAAAGGACTTTATTGTTCGCAAAGAGAGGGACCGCCGAAAAGGGCTTTGCTTACCACCCATCGTATCCAGGCGTTGGATGGATACCGGGTGATTTTTCAGCACCAACAGGCACTACCTATTCCGACGAAGTGCCAGGTGTTCCAATATTTACTCAAAGTAACGGTGCGGGGCAGAATGTTCCGTGGACAGGGGTTCCGGCTGGAACAGCAGGGCGAGCCGTTTCGGACTGTGCCACACTATTTAAAGCAGACGGATTAACTGACACGCAGGCAGGAATTGCTGCCGCTGGATTGATTGGTAACGCGCTTTTTGAAGATAAAACTGCAAAAGATATATCTATGAGTGTCGCCATGCTTGCTTTAGCTAGCGGGAGTTCATCCGTCAACGTTCTTTGTAACGGCGGGGCTGGAGGCTACGGATCGCAATACGCGACCTCACCCCACTGTTGCGATGCCGGAGTCGATTGCAAAGGATTACTGCCAAGCTGTCTTTCGACACAACCTCTCATGCAAAACATTTTGAGTATTGGCGCGGGATTATTATTTAGACCTAAATGAAAATTAGACCATCCAAAGGACTTTCTCTTCTTCACGCGGTTGTTATTTTTATGACCCTTGGGTTAAACGTGACGCTGGCCGCAGATACTCCAGCCGTTGAACAACCAGATCCAATAAATCTAAAAGCCGTTACATCGTCCGAAGAAACAACCGATGCGACCCCAATTATAACTATTACTAATAAAAATAATAATCGTTATCTAGGGGGAGTTAAGGTAACGTTTGTAAACGGTTACAACCTTACAACCAAGGACCCTCCTCTGGCCGAGGGACATAAGGGCCAGGTCTTAAAATCTGGCAGCTATGAAGTTATAGCCGAAAGAGCTGGCTATAAAATTTTCGATGAAAAAATTACCATACCATCAGATAAGCAGTTTTATGAGCTGAAGATTGCAATGGAGCCGACAGTCGACACGCCTGTCGTCAACAGCAGTTATTTTACAAAAAAATACGGAACTAACTCCTTGGGTTACCCAAATGATTACAGCCAATACGGAAATTCAACGGTTACAAATCCGTGGAACGGTAATCAAAATAATCAATATAATTCCTATGGTTACAACGAGAACAATCAATACTACAACGGTAATTACAATTACAGTGGCGCTAACCTTCAAGATACGATCTCGCAGAGCAGGACTATAAACATTAACACACCCAGCAATCTTGCTGTTACGAGAGACTCAAGAAACGGCGATTATATTATTTACAATCGCTCCAACACCAAAGAATTCAGGCATATGTATTTTATCGATCGTGGCGATGGACAGGGTGGCACAGTGTTCTTCTCGGCTAGCGTAGAACTTGACTTGTCTCAATGGCAAAGGGGTTACCGGCCCGATGGATGGTTTGTCTCGACCTACACAAAAGATCAATATGGAAATGCAGCCTTCGCGACCGGTGTCTTTAGCAGAACCACAGCTTCGCCTGAAACCTACTCCCAAAACCTCTATGGTCAGCTGACAGGCAATGATTCAAGTGGCGACGACTTCAGCACATCAAGCCCTTCTAATAATAGTTCTTGTATTGTAAGAAACAATAACAACCTCTGCTTTACCGACGACAGCACCCGAAGCCTTGCACTTAACGGCTCTTTGAACGTCCAGCTCGATTCAATCTCACAAAGAATAAATGATAATGCCTCTGCGATGAAGGACAAGGTGGGAAAACCTGACTTTATCGTTCTGGCAGATCAAACTGATTCATTCTGGGAAAAAGTAGGCGAAGGTACCAAGGCATTTGCTTGTTTTATTGTTACCTCCAGTTCGACTACCGGCGCGCCACTTGAAACTTGCTCTGATATCGTCAAACGTTCCTTTGCGCAAGAACAGTTAAGCCAACTTCAAAACAAAAATTATCAGTTAAAATTTATGGTTATAAATTCTCAAACAAATATTTCAAACCGCAAAGATAGAGTGATTGTTGACCATGAGTGGTCGCACATATACGACTATCAAAGTAACAACAAGGGTACTGCTGCCGACATTTACCCAGGGATGGGAACGCAGCCAACAGTTTCAGTAAATAAAAAATTTGGCTTTGCAGATTTCTTCGCGACAACCAATGTCGCAGCCCAAGCCAGCTACGAAAGACTAAGAGGCTCTGGAAAATTTTATATCAAAGACACATTAACCGAATACCCGCTGTGCGTTTACGGAGCTATGAACGGATATTTAAGCTACGATCCATCTCAGCCACCAGAGGAAACGGTAACTTATGTTGGTAGATTTCCGATTGATCGGCCACAAGAAGTATTTGCCTACACTTATTCTCTCGTTCGAGATCAAAAGATTTCTGGTTTCAATGCTCTGTATGATCGGTTTGGTGCCAACCCCGGCTGCAGAACTTCGCTCACCGCACTGCAAAGCCAATATGGCAGTATATTCAACACGATGGCAATATGAAAAAATTTACAAATGTAATTCTTGTCTTGGTTATAATTGCGCTTTTAGCTTTGACGTTGCTTGTTTACTATTGGCAGGTCAAAACGCCAGATGGTTCAAAAACACCTTCGGTGCAAACGAATGAAAACGTTCTAACTGACGCTACGTCCTCCCAAACTCCGACATTTAATAACGCATCGATTTCAGGGTCAGTCTTGCTTAACTCACAACCCGCAAAGGGATCAATCGAAATTTCAGAAATTATTTATCCGCTTCAAGACGGAAAATTCACTATTCCAACATTATCGCCAGGTATTTACCCAATCTCATTTCTAAATGAGAGCGGAGTCGAACAAAAACTGACTCCCCCTTCAATCCAAATTTTCCCAGGAGAAAACAGCTCATTTGAGCTTAACGTTAATCCCTGATATATTTTTAAATGGTAAATTAGCACGGGAGATTAATGGACTTAGTTGATCAAATATTAAATCAGGCACGCAACATTCTTTGTTGCCCTATCTGTAATAGCAAATACAACGTCAACCAGATACGATTTCGTGGTTTTATTGACAATATATACATTTTTCAAGCAATTTGTCAGAATGGGCACGAACGAACGGCCGTTACCTATTTAGCAAGCCTTCAAAGCCTAGAAAAGCCAATTAGCGCTCACTTTCACCAATTAACAGGCGAGAAAATAAAACCTGAGACAGTAAAGATAGCTCAAGATTTTTTTTCCAAATTTAACGGTAAATTCGATTTCGATAAATAAGCATTTGCTAAGACTTGAAAATCCATTGGTTTTCAGGTATTATTTTTAAGTAAAAATAAGTATCAAATGAATGAACGAGCAAAAAACCTATAAATTATCGGTCAAAGAAAGAACTTTGATTGGAAAAAAAGTAAAAAACCTTCGAAAAGACGGTTTGATTCCTGCTGTAATGTATGGGCATGGAACTAAGCCAACTTCAATAACAATCGACCGAAGAACTTTCGATAAAATTTATGACGACGCTGGTACTTCAGCTCTTATTGAGCTTAAAATTGACGACAAAGCACCTGTTAAAGTTTTGAGCCGTGAACCACAAATCGACCCAGTCTACAGCACAACGCTTCACGTCGATTTTTATAAAGTTAGAATGGACGAAAAAATTAAGACGGAAATTCCTCTTGAATTCATCGGTGAATCCGAAGCTGTTGAAACGCTCGATGGAAGCCTTGTTACAAACAGAGACAGTGTCGAAGTAGAATGTTTGCCAAACGACCTTGTATCGCAGATTGAAGTTGACTTAAGTGTTTTGAAAACCTTCGAAGATTCAATCACTGTGGCCGACCTTAAAGTCCCGTCTGGAATTGAAGTCATGACTGAGCCCGAAGAAGTAATTGCAGTTGTCGAGGAGCCAAGAAGCGAAGAAGAGCTCGCTGAGCTCGAAGAAACTAACGCTGCTGACGAAGAGGCTGAAGCAATTGAGAAGATGGGCGAAGAAGGCGAAGCCGCTGAAGGCTCTGAGGAAAAAGCTGAGAGCGAAGACGAGCCACAGCCAAAACCAGAAGAGAACAAATAGAAATAAAATTTTAGAGCAAAACGCCCCAGAAGGGGCGTTTTGCGTATAACAAATGAAAACATTTTCGACATTTGTTTTAGGTTGCCAGCAGAACGAACACGACGGTGTTAGGATATCCTATTTGCTAAAAACCCTGGGGTTTAGCGAGGCCGTGGACACTAGGGCTGATCTAGTTATAGTCGTCGCTTGCTCTGTAAGACAAACAGCTGTAGATAGAATATTTGGTATTGTAAGAAATCACCCAAAGTCAAAGATCGTTGTGACTGGTTGCGTACTCGACTCTGATAAGAAAAAACTGGCAAAAAAAGACGTTGTTTTTTGGAATATAGAAGAGCCAGAGAAGATTTCGGGAATCATCGGGCTTTCTGGCAATAAGGAAGTAAATAGAATTCTAAAAAAGGGTGGACAGTTATCAAACGCTGTGCCGATAATGTATGGCTGCAATAATTTCTGTACATATTGCGCAACAGCTATCACGCGAGGTCGTGAGCGATCAAGGAAGATGAGCGCTATTATTAATGATGTTAAAAAACTAATCAAAAATGATAACAAAGACATTCTATTGCTTGGTCAAACGATCAACTCTTACCGTGACCCTGAAACAGGAGCACGTTTAGATGATTTATTTATTCATCTAAATAACCTAGAGGGTGAATTTATTATTTCATTTTTATCAAACCATCCAAAAGATATGTCGGATGAAATAATAAACGCCGTAGCAAAGCTACCCAAGATAAAAAAAGAAATTCACTTGCCCGTCCAATCGGGATCAGACAAAATCTTAAGAGCTATGAACCGACCCTATACAGTTAAGCAATACCTTACAATCATAGATAAGATAAGGCATGCAGCTGTTAAACATCAAACTAAAATCGCAATTACCACCGATGTCATCGTAGGTTTCCCAGGTGAAACCGAAAGCGACTTTCTAAAAACAGTGGATTTGTTCAAAAAGGTAAAGTTTGATTTGGCTTATGTGAATAAATACTCTATGCGACCACAAACGGCTGCATGCAAACTGGGCGATCCAATTGAATGGAAAGAAAAACAACGCCGTTGGCGGATCCTAGACGATATAGTCAACAAAAAAGATTAGGCCTTTTTGATTTTTTCAATTAGATCTTCAATCGAGCTTTGACCCAGATCTCCGCGAACAGCCTCCCTGACCGCAACGACACCGCCCATTACTTCCTTCTCACCCACAATTAGCATGTATGGAGTTTTTTGCATTTGGCCCTCGCGGATTTTTTTGCCGATTGATTCATTGCGATCATCCAGCTCTACCCTGATTTGCGCATCTTCTAGTTTTTTCTTGACTTCTTTTGCGTAATCAATCTGTTTTTCAGAGATCGGCATAACCACAGCCTGAATAGGAGCAAGCCAGACAGGAAAAGCCCCGGCATAGTGTTCGGTTAATATTCCGATGAATCGCTCCAGGGAGCCGTATATGACGCGATGAATGGTTACTGGAACCTTGTCGGTCCCGTCCTGATCGGCGTAAGTCAGCTTGAAATTTTGGGGCAACTGAAAATCAAGTTGAATGGTACCCATTTGCCACTCTCTACCAAGAGAGTCTTTCATTAGGATATCAATCTTTGGGCCATAGAAAGCCCCATCGCCATCAAGAACAATAAACTTCTTTTTAGATTTATCGAGGATACTTTTCAGAACATCTTCGGCATGATTCCAGGTTTTTTCATCGCCCATAAACTCTTGAGGTCTTGTTCCGAGTCTAAATGAGTATTCGAGGTCAAATTTTTTGTAAAATTTTTCGACAATCTCAAATATATCTTTTACCTCTGTCTCAATTTGCTCCTCAGTTACAAAGATATGAGCATCATCCTGCGAGAACGACCTTGCCCTAAACAATCCATTTAAAACCCCTGAAAGTTCGTAACGATGCAAAGTATCGCAATCAGAAAGCCGCAAAGGCAAGTCGCGATAGCTTCGAGGCTTTAAGCCGTAAACCACCATGGCGTTCGGACAATTCATTGGTTTTAAGCCGTATGTTTCATTTTCTTTAGTCTCAGACAAAAACATTTCGCTTCGGTAATGATCCCAGTGCCCGCTCGTTTGGTAAAGCGATTTTTTATTAATAAGCGGAGATTTTATTTCCTGGTAACCACGTTGTTTATGCTCCTGACGCCAAAAGTCTATTAGAATATTGTAAAGAGTCAGGCCTTTGGGCAACCAGTAGGGCATCCCTGGAGCGCTGTCGTCGAAAACAAACAACTCAAGTTCACGGCCAAGTTTTTTATGATCACGTTTTTTGGCCTGTTCTAGCATTTCAAGATATTCGTCTAACTCCTTTTTGCTTTCAAACGCTAGTGCATAAATTCTCTGTAGCATTTGATTCTTCTCGCTCCCCTTCCAATAAGCTCCAGCAATCTTATCCAGCTTGAAAGCGACCGTTGTTAAATCAGCGGTAGATCCAACGTGTGGACCCTTGCATAAATCAACAAACTCTCCGGTTTTATATAAACTAACTTTCTGTTCGCCCAGATCCTTAAGATCATTAACTAATTCTAATTTATATTTTTGATCAGACTTTTTTAGGGCTTTTATGGCCTCGTCTGCAGAAATCTCAACTTTCTCAAAAGATAAATTATCTTTGATCAGTTTGCGCATTTTTTGTTCCAAGATAGGTAAGTCTTCTGGAATCAGAGTTCTAGGAAGTTCGAAGTCGTAATAAAATCCATTTTCAATTGCAGGGCCGATACCAAGCTTTGTTTCAGGGAACATTTCTAAAACGGCCGCAGCAAGAACATGCGACAACGAATGCCTGATGACTTCGATATCTATCACTGTTTTCTTTTCCATATTGGCTCCTCTTTAACACCCTCCTTCGCTCCAGCGGAGCTACGGAAGGGCTGTCTTATTTTAATTTAATATTGGTGACAAAAAAAACAACAGCTTATGCTGTTGCAAGGGCCCATTATGGGCGGTTCCACCTCGCTTCCGCCAAAGGCGGACCTCATTTCTCACAACTAACGTCTGTGTATGACGAGCGGTTTTACTCCCCTGTTGGGGTTTCTTCCGCCGGCTCCGCGGTGGTAGCCGCATCAATGCCTTTATATAAATTTACTATTTTTGCAAATTTATGTCAATTACCCCGGTACCGCTTACCTATCTTTCAAACAAAACTATCCTAAACGGAATGCCTTCAAATTCGCCTCGCTTGAATTCTTTGGCTTCCCTAAATGAGCTATAGTCTGGAAAATATGTATCGGCTTCACTGTTTTTATCTATAATCGTCAAATACAACCTGTCCGCTCTCTCAATTGTCTGAGAATATATTTGACCTCCGCCAATAATAAATACTTCATCAACATCTTGTCTTGAGGCTTTTTCGAGGGCTTCGTCAATTGAGTGGCTAATATACGCTCCCTGAACGCTATACTTTTCGTCTTTAGTCAAGATAAGATTGAGTCTGTTTGGCAAAACACGTCCAATCGATTCAAATGTCTTCTGGCCCATAATGATGGGATGTCTTTCAGTTGTTTCGCGAAAAAACTTTTGATCTTCTGGAATCTTCCAGATAAGTTGGTTTTTATTACCAAGTTCTCGACCCTTACCGATGGCCGCTATAAGAGATACAATTGGTTTTCTTATTTCTTCCATAGACCCATCATAGCACGTAAGTCAAGCAAATGACCTGTTTTATCAGCTAATTCCCGGAACCGGGAAATTATTTGTCATCGCTTTTACTTCAGCTCTAATTTCTTTGAGTACTTTGGAGTCATCAACATTATCGGCAACAATGTTAAATAGTTCTCCGATACGTTTCATCTCAACAAGCCCAAAACCGCGTGTTGTTAGGGCGGCTGTGCCAACACGGATACCAGAGGAAACTTGTGGCGGATTTGGATCTGCGGGAACCGAATTTTTATTAACTGTAATGCCCGCCTGGCAAAGCGCTGTCTCGAATTGTATCCCCGTTAGGCCCTTTGATCTAAGGTCGACTAATATCAGGTGGTTATCGGTCCCACCAGTGACCAAATCAAAATCAAAGGCCTGCAAAGTGTTGGCCAGCGCCTTCATGTTAAGTAAGACATTCTTGATGTATTTTTTGAATTCAGGCTTGGAAGCTTCATCGAAGGCAACCGCTTTGGCGGCAATCACATGTTCTAATGGACCACCCTGAAGATTCGGGAATATTGCCTTGTTGATCTTTTTTGCTAACTGCTCGTCATTGGTCATGACGATACCGCTTCGCGGACCCCGAAGAGTCTTATGGGTTGTTGATGTAACGATATCGGCAATGCCAATTGGCGATTCGTGAAATCCTTTTGCAACAAGACCGGCAATATGAGCAATGTCAGCAATAAGATATGCACCAACTTCATCAGCAATTTTGCGAAACTGCTTAAAATCAATCGCTCTAGGATAAGCGGAGTAACCGCAGACAACTGCTTTGGGTTTCACTTTTTTGGCTAGTTTTCTTATTTCGCCATAGTCAAGCTTTCCAGTTTCGGCGCTTAGGCCATAACCATACGATTCATAAATCATTCCTGAAAATGAAACCTTGGCGCCATGAGTTAGGTGGCCGCCTGAATCTAGGCTCTGACCGATAATTACATCGCCAGGTTTGATGGTTGCAAAGTACGCCGCCATATTAGCCTGCGAACCACTATGCGGTTGAACATTAGCAAACTTACAACCAAACAATTTTTTAAGTCTTTCAATTGCCAGATTTTCTATTTGGTCGATTACCTCACAACCGCCATAGTACTTATGCCCAGGATACCCTTCAGCATATTTATTTGTCAAAATTGAACCGGTCGCTTCAAGCACCGACTTAGATACATAGTTTTCAGATGCAATAAGTTCCAGACCCTCTGTCTGTCGAACCTGCTCCGCCTTGATTAAATCAAATACTTTTTTATCGGTTTTTTGTAGTTCACTCATGATTCTCCTTTTTTGCTAAATTAATTTTACCACCAAAACTAAACTATTTCGTGTAACTGGAATCTAGTTTTGACAGTTTTACAACATGGAGAATCCTTACTTTTTTGCTTTCTGGGGACTAGATTCCATTCTTTTGCTTTTGTTTGTTTTAGCGCCCGCCTTACCCTCAAATAGTCCTCCGCAGACAGCTAACTCACCCTTCAAAACTGGATAAGGGTCGTAATCTTCCAAAATAACTTGCTCTGGTTTAAACTCGTCTAGGTCGCTTATTTTACCCTTAATTTTTATCGTCGGAAAAGGCCGAGGCTTACGACGCATCTGTTCCTTGATTTGTTTGACATGGTTTTCATAGATATGAACATCACCATAAGTGTGGATAAACTCTCCCGGCTTATAGCCAGAAAGCTTAGCCAAGATAATTGCCAGAAGTGCGTAGCTGGCGATATTGAATGGCACCCCTAAAAAAAGGTCACAACTTCGTTGGTATAGATGCAGGCTCAACTTTTTGTCCTTGACGCTTACCTGATACATATTGTGACAAATCGGAAAACGGCTGGCGTCTTTATTTAGTGCCATTGTATAAAGATATTCAGGATTCCATGAGTTAACAATTAGGTTTCTAGCGTCAGGATCATCCTGAAGTTCTTGTAAAAGCCACTTTACTTGATCGATAGTCCTATTAGTTTTAGTTGGCCAATGACGCCACATTTCACCGTAAATTCTCGGTAGATTACCGTATTTCTTGGCAAAGCCCTTGCTTGTGGCAATTTTTTCAATAAATTCTTCCTTGGACATTTGAGAGGCTTTTTTCTGTTCCACAAGCTTGACGTAGAGTTTATAAGGATAGTCGTCCCAAATATGAACATTATTATCGACTAAATATTTAATGTTTGACTGCCCTGACAAAAACCAATATAACTCATGTAAAACGCCTTTCCAATAAACTTTTTTGGTAGTTAATAGCGGAAAACCCTCCGACAAATCAAAACGGATCTGTCTTCCAAAAACTCCGTAAGAGACCGCACCCGTTCCACGATCTACATTTTTTATACCATTTTTCAAAATGTCCTTAGCCAGATCTAGATACTGATACTCAGGATGCTTGTGTCTTGGCATATTTTGCTCCTCCAGGTAGTGAAAATTTGACTATTTTTCGACCTTTATTAATTATTAGTATTCTTTCAACATTTACTTAAGTAATCTTGCACTTGTTCATTTTTAAATAGTTTGATCGAAAAATTGCTTCTTAAATTATGTTCCTTAATCCTATTTTTCAAATTATATATAAAACCAACATAAAATTTCTTACTCGACGCACTATACAAAAGGTATACGTGATGAAACATGATTGTCAAATTTCTACTACCTGGTCCTACCACTTAGTATTTTCTTCGATATTCTTTATCTGCTCTTGTGTTTCCTTCAGTTTTTTACCGTGTTTAATCTTATGCTCGTCTGTAGTGTCGTATTTATCAATAATAATTCCCCTTTTTGCGGCCAGATCAACTGCCTCTTGCTCACGCTCCTCCCGTTCGCCTTTTTTACCGTCAACCATCCTTCGATATTCATGCCTATAGACAATCCTGCTAACCCCAACATTATTTAAAATTTTCATGCAGTCGTAGCAAGGAAAAATTGTGTTGTATAATGTTGAACCTTTTAATTTTGACGTGTCAGCACAATTGGCGATCGCGTTCATTTCGGCGTGCGCCCCGTTACAGCGTTTTATTTCCCCAGTTAGTGGATCGCCATCAACCTTCAAGCAATACCCGGCCTCCGCACAGTCGAAATCACCCTTTGACGGGCCGCTATAGCCAAATCCAATAATATGCCGCTCCTTATCCACGAAAATCGATCCGATTGGATAATGAATACAAGCCGAACGTGCAACCGCCTGATCAGCCATTTTCATAAATAACTCGTCCCACGAAGAACGTACGATTTTCTCGTCGGTAACTTCCGATGAATTTACAACTTCTTCGCTCATACCTGTACTTCCTTTCCCTTTGATGTTACCCGACCACCCTTCCACTGCCCTCGATAAGCGTTCGTTTTTCCCTTAACTTCAAAAAACATAATGTGAACAATTCTGGCTCCGAGCTCTATCTCCATTTCACAAGGCCCTGCGTTATAAAGCAGAAATGATAGCTCGCCGACATAGCCAGGGTCTATCTTTCCACCAGACATAACCAAACCCGATCGAAAAAGCGTGCTCCTTAACCACATTGCCGCAGTTAAGTCGCGCGGCATATTGAACTTCTCGCGTGTCGTGACCAAGTAGCTTTCACCAGGTTTAATAACCACCGACTGTTTCTTTTTTTCATTAAATTCGTACAGAAGCTTGGAATCAACAGAATCCCTTTCGGTCAGCCCCATAAAGCCTCGGCCAGAAATTTGGTGAACTTTCCCAAGGCATAAATCAAAGCCACATCCCTCCGGGTTAGTCAGTTCGCGCTCACAAAGACCTTCGACAAGCTTGTCTTTTTTAACTTTTTGAAGCAGTATGTCTACGCCTAGAGCCAAGATCCCTCCTTTAGTTTTTGTCCGTCAGAAGCTTATCGCCATAATAGATTTTTTCAAAAACTTCGTCAACTTTTGCTTCCAGTTCTTCAAGCGAGCCTTCATTAATCACAGTATAATCTGCCATCGCAATTGGCCCGGCTTTGTGTAAATTTTCAATTTCGGCGAAATCGCGTTTTTCAGACTCTCCCTTTGCGAAGCTTCTGAACCGAAGCTCTTCGTCCTCCCCATGTCGCTTCGCACGACCCGCCAGCCTTTCATATCTCACTGTCGGGGGTGCGTATACAGCAATTAATATCAGATTCTCACCAAATTTACCTTTCAAAACTAAGTACTCTTCCCAGGAATAAATTGAATCTCCAATAAAATCGCCTTTTTTTATTTCCTCGTCGAATTTAGGCATATTCAAAAGTGCGATTGCGGCCATACCATGCTCTTTTCGCATCTTCTCACGAACTTCTCTTTCGCGTTCTTCGGTCGACTTCCCGCCTTCTTGGATTATCACGTCAAGCACAACCTGACCAAAGCGAACGTACCCAAGTCCTTTGGTTCTTTTTATGTATTCAGCAACTTCGGATTTTCCAGAACCTGCCATCCCAACTACACAAATCATCTTATGCATTTTTAGCAATCCTCTCCTGTATCGCTTTATACACTTCTTCAATGCTCTGATTGAACTCTTCCATTGTTCCGTTGTTTTCAATCACATAATCAGCCATCTGCTTGCAGGCGCTTAGGTTCATTCCCCCGCTTTTTCCATCCGACTGCTTATACTCAATATCCATAAATTGATCAAATGTTTTACTATCCCCCGCACGACCACGCGATTTTAGGCGCTCAAACCTTATGCGAGGATCGGCGTCGACAAAAACCACAAAACAATCTTTCTGTTTGCGTAGAAGCTCTATTTCTTCGGGCTGACGGATGCTGGTGAAAATAATATTAGCGTCCGTCGACTGGCCCTTAAGCCCACGCTCGACTAGGCCAGTTCCTATCTTGTTTCCAGCTTCTGTCAGATTCTCAAGATTAGCCTCTAAATTTTGTTCCTTCAAAATTGCTCGCAAAATTTCTGAAGGTGATATAAGTTTAAAACCCTTTTTTTCTAGATAGTCTGCCACCGTGTCTTTTCCGGCTGCAGGAGTGCCACTTAGTGCAATAATCATGATATTTTTCTCCCTTATTTGCTAACCCCACTGTAGCAAACAAGATTCCCAAAATCAAAAATTAAAAGTTATGAATACTTTTTTTAAAAAACAGAAGCACCGTTCATTTGAATCAGGGGGTTTCTAATCTATTTTAGCGAGCTAAAGCTCGCACTTTATTTTAAGGGGTAGGAGCACCTACTCTTGAAGCGCTTCTCCTACCCCTTAAAAATCCCCACCACTTTGCTCGCGTCATAGACTACTTATAATTTTCCCTTTCTGATGAGCCTCGCCCTGACAAGTTTGCAGGGCTACTCATAAAGCGAGAAAATTAACGCTACTATTTTATTTTAAATAATAATTTCCTTCTCCAAAAGACGATTTTTCTTATCTAGATGAGTCCCGCGTAAACTTATCGCCGGAGTTCTCATGTGAAAGAAAAATTGTGCTTTTGAGCGGGCAAAAAGGTGGGGTTGTCAGGGGCAGGGAAAGCGCTTCGCAAGTAGGTGTCCCTGCCCCTGACATAAGCCGCAGGCCGAAGGTCTGCCATTAATGCAAGCGAAGCTGACAAATAATACGAGAACTCTTAAAATATCTATATTTTTCAGATATACTCTTGCTATGAGTACAAAAATCACAAACAGATATGCAAGATTTGAATACGAAATCTCCGAACCCTTGGAAACAGGGCTAGTTTTGGTTGGAGATGAAATTAAAGCAATTCGTGCTTCGAGAGTAAATTTGAAAGGTTCATATGTGAAAATTTTTTATGAAAAGGACAACGCGGAAGCATACCTTGTCGGATCGCATTTTCATACAGATACAGTCGATCCCTATCGGACTAGAAAGCTCTTGATGCATCGCAAACAAATCGATCATCTTATCGGAAAAACACAGGAAAAAGGTCTGACGATTGTTCCGCTTTCAATATATATAACGCGCGGTAAAGCTAAACTTGAAATCGCACTCGGACGCGGTAAAAAACTCTTCGATAAACGCGCTACTATTCGCGAACGCGAATTAAATATTAAAACTAAAAGAATTCTAGAAAATCAGAAATGAAAATATATCTTGCGGGCCATGTGCCAAAGGGTGATCATGAGACAAAGAACTTTGTTGATTGGCGCAAACAATACGAGAAACTATTGCCAGATGAACTAGAAGCTAAGTGCATCTATCCTTACGATAGGTCGCCGGAATTTGACGAAGCTGATTTCAAAAAAGTCTTTGGCTATGATTGCAGTTTAATTAAAAATTCGGATCTTATGATTGTAAATGCCCAGACAAGGCTTGGTGTTGGAACTTCGCAGGAAATGGTAATTGCGAAATACTTTAAAAAACCGGTCATAACCGTTCTGCCCACAGACTCATATAGTCGTAGACCGAACGTTACGATTCGCGGTCAGCTCATTGCGGATTGGATACATCCTATGATAGATGCATTTTCTGACCTGATTTTTGATGATCCAGAACAACTTTCAGCTTTGACAAAAGAAAGATTATCTCGAATTACCCCTAAAGACATTTCTGTAATCGATAAATCGATCGACTACGCTAACAAAAAATAACCACCCTTGGGTGGTAATTTTTTGGTGGAACTCAGGCAATTTGACTGGAACCGATTGATAAAGGAACTGAAGGGATGGCAAGAGTTTCAGCATATCTGGTCAAGCAATAGGAGCAATTTGCAACTACTTCCTAACTGAAGTCGAGCTAACTGATACCGGACATCTAAGGGGTCGCGCTAATAATCTGTTAAAAATGTAACTGGTCCAATTTCAATGCCTTCTCGACTTTATTAAAATAAAATGTGTTAACTTGAAATATTGGTCTTTTCAATATCCAGCTGTCGCCTATTAATGTTTCCGGATATTCACTATTGAAAGATGAGGCAATGAAGTCAGTACTGTATTGGTATTTTGGAATAATAATTTTATTACCTATTTGTTTTAATTTATTGTTTTCTGATAAGACCGCTTTTAACAAGCGATAGTATTTATATAATTCATCGTTATTGTTAGAGGCACTACTTTTTTTGTAATCACTTAATAATTTTAGAAGTTTTTTTTCAAAATCATTGTATAAGTTATCCAAGACAATTTTTCTATTTATCTTGTTCTCGTGCAGAATTATGAAAAATAAACTAAATAAGATTTTTAGATTGGTGCTCTCAAAAATATGTTCATCAAATTTTTCAAGGGCATATCTAATCAAATTATCTATTGCCTCAGTCATGATTTCCTGAGCTTGATCTTGCAATTTTTGATTTGTAAGAATTTTAGGTTTTTGCTTTTCGTAATACAAAATGTGATCTTTGGCCATTGAACGATTAACGAAAGAGAGTAAATGTAAGATCATTAAATAAAGATTATCAAGGGCCTGTCCGGAAAAATAAGAATCTTTATGCTCCTTCAATTTGATCAGAACTATATTCAATGTTGCTATATTTGCCTCTAGGCATCTAAGGTTCATTTCTAGTGAATATTCACTCAATCCTTCTGTAAAAAGTGCTGATTCGGATACTCTTTCAAAATTTACGCAAGTAAAAATATCTGAAGTATATCCAAAAAATGGGGCAAATATCTGGTTATCAAATACTGTAAGTTTTTCTTTGGCTAAGCCAGCCAAGATGACTTCATTGATTTTTTCGTTTATTTCTTTATAGGGGTGATTAAATGAATCGTAGCTACCCTCATTTCGGTTAGCCAGCCCAACATAATAAATCTTCATAATCGCATAATTCGCGCTGTTAGTAATATGACTTAGATTACTTTTAATGGCTATAATGCTTAAAGTTGAAAGCTCCTTGACTACTTCGGCAGCTTGATTATCATAACCCTCGATCATAAGTTGAACGCCAATATCCCCCATTGCACTACATGCCTTAGAAGGTGCATAGGAATCATAGTCGGCAAAATTCTTAATGCACAGATCTTTTAATGCTTTAATAGGCCAATAGGCAAGCGCATTAAAATTTGGCGACATACTTTTTTTATTTAACTTAACCCTACTGATTTGTATTCCGATTTGAACCCAGCTATCAATGATTGTCGGATGTAATCTTAGATTTATCTCTTTTGAGCCAATATTGGACAAAATCCCAAGCTCTTCTTGAATAAACATCAGAATGGGATCCTGTTCATCCTGATAATCTCTTCTTTTCTCAAAATAATTACTCACCACAGAGGCCATTGTGCCGATTGAATACTCCGCGGTTTCTAAATCCATATCCCTTATAGATTTTGCAGCTATTTCCCTAATAGGAAGAAGCTGTCTTTCAATGTATTTAATAATTCTACTATCTACTTTTGTTTTGCATAATTCCGAACCCGATATTTCGAGATGCCCGTAGCTATCAAAATCCTTGACACATTGGCGATAGAAGCGGGACAGGGAATTATCAATCTCTTTAGTAATCATTCTATACGCTGGCTGCAGAATGCTATACACCGGATTCGATATTTTAATAACATGTCTTATTAGATCCCAAAGGGCGAGTAATGACAGAAGGAAAAACAGCAAGGACATGATTGCAATTAGTTTTGATGAGCCATAAAAGACAAAAAACAAGTAGTAAATTAAAACAATAGAGAAGAAACAGAAGTAAAGATAAAATTTCCTGTCTTTTAGAATATAAGCCGAAAACTTATGAGAATATTTATTCGAGATTTGTTGGATTGGAAAAATAACTAAAGTAAAAAAAATTGCTATGATGGTTCCTAAAATGGACGCCAAAGCGATGATTAAATCATTGTACTGATTATTTAACTCCTGCCCTAAGCCTTTATAGGTAAAGAAAATTATCGCACTAAAGAACATAAGGCCTAGTATCATTTTTATTGCCGGTCCAAAGAAACGACTGAATAAGGATCTAAGAAAAATAAATATGTTTTTCATTTTTAATCACGATCACCATACCACCCAAGGAAGAATTATTAAACAATATTTAAAGTTTACAAAATTCGAAATCCGCTATACCCCCACCCCCTCTTTTCCAAAAATCAGTTTGCTTAGTACCCACACTTTTCGTCTAAAAAATTTTTGAAATTATCCTCAAATTTTCGCATATAAGCTGCTCTTTCAGTCAACTAGAAAAACCGAGTGTTTGCTTTACCCGGTTTTTCTTTCGCGATCTATTTACAGAAAACACCACGCATCGGTGTATCGCATTTTGGACATTTGGTCTGTGAGCAGGGAACTCCTCTAGTATGAGCAACTTTCTCGCCACAACTTGGGCAAGTACATTCTGCACTTCCGCCAGCTCTTGGTCCTTGGGCATTTTGTCCTCTACCCATTCCTCGTCCAGCACCTCGGCCAGTCATTGGTCCTTGGCCTTGTGGTCCAGTTCCATCTAAATTTGGCATAATAATATCACCTCCCTTCATTTGAATACTTTTTCCATAAATTAATGCTCGAGCTACTTTTTTATGGGCACTGTGTATAATTTTCAGATAGGTGATTCTCGCAACACCCATTTTTTGGGAAGCGGATTCTTGATCTAGCCCCTCAATGTCAGTTAACCTTAACGCTTCTACTTCATCTAAAGTGAGTATTTCTTCTTGTAATTCACGCAAAGGAATACCTGCTGGCTTAAAGTAGGTAATCTCCGGAACGAAACTGATACATCTTTTTCTCTTAGGTCTTCCTCGCATATATTTCTTTCTTATAGATAGAATATATAACATATGTCATTAAATGTCAAGTATTGAAGTATTGTCAAAAAGTTTTAGTGAGATATATTTTTGTTATGCAGAAACATCTAACAAGAAAACAGAATTGTTTTTTGATTGAGTTTATTAACAATGGTGGCAATAAAGTGCAAGCCGCCCTAAAAGTTTATGACACAATTAATTATAAAACAGCGTCTAAGATCGCTGATAGTAATTTTAAAAATCATTATGTCCAAGAGAGGATAGAAGGTATCTTAGCAAAAAATAACATCAATGAAGATACGATTGGCGAGAAAGTTGCCGAAGGGCTGAAGGCGCTGATCGTAGCTCGTAACGAGCTAACAAAGAACTACGAACAGCTTGAATTTGCGGATCATAATATAAGGCACAGATACTTAATTATAGCGATGGATCTTTTGGGACTGCGCAATAGGTAGGCCAACACAGATAAACACAGACATTTAAGGCAATTCTTAGTAAATAAGACGGTTGTTCCAGAGTAAGGGAATCCTTAGCGTGTGTCTATGAGGATTTTTTATCCCCATCGAAAATAATTTGAGATATTTCTTTTATAAGCAAAGATCTAAAATCGTCGAGACGCTTGTAATCTTTTCTGACCATTCTCATTACACCCATTTTTTTAGCGGCCTCGTTGTACTCCGGCTGAGTTGAAATAGTAATAAATTTTTCCGCGCCAAACTTTTGAACATTGATAGCATGGAAAGAACCGCCGAGCTTGCAGTCGCGATCGAGTAAAATAATATCGAAATTTGGTTCTTGTATTTGATTCAGATAATCCTCAACGGATGAGTATTCAGAAAAAACTGTTATCGCAAAATTGATTCGCTTATCAAATAAACTTTCTTCCAAATCAAAAAGTCCATCAGTGACCACCGACAAAGTTTTTAAATCATCCTCTAGGATTAAAACCCTGATTGTTTTCATTTATGTTATTGTATCAGTTTTGGTATGGCAGTGAGGCAAAGAAGATGATAAGCGATGCAACAGTCGCAACAGTAAAAATAACATACATATCATCAGTGAAGATCGTAACTAATGCTGCAAGAGCTGTTCCACAAAAAACACCAATGGAAAGACCGACCATCTGTCCCCAAAGATCCTTTCTACTTAATTCGGTGCCGTGTTTTTCCTTGAGATCAGAAATTTTCTTGGTAAGCGATTTATTTTCTTCATCTTTCTTCTTCAGAAAATATTGACATTCACCAATTATTGACCGCATCGATTCTTTTAAGTCGCCTTCTTCTTTATTCATAGATTGCAAGGTTTAATGTGACAGGCTAATCTCTCATAACTTTGTCGTAAATTTTATTTATCATCCGATCTCTTGTTTCACCGAAATCATTATCATCCAACCTCATATCGGATGGGATCAATAGATCTATCATTACGCTTGTGAACTGTTTTATATCGTAAATATGCGAAGCAACCATGCGAGAAGCAAATTTCTTATCACAGTCCTCTTTTTTCACAGATTGAAATAATGCTATCGTCATATATACGAACAGCTCCCTATCTGGCTTATCTGGATATTTCTTTTTTGCCTCTTTGAACATCTCTATAATCAAATTTGCTATCCACTTCTCGGTGTGTGGCTTCGGTGAGAATGCAAAAATGATGATAAAAACCACTATTACTACGACCGGTAGCAAATAATGGACTCTAAACAGCAGGTATAATCCGAGTAGTGATAATAGAATACAAACAAGAGTAAGGGTTAAGAAGCCGATATTGCTCCGAATTATCACCGGACGATTGTATGGTTCATTTTGAAGCATTTTTTGTGCCCAACGAAAAATGAGTAATCCGGTAACGATACATACTGAACCAAGAAAGATCAACATATTCCCTCTAATTTATTGCTTGCTATAAAAAAGGACAACCGCATAGGTTGTCTGGACCAGCAACGGGTTGTACCCATTGTTTTTTGCGGTTGCCCTTTTTCGGGTGCAACCGCACAGGTTCTATAAATAAAACCTTTTGCTGATCCAGACACTTAAATACTACTATTTTATGGTTGAAAAGCAACGGATGGTGTATAACATAGCTAGAACAATAAATTAAAATGTAAATTTATATGAATGATAAAGAAGAAAATGTAAAAGCAAGCATTAGGTACTGGTTAAACCATGGAGTTGGTAAGCAATCTAAATTAAAATTCTGGGAGGTTGTAAACGGCCTTCAATCAATGAGAGAGCTGGCCGGATCATCGTCATTTGAAATTCCTTATCACCTATTTAAAAACATTGAGAAGGAAACCCTAGAAACCATTTTAAGAAATCTACACGACAACAAATACATTTTAATTGCCAGAGAAATAAATAGATCTAAGAATATACCCGGAGCGCCAAGAATAGCGGTTTTGGAAACTCTCACAGAAAATACCGAGATTATGCAACACGGCGATACCAAGATCATGTTGCAACCGCGTATCTTTTCCCACCTCTATCAGCTACTCAAAGAAGATCCGGTAACTCCGATTAATGAGAAGAACGAAAATAAAAGCCGACTAGACTATAAGGAGAATATGGGCCTTTTACTGGATGGAGAAAAATTTTACTCACCTCATAGGAATAGCATACGCCAAAAAATCTTAAAAAGACTCTGGGTGGACAGGAGCCGTCCTCTTGTAAAGAAAAACGGAGGTGCCTTCCCCAAAGATGTTTTGGCTCATGAAATTTGCATTATAAAATCATCCTCAGAATATACTGATAAAATTGGTAAACAAATTGAAGAGGCGGTGGGCGATATTCGGAAGATTCTAAGCAAAAATCATGCCCCTGCTTATATAAGTGATTCTCCATACAAATTAGTTCTTGAAGACTGAATGATAGGCACTTAACCGTGCTATTTACCGGACACTTTCTCGGTTAATAGCCGACTCGGTAGAAAGTCCCCTGTTAGAGCAACCCCTTAAAGGGGTTATTTTGTATGAAAAAGAATAATTATGCAAATGGAAAACGAAATGTTTAAAACTTCAGATCTCGCTCTTGCCAGCACTTTGCTATGCCTCGGATTCAAGATCACTAATATCAACAGGGATTTCGGCAGAGCAATTTTTTGTTTTTTGAAGACAAATAAACTCATTGAATCAACGGAGGATTATTGGGCTGACCGATTAACTGTAAATCCGAAAGATTTTTTTAACTGTCAAAAAGAAATAAAAACAAGGATTTATTCATAGGCAAAGGAAAAATTAAAATGAAAACAAAAATCAGGTTAGCAATACATCTCAAACTTTTTTTAAATACCAGACCGATACTTTCTACCACAAAGCAGATTAAAAGCCGGATTTTGGTTGCGGCTCTGAAGGAAAAATGGGATATGGCCTATCTGAGAGTGAACTACGGCAGGCGAATGTTTAATTATGGTTTTTATTCCAGTCCAACTGAACTAAAAAAGGCAATTTCAATATTTACAGAAAAGAGTCTAATAAACTATTTATTGCAGGGGAAATTAAGATGAAAATTAATAAAAAACCAAAATTTGTTTCTTTTATAAGAACAATCTCAAACGAACCGATTGAAATGGTCTATGACAGAGAGTCCAATACAACTCGGTTTGTGTGCCTTGATGAACATGGAAAAATCAGATTTCTGAATGATTTCTGTTTGGATCCGAGAGAAGATTGGTCACTTGAGCCATATCCGGCTAGTAATTCAATCGTTAGTAAGGGCTTAGTGCTTTTTCCGTCCGAACCGATTGAGTACGGCAAAGATGAAGATTTGATCCAAGAAATACAAGTATTTATTCATAGATACCTTGATGTATCGCGTTTTTTTGAAAAAATCGCTTCTTACTATGTCCTTTTTTCATGGGTTTATGATTCTTTTAATGAATTGCCTTATTTAAGAGCGATTGGCGATTACGGTTCAGGAAAAACAAGATTTTTACAAACGATCGGATCTATTTGCTATAAGCCAATTTTAGCCAATGGTGCAACTACCGTTTCTCCTATTTTCCGGCTCATTGATGAATTTAAAGGGACTCTGGTTTTAGATGAAGCCGATTTTCAATTGAGCGAGATGTGGTCTGAAATGATTAAGATTTTAAATAGCGGCCACGCTAAAGGAATGCCTGTTGTAAGAAGCGAGTCGGGTTCTGGGAACAGTTTTGAACCAACGGCTTTTGAAATTTTTTGTCCGAAGATCATCTCAACAAGAGGGTACTTCAAAGACAAGGCCCTCGAAAGCCGATTTATAGTTGAAGAAATGGGCCATAGAAAGCTGAGATCTGATATTTCCTACAGTTTATCGGAGTCATTTGAGCAGGAAGCTCTTAAGATTAGAAATAAGCTACTTTTGTTCCGATTGAAAAATTTTGGCAAGAAAAAGATTGATAGATCGCTAGAAGATCGAAGTATCGAACCACGACTAAACCAGATAATTGTACCTTTACTAAGCATAATCAAAGACGAGCCCCTGAGAGCCGAACTTAAAATCTCTGTCTCCGAGTATCATAAGCAGATGATTGCCGATCGAGGGATGGAAATGGACGGGCAGATTGCCGAAGTAATCCATGAGCTTCTCTATGAGGACGGGAAGGCCGAGCCGACCATCGGCCAGATAAAAGATCGTTTAGAAGAGAAGTTTGGTAGTGAATTGGATCGAAAACTAACCGCAAGATGGGTTGGCTCGAAGATCAGAAATTCATTTAATTTACATACTACAAAAACTCGTGATGGTTATATTATTCCAATTTCAGAGAAAGACAAATTAAACAGGATTTTCGAGCGTTTCGGTGTCGTGAACATTGTGAACGATGAGAAGGTCGAGAATAGGACTATTCAGCTGGCTGACGGAGAGGTCAACCTTGAAGAGATTGGGCTTTAAGTGCCACTGAAATATGTTCGCAAAGTTCACAATGTTCACCAATTTTAGCCAATAAATACAATGTTAAGCATAAAAACCACAAAAAAAATACTAGGTAAGCCGGACATTTCAGATGAAAAAGCTGAATTTATTAGGAATGAGGTTCGTTCACTTGCCGAAATTGTGGTTGGGGCATTTATAGATAAAGAGATAAAGCCGGATTTGAAAGAAAAATTTAATTTGGATTATAAAGGTGAATAGTGGTATAATATATTTGTTGACCCGCTTGTTGTTTAATCCGAAAGATTTTTTGTTTATTGCCCGTAAAGGGGCGATTCAGCCAATAAACTACTTTCGGTAGCAAGTTGGGTCAACCTGAATCGTCCCTTTAAGGTTAATGGAGGCAAAAATGAAAGGTGTTGTTTATATAAGGGTTAGCTCTAAGGAACAGACGGAAGGAACATCACTCGAAGAGCAAGATAAGGCGTGCCGGGAATATTGTAAGATAAACGGCATAGACATTATTGAAATCTTTTGCGAAGGAGAGTCAGCCAAAGATATGAAGCTAAACAACAGGAAGGAATTTTTAAGAGGATTAGAATTTTGTCGCAAGAATAAGGGTAAACTAGGGGCTTTTGTTGTTCATAAAGTCGACCGATTTGCGCGAAATACGGAAGATCACTTTTTTGTAAGGAAAACCCTTTTAGATTATGGGGTAACGCTCCATTCTGTTACAGAGCCGATTGGTAATAAGCCGGTCGAAAAATTCGTGGAAACAATGCTTGCCGCTTCGGCTGAATTTGATAATGCGATTAGAAAACAGCGATGTTGTGACGGCCAGAGTGCGCGAATAAATCAAGGCATCTATCCTCATAAATGTCCTATAGGTTATATATCGGGTCGTTGTAAATCCCGCGGCGAAAAGAAGACAGAGCCGGATTTGCCCGATGAGAATATTTTTCCTATTATTCAGAGAGGATTGAAGGAATTTAAGAAAGGGACTGTTAGTAAAACAGATCTGGCTGATCTACTCGATAAATGGGGTTTATCGAAATTACGAGGTAAAAAAACGACCGTACAGTTTGTTGAAAAAATGTTTACACAGCACTTAAGATTTTATGCAGGTATCTTGCTTAATCCTTATACTGGCGAAACCATAAAGGGCCAACACAAGCCCATGATCTCTGAGAACGAAATGCGAGAAATCCAATTCACACTGGGAGGTAAAAACAAGCACTGCGTAAAGAAAAATCGCTATAATCCTATTTTTCCGTTGGTAAGAACTGTATTATGCGCCACTTGTATTAAGCCAGTGGCTGGAAGCTCTCCTAGGGGCAACGGAGGCCGGTATTTTTACTATCACTGCCGGAATAAGGAGTGTTCAATGTATGGTAAGGCCATTTTAAAGACAAGGATTGAACAGGATTTTCTTGAGCGACTTAAATTCATTACACCAAAAACAGAATACCTAGAACTCTTTAAGGCAACAGTGATTGATCTTTGGAATGAAAAAAGTGTTGCTTACAAATTAGAAATAGACAGACAGAAAAAATTAGTTGAAGAATTGGAGCGCAAAAGACAGCGCATCTTTGAAATGCGCGAGGACGATTCATATACGGTTGAGGAATTTAATGAACGAAGAAGCCAAGTAGATAACAAGATAACTGCCGAGAAGATAACATTAAATGAAACTAGAATAGATCAACTTGATGTAGAGGCGGTATTGAGTTTCGCAATTCAATTTATAAAGGATTTAAGCCGGCAATGGTTTGACTTACCACAGCAACTTCGGCCGAGGTTCCAAAAATTGATTTTTCCGGAGGGAATTTCTTACGACCGCGAAAAAGGTTTTGGAACCGCAAAATTAGGCACTATATATGAAGCAACTGAGCTTTTGGCTCACAAAAAATATCCTTTGGTGGTGTTTGCTAAACGAAGTTCGAACTTATTTTGAGCAAAACTCCGAATGCAAATAACAAATACAACTATAGCTCATTTCTCCTTAAATTTCC
>Ga0247841_10002389_pt1 | contig 37744 bp, 33 predicted proteins | sample LaCruzMarch2015__2_FD_192410 | JGI IMG/M metagenome (GOLD analysis project Ga0247841, IMG submission 192410) | Freshwater microbial communities from meromictic Lake La Cruz, Castile-La Mancha, Spain - LaCruzMarch2015_18m | ecosystem: Environmental > Aquatic > Freshwater > Lake | place: Spain... | reverse complement strand
AACTAATTGTAATCCATCGGTTTTTATAATCTAACTTAGCTGTTCCGGAATTAACAATAAAGAAATGGTATTATTCAATCCATTTTAACCAACCTCTATCACAGGCAATTTTCAAAATTTTAATTAAACAACTGTATTATGGCGCTGCACGAAAAAGAAAAAATCATGGCGAAGATGGATGAAGATATATATACTTCAACCGATTTGCGCATGAGTGTTCCGAAATTCAAAATTCCGGAAAAAGAGAGCAGAAGTGAAGATGTATATTCGATCATCCACGACGAACTGATGATAGACGGCAACTCCAGGTTGAACCTGGCAACATTCTGTTCAACATGGCTCGATGAAGGGATCCATAAAATAATGGATGAATGCCTGGATAAAAATATGATCGATAAGGATGAATACCCTCAAACTGCTGCGATTGAAGAGCGTTGTGTGCACATGTTGGCTGATTTGTGGAATGCCCCGAAAAGCAAAAACACAATCGGTTGTTCGACCACAGGCTCCAGCGAAGCAGCCATGTGCGGAGGACTGGCCATGAAATGGCGCTGGCGCGAAAAGATGAAAGCCGCCGGGAAGGATAGCTCAAAACCAAATCTGGTAACAGGTCCGGTCCAGGTTTGCTGGGAAAAATTTGCCCGTTATTTTGATGTGGAGATTCGGCAAATTCCCATGGAGCACGGACGTTTGCTGATGAATGCCGAAGAGGTCCTGAAACGCTGTGATGAAAATACCATTGGGGTGGTTCCGACCTTGGGTGTTACCTTTACCTGTCAGTACGAAGATGTAAAAGCGATCAATGATGCCCTGGATGAATTGCAGAAAACAACCGGCCTTGACATTCCTATTCATGTGGATGGCGCCAGTGGCGGGTTTGTTGCGCCATTCCTCCATCCCGACCTTGTATGGGATTTCAGATTACCCCGGGTAAAGTCGATCAATACTTCGGGGCATAAGTTTGGATTGTCACCCCTCGGCGTTGGCTGGGTAATCTGGCGTGAAAAATCAGATCTGCCCGAGGGTCTGGTCTTCAATGTCAATTACCTGGGGGGCAATATGCCCACCTTCGCACTCAATTTTTCCCGGCCTGGCGGCCAGATTATTGCCCAATACTATAATTTCCTGCGTTTGGGTAAAGAGGGATACCGGAGGATTCAGCAGGCCTGTGCAGACCATGCAAAATATATTGCAGGTAAAATAGAAAAAATGAAAATTTTTGATATCATTTATGATGGACAGGGAGCATTACCCGGTGCCTGCTGGACATTGAAAAAAGATGCTCATGTTGGTTTCACACTTTATGATTTATCTGACCGTTTACGCAGCAGGGGTTGGCAGATTGCCTCCTACTCCATGCCCGAAAACCGGGAAGATCTGGTGGTACAACGGGTGTTGATCCGTCATGGTTTCAGCCGCGATATGGCCGATCTTTTGATTGAAGATTTTAAACGCGCCCTTGAATGGTTTGAAAAACATCCTGTGAATAATTCCAATGGAATCGAAGAGGGTAAAGGCTTTAATCATAATTAATCAACCGCATCAATAATAAAAATTTACAATGGAACCGACAAAAACTGTCAATATGACAACCACCCGTCTCGTATTTATGACGGGTGCCGCTGTGTTCAGTCTTCGTGGCCTGTCGTTTATGGCAATTGAAGAATTAACCATGTTTTTCTATGTATTATTTGGCACCGTATTGTTCCTGATCCCGGCCTCGATGGTTTCGGCTGAGTTGGGCGGAGCTTTCGGAACCATCGGAGGGGGTGTTTATACCTGGGTGAAGGAGGCCTTTAATAAAAAACTGGGATTTCTTGCCATCTGGCTGCAATGGATACAAAATGTGGTGTATTACCCCATCCTGCTTGGGTTTGCAGCCTCCATCATTGCCTACATGATCGGCAAGCCCGAGTTGAGCAACAATGGCACCTACGTGGGAATTTTCTGTATCGTGGTGTACTGGCTTTCAACCCTGATAACCCTGAATGGTTCACAGTTAATGTCAAAAATTGCCAGTTACGGCTTCCTGCTGGGAACCATCATTCCCGGCGCTTTGTTAATCCTTTTTACCATCATTTATATCGCATTGGGAAATCCTCTGGCATTTCTGCATCCCTCCGCACTTGACACCACGAATGCTTATGTGATAGAGGGCATTACCTCTCCTCGTTGGTTTCCTCACATAACCAGCCTCGACAATGTCACCTTCCTGGCTGCGGTAATATTGATTTTTGCAGGGATTGAAGTTCAGGCCGTACATGCAAACGAATTAAAAAATCCCTCCAAACAGTTTCCTAAGGTGCTTTTTTTCGCTGCAGCGCTGATTTTCTTTCTCCAGATTTTAGGCTCACTGGCTGTGGCAGTTGTTTTACCTGAAAGCAAGATCACCCTGCAGTCGGGGCTGATGCAGACCTTTGAAAACCTCTTTATCAGCATGGGAGTGAAATGGCTGTTACCTGTTGTTTGTGTCCTGATGGCCTTTGGCGTGCTGGGCAGCGTAATCTCATGGATTGCCGGTCCGAGCCGCGGTTTGTTGTGGACCGCCAAAGATGGATTATTGCCGCCTGCCCTTGCAAAGGTGAATAAAAAAGGAATTCAGCAGAATATTCTCATCATCCAGGGACTGATTGTGACCCTTCTGTCATCCATCTATTTTATAATTCCTAATGTGGGAGTCGCTTTCTTTTTATTAGGCGCTCTGACCATCGGATTGTACCTGATCATGTACCTGTTCATGTATGCAGCCGGTATTAAATTGAGGTATTCGCAGCCTGATCTTGCACGTTCATTCAAAGTTCCAGGTGGAATAACAGGCATGTGGGCGATTGCAGGAATCGGTTTCCTGGCTGTACTGTTTGCGTTCATTGTATCCTTCTTCCCTCCCTCTCAGTTGCCGGTCGGCAGTCCGCTTGAATACGTAGGATTGGTTCTTGGAGGCACGGTACTTTTTACTGTTTTGCCATTTTTAATTACCATGAGAAAAAAATAAAAACCAAGGTGCTATGTTAGAAAAACTGAACAAACACAAATGGTGGATTATCATATCCATTGGAATTGCGATGCTGCTTTATATTGTTCTTACTTAGTCGGTTCAAACAGGTAATACTGACTTGATATTACAGCCAAAAATGAAAATAAAAGCAAGATTTCTTTTACTGGCTTTGGCCTTCTCTTTTCTGTGCACGCATGCACAGGAAACGGATATACAACAGATGAAAGTCAGGATGAATGCACTGGAAAAAAAGGTGTCTATCCAGGATTCGTTGTATAAAAAGTTGTTAAACAATGATCTGCCAAATTCAAGAAATGTGGTTGAAAACAATTCCTATTCCGGGTTTGTGATTTCCAGCATCAAAGGGGTTGTACTCAGTATTGGTGGTTTTGTTGAAACCGACCTGATACATGATTTAAAGCCGGTGGGTGATAAATATTCTTTTACAACTTCATCCATTGAAATGAATCCTGATCCGGGATCACAAAACGTAACAAACTTTAGCATCAGGCCCTCCCGTATTTCATTCAGGGGAAGCAACACCGACGATAGTTTTTCTGCTTTGCTGGAGTTTGATTTCGCGGGAAGCAACGGGACAACCGTCCCTCATCTAAGACATGCCTATATAATTTATAAAAACTGGAGTGCAGGGCAATACTTCAGTAACTTTATGGATAACAACAACAATCCTGATATTCTTGATTTCGAAGGGCCCAATGCAACTATCTCCATCCGTCAGATACAGGTCAGGTACAGTGTTAAGATTGGCAAGAATGACAAGATGGCCTTCTCCCTGGAGGCGCCAGGCGCTGAGATTACGGCACCTGCTGCCTGGAGTTCAAAAAAAGTTTTTCCGGACCTGATAGTAAGCTTTGAGCACCAATTTTGGCAGGGAACCAGTCATGTGCGGGTTGCCGCCCTGGTCCATCCGGTTACCTACCTGAATGGAAGCGGTGCCCAGAAAAATGTTATCGGAGGCGCCTTGAATTTTACCGGAAGCATCCAGGTCACCAAACTGGATAACATCAATGTTCAGGCAACTGCCGGGACCGGATACGGGAAGTACAACAATGACCTGGGTGGCCTGGGTTATGATGCGTTTCAGCGTAAAAGTGATACGACCAAATTGTCAACAGCCAATCAACTGAATTTGTTTGCCTATTACAACCATTGGTGGACTCCCCGGCTTAGCTCGGCTGTGGGCGGGGGCTATGTGGATCTGCTTGACAGTAAGGAGAACACAGGGCCCGATGCCATTCAGAGCACAAGTTATGCCTCAACCAATTTAATATTTTATCCAAACAATAATTTCAAAATCGGGATTGAGGTACTCTATGGGAAAAGGAAGGATGCGGATATGAAAATGAAGGAGGCCTTCAGATTTCAGTTCACCTTCTTTGCAAAACTTTAGCTGCATTTTGATGATGCTGCGTTATACCCACCCCTGTAGTTTGTAATAGGCCAGGGCAAGGTACTCTCTCAGCAGGAGGAATTCGTATTCCATATGCACCCAGAATTCATACCTGAGGGTGATATTTCTTCCGACATCCGGCACCCACGAGCGGGCACCCAGTTTGCCTGCATTGAAGTTCAGGTCAGCCTCAATGGTCTTTTCAAAAGCAGGGACTCCATCGACCTTCATAAAACCAGCTTTTTTAAAGGTAAGAACGGCCCGGTAGAGATGTTCGGGGGAGGTGACAATTAAAAGTGACGCGTGACGCGTGACGCGGGACATGTCATTATTCGTTACTATCTTCAATATATTTAGTGCCTCGGCGCGGGTATTGGTTCCTGAATCTTCAAGAAAAATTCGATCACCGGCAATTCCGCGGAGTTCCATTTCCCGCTTCATTTGATTTACGGAACTCAGGCTGTCCTTTACATCGCCCGGCAGGGCAATGATGATACGGGCCCTGGTGAAGTGATTGGCCACTTCAGAGGCATACCAGCATCGCATAAGTCCCGATTCGCTGGGCATCCCACCGCCTCCCATCACAACAATGAAATCGGGTGGACGATGAATGCCCGCTTTTTTCACGCCCAGGTTATACCAGATCCAGAAGGGCGCCGAGGTGAAAGCCATCAGGATCATCAGGGTGAAAAAAAGACCCATCATGATCAGAAATGCACGGATAAACGTTTTTACTTTTTTCATCGAATGAACTGATCCCCTGAAACTCGTTATCGGATTTTCGTCCGGACGATCGAAGAAATATCATTTATGCTGATCCTTTCCTGCAACATCGTATCGCGGTCACGGATGGTGACGGTGTTGTCCTCAAGGGTTTGATGGTCGATCGTGATGCAATATGGCGTACCCAGTGCATCCATGCGGCGGTAACGACGGCCGATGGTGTCCTTTTCCTCGTAATAACACCGGTAATCGTACTTCAGCACATCCATGATCTCACGTGCCTTTTCCGGCAGTCCGTCCTTTTTGGTCAATGGCAAAACGGCCAGCTTGATGGGCGCCAGTTTAGCCGGGATCCCCAGCACCACACGCTCGCTGCCATCTTCGAGCTTCTCTTCACGATAGGCATGGCTGAGGATTGCAAGGAAGGTACGGTCGAGTCCAATGGAGGTCTCCACAACATAAGGGACATAACTTTCATTCGCTTCGGTGTCGAAATACTGGAGTTTCTTCCCGGAATGCTGCTGGTGGGCGCTCAGGTCAAAATCGGTCCGGCTGTGGATCCCTTCCAGCTCCTTGAACCCAATCGGAAATTCAAATTCGATATCGGCTGCGGCATTTGCGTAATGGGCCAGCTTTTCGTGGTTATGAAACCTGTACTTCGAAGCAGGAAGTCCCAGAGAAAGGTGCCATTTCATGCGTTCCTCCTTCCAGAATTCGTACCATTTAAGCTCCTCCCCGGGTTTAACGAAAAACTGCATCTCCATCTGTTCGAATTCTCGCATACGGAACAGGAACTGACGTGCCACGATCTCGTTGCGGAAGGCCTTGCCGATCTGGGCAATGCCAAACGGGATCTTCATGCGGGCCGACTTCTGCACATTGAGGAAGTTGACGAAAATTCCCTGGGCTGTTTCCGGCCGGAGATAAACCACGTTGGTATCTTCGTTCACCGATCCCATCTGGGTCGAGAACATCAGATTGAACTGGCGTACATCGGTCCAGTTCTTGGTTCCGCTGATCGGGCACACGATTCCTGCCTCTTCGATCAACAGTTTGACATCAGCAAGATCATCCCTCCCCAGGGAGGCATAAAACCGGATCTTGATGGCATCAATCTTATCCTGGTATTCCTTCACGCGGGGGTTGGTCTCCCGGTACATTTTTTCATCAAAAGATTCACCAAACCGGCCGCGGGCCTTATCAACCTCCTTCTGGATTTTATCTTCGGTTTTCTGTAGATGATCCTCAACAAGCACATCGGCACGATAGCGCTTCTTTGAATCCTTGTTATCGATCATCGGGTCGCTGAAGGCATACACGTGTCCTGAGGCTTTCCAAACCGTAGGATGCATGAAAATGGCACAATCAAGTCCCACAATGTTTTCATGGAATTGGGTCATCCAGCGCCACCAGTTATCCTTGATATTGTTCTTGAGCTCAACGCCAAAGGGGCCGTAATCATACACGGCGCTCAATCCGTCGTAGATTTCACTTGAGGGAAACACAAAGCCGTATTCCTTGGCGTGGGATATGATTTTTTTAAAGAGCTCCTCGTTGTTGGCCATAGTCATTCTGAATTAGGGCCACAAAGGTAGGAAATTTAGAAACTGGCCGGCAGGTCAATTTTTGATGCACCTGACAGACAAAGCACTGGGCTGATACTCCTCATACATGGTGACGCCACTGGTGCGGTATTCCAGGTATACGCCAACGGCCGTGCCTTTTGAAATGATCTCAGATGACCAGTAATAACCCTCCCGGTACAAATCATGCCATTGCTTGGCCATGAAATCGTAATATCCTCCCGGAAGCGCTGAAAAACCGCTGAAATTGGTGGCGCCGACGTTTGGGTTTTGCCAGCTCAGGGTGGATTTGAGTTTTCCCCCCGCCTCCGAATTCATGCCAAGGTACCTGATCAGGTTCTTCCAATCCTGGCTCGATGGAACATGCCATCCTGTAGGGCAAATTCCCTGTGCCCCCGAAACCAGCGAATAGGCCATCAATTCATCCCACTGGTAAAGACCTCCCCAGAAATCGCACTGGGTAAAATCGTTGCCGTAGCAATACTTTTCAATGACCCCGTTATCCTGCTCTTTTTGAATCTGGCTTTCATCAGTCCATTTCCCGATATTCAGGTTGTCACTCATCCAGCATTGACTGCCGATTTTCACGGTATGGTACACCTGTCCCCCATAGTTAAGAAGGCCACAGGAGAGGCTGTCAGTCTTTATAGTACTGTCGGGATTGATTTTTGCCTGGGAAACTGCTACTTCTGCTTCAGATTGGCCTTTCTGGGCGAACAGCGGGAATGTCCCCTGCAGCATTGATAATATCAAAACTGCAGCGATCATACATTTTTTCATAGTCAGGATTGTTTTCGAATGTTATGGGAATGGCTCTACAATATCGGCAGATTATTCCAAATGTAACTCGATTTTTTTCACTGTTGTGAAATCAAACTTTAATTTCCCGTGTCGTACTGTGATCATATTGTTGTGCTGTTCCAATGAAACCTCCAGGTGGCGAGCCTTTGCAACATTTACCAGGGTGATGGCCTTTTCGATTCCATCGCCTCGCAGATAATTCACAACCTCATCGGGCAGGGCGAGCCGGTTCCCATCGTATATCGATTCGTTTGGCCATGATTGAAGCTGGGCATGAACGGCCTGCAGGTCTGTGTCGCGGAAATGTTCCACTGAGACCGGGTTGCGTTCGAATGCCGCCTTGAAAAAAGGTCTCCAGTCACATGAATCCATATATCTTCCGGCATAGAAGGCGAGGTCGGCGATAAGGGATGTCGATTCCGTATGACGAATGACGAATGACGAATGACGAATAGATGAGAGATAGGTTATGATCTCTTCGCGGGATTGGCCGGGAGATATTTTGATCGGCCGGGCGACCGTGAACTCTTTTTTAGTTGATGGCAGATGGGGTACGGTATGAACGAATTTTTTTAGATCAGCGAAGAATTCAGCATGTTGTACAAGACCGGGGAAGCTGTTTTTCAGGGCATCAATGAAAGCCTGGTAAGGTTTCAATTCAAACAGTTCGTCCTCATGATAAATCCTATACCTGTGATCGATGGGCTGGAGATAAAGATCCTCCTCATCCATTTCGCAATACAGTTTTCGTCCGGTTTTATCACCAAGCCGGTTTTTGCTGCCGTGTTCATATCCAAAAGCCTTTTCAAGCTGAATAAAGCGATTGGCCCCCTGGCATTGGAAACATAGCTGAAAGAATTTTTGATGACGGCTGTAATCGCGCAAAAAATTCATAAAAATTTCGAAGTCAATCGTCGTTTGGAGGTATTTGGTCAATTTCTCGCGAAATAATTGATATTCCACTGTATCGATGGTGGCTTCGGGATACATGGAGTGAATCCATCCGCTGCTGTGGGCGATGTAGGTTACCTGTTCATGCTCAAGCGCCCTGCGTGCAAGGGCCGACAATTCGGTGCCATTGTACCACATCGATTTGGTGACAATACGGCGGTTATTGGTGAGCACCCCTTCATCGACCATAATAAAGTTTTGGGAATGAAGCGGGGTTCCCATCAGGAATATCTTTTCGAGGGGCACTTCGGCTAAGATGAACAGAGCCGCGGCATACAAGCATGCCAGTGAAACGCATTCCCCTGCACCCGCCTGGTGGTTGGGTTTGTACCGGAATGCATTCATGGCCTCCACGGTCTCCGTTTTCCAGTAAGGGATAATATCGGAATCGAATTTATCAAGGCCAAAATGGCGGCGGATGTCCATGTCGAAATAATACTTGTCTCCCTCGTAGCCAAAAAGTGCATTGGACCTGGAGAGCATTTCCATATCAACAAAATCGTTGAAGCGGTTTATCTCCGTTTGTTTGTCGGTAAGGCCCCAGGTTTCCAGGTCGAGGTTGAAGTTGTAATGCTCCATTACGTACTGTTTAACGCGGTGGATTTTTTTCAGGGGGCCCATCTTGCCAATCCCTGTAAACCATGGGTCTTCCCGCCATTTCCAGATTTCAGGCGACATGATATTGGCCAGCACCAGCGCATACAAAAGATCCGGAAAGATGAAGATCTCCATGTCGCTCAGGGTGAAGGCGGAGCTGTATTTTTCGAGGGTTTTCTTATCCATTATTTTTAGGGTTGAAGCGAAGCCATGCCAGACAAAGGGAATGACCAATGACCAGTGACCAATGACCAATTATCTTGCCACCCTGTTACCTTGTCACTTTGTCACTCTGTTACTTTGTCACCCTGTTACCTTGTCGCTTTTTTCCGGGGTGCAAAGATACGAATAATCGACAGGAATGAGATTTAGCCGTTGCCCCGCATTTTCACTATTTATCTGCCGGCGCGCCATTTGTCCTCAAAATCATTGGATTTTTTTATAATTTTGCTGCACAAAAATTCTACCATATGTATTACTCCGGACAAGAAATCGTGGAAATCGCCGTACGAATTGAAGAGAACGGCAATGCGTTTTATACCGCAGCAGCGAATATGATTAAAGAAGATACTGAAATCAGGCGGTTATTCTTCGACCTGGCAGAAAAGGAGATCGTGCATATTGCCGTTTTCCAGCGACTTGCAGAAAAGTTTGATGCCGAGAGTTTTGATTTCAGCACAGAAGATGCTTCAGCCTATATCAACCACCTTGCAGAATCGCATATTTTCGGGAAATCCGATTCTGGTAAAAACCTGGCCAAGACGCTCACAACACCTAAAGAGGGACTTGATGTCGCCTTTAAATTTGAAAATGACAGTGTCGCCTTTTACACGGAGCTGCTGAAATATACCCGCAGCGATTCAAAACGCCTGGTGCAGCAGATCATCGATGAGGAGAAGGAGCATGCGGGGGAGATTGAGAAGTTTCTATAAGATTCCCATTACCAAAAACGGCAGTACCCCTATCAGAATGACCAGCAAGGTCATAAACATCAGATGGACTTTGTAAGAGCGTCCCACGTTAAGTTTTACCTCATTTGACTCTTTCAAATACATGGCCATGATGGGTTTGAAATAATAGGCCACACTGATGGCCGATCCTGCAATGGCAACAAGGACCAGCCAGAGCAGCCCCTTTTCAAGGGCAGTGGTAAAAAGGTAGTATTTTGCCATAAAACCTGCCAGCGGCGGTATTCCCGTGAGTGAAAGCATGGCAATTGTAAGGCAGAAGGCCTCCAGAGGATTGGTTTTTGCCATGCCGTTCAGTGAGCTGAAGTAGTCATTCCCATGCGCTTCGCGAATCAGGATCAGAATGGCGAAGGCCAGGATGGTGGCAATGGAATAGGAGAGCGTATAGAATAGCAATGCATTGTTTGACATAGGGCTGAAGGCCACCACCGCCAGAAGCATATATCCCGAATGGCTGATGCTTGAATAGGCCAGCATCCGCTTGAGATTGGGCTGGTACAGACCGGTAAGGTTTCCCAGCAGCATGGTAAGTACCGCCAGGATCCAGATCGTAGTTTCCCACACCCCGTGAATGCCATAAAAAGTATGGGTAAAAAAACGGTACATCGCCACGATGGAGGCGGTTTTCACCACGGTAGCCATAAAGGCCGTGAGCAGGGTGGGGGTGCCCTCATACACATCAGGAGCCCAGAAATGGAAGGGAGCGATGGCAATTTTAAAAGCCAGTCCGATGATGAGCAGGAATAGCCCGGCGAGGAACATGGGTGGGTAGATTCCATGGCAGGCAGCAACAAAACCAGATATCTTCTGCAGGTCGAATGATCCGGTTGAGCCATAGATCAATGCAATCCCAAATAACAGGAATCCTGAAAGGAAGGAGCCGAGAAGGAAATATTTAAGTGTCGCTTCATTGGATGTAATGGCCTCCTTATGACTACCGGCAAGCACGTATAGTGCAATGGACAGGGTTTCGATCCCCAGGAAAAGCATGATCAGGTTGCCGTAAGAGGTCATCATCACCGCCCCGACGAGGGCAAAGATCATGACCCCGTAGATATCGTCGAGTGGTCGCTCAACTCCCCGGTAATAGTGGGATGCAAGAGAAAAAATGAGGAAAGTAGAGAAGATGAGGACCAAACTGAAGGCGACCGATGTTTTGTCGATGATGAGCATTTCGTGGTAGTAGGAACGGGCGGTGTTCCAATCGAGGATGGTAAGGATCATCGATGTTGCCAGGCCCACCAGGATAACTGGCAACAGCCATGACTGTTTCTTCTGGATCCCAAGAAAGAGAACCAGAATGCCAAGTATGGTTATGGAGATGATCGTGGTCATGAGATGAATGACGAATGACGAATGACGAATTTGTGATTTTGCATTTTAATCATGCTGTTTTATTTACTTGGTGTAATTCAATATTTGCATCACATCGGGCAATGCCACATTCAGGAAGAGACCCGGGAACATCCCTATCCAGAAGACCATCACAACCAAGGGCACCAGGGCGGCCATTTCGGTCCAGGTCAGGTCATGGATGTTTTCAGTGAATTCATTGGCCTTCCCCAGCATGGTTCGCTGGTACATCCAGAGCATATACACTGCACTGAAAATTATAGTCAATCCGGCTACTGCAGCAAATATGGCTGAATATTCGAACAGCCCAAGAAGCAGGAGAAATTCGCCGACAAAACTGTTGGTGAGCGGCAAGGCAATACTTGCCAGAAGGAAGAGCATGAAAAAGATCGCCAGCCTTGGGGCTGTTCGGGCAATGCCGCCCAGATTGCTTATGTTTCGCGTCTTTGTGCGTTGTTCAATAAGATCGATGATGATGAAAAGTCCCACGATATTGATCCCGTGCGACACCATCTGGATCACGGCGCCCTGCATTGCATAGGTAGTCAGCGACAAAAGGCCTGCAGCAATAAGCCCGACATGGGCAATGGAAGAGTAAGCAATGAGCCGTTTCATGTCGTTTTGCCTGATGGCGATGAGCGAAGCATACACAATCCCGGTGATGGCCAGGATCATGGCAACGCCTCCCCACTCCTGCACAGCATCATTGCAAATGGGGATCATCCAGCGGATCATCCCGTAAAGACCCATTTTCAGCATGATTCCCGCCAGCAGCATGCTTCCGGTCGCAGGCGCTCCTGAGTAGGTATCGGGCTGCCAGGTATGGAAAGGGAAGATGGGGATCTTAACGGCAAAGGCCAGGAAAAAGGCCAGGAAGATCCATGTTTGCTCCCCGGGATTCAATCTGACTGCATAGAGCCCCTGAAAATCAAAAGAGTGCGGAAGGGGAGTTCTGAAATAGAGGTAGATCAAGGCGACCAGCATGAACAGACTTCCCACGAAAGTGTAAATAAAGAATTTAAAAGTGATCCGGATCCGGTCATCGCCTCCCCAGACGGCACAGATAAAATAGGCCGGGATAAGCGCCAGCTCCCAGAAAATGTAAAAGATCAGTCCGTCGAACGATGTGAATACACCGATCAAAGCCATCTCCATCAACAGGATGAGACTGTAAAAGGCTGAAGGGCGGCTGTATGCGTGATTAAAAGAGGCGAGGATGATGATGGGTAGCAGAAAGGTGGTAAGCATGACCAGCAGCAGGCTGATGCCATCCATCCCGAACTTAAGGCTGACGCCCAGGGTGGCAAGCCAGTCGGTCGTAAACAACAAGTTGCAATGGCAGGAGGTTTTATACTGGATAAAGGCGGCCACGCCGACGCCAAATTCGATCAGTGACCCGGCCAACGCGAATTGTCTGATGGCTTTCTCCTCCTTAAAGATAAGGATGATCAGCGAAAGGGCAAGCGGCAACAATATGAGCAGTATCGTCAGCATGGTCAGATCAGGATATTAAAAAACAAAATCAGGATGATCCCCAGGATCATGATAAACATGTAAAAACCCACATTGCCGGTCTGGACGTACCGCACCGTGTTGCCGGTCCATATCACCACTTGTCCAACACCGTTCACGATGCGGTCGATGAAGCGGAGTTCAACCACCTGGTGAAGGTAGCGAGAACACCACAACGAAGGTTTCACAAATACGAAATCGTACAGTTCGTCGATGTAATATTTTTTTGAAATGAGCTGAACCAGGAGGGATCGCTTTGCCTCATCCGGAAGCAATCCGTTCTCCTGTTTTACATACCGGCGCCAGGCCCAGAATATGGTCACGAGACACCCTGCAAGGGTGGTAGCCATGAGCAGCCATTCGGTGGCATGTGAAAGCGCTGCCGGTTGTACCTTGACTGCCATGGCATCAGCAAAAACAGGAGCCAGGAAGCCGGAAAGCCAGTTTTCGCCCCCAAACAGGACAGGAATGTTGAGCACCCCTCCAATGGCTGCAAGAACAGAAAGCACAATCAGCGGGGTGGTCATCACTGCAGGGGACTCATGCAAGTGATGCTTCTCTTCCTCTGTTCCTCGAAACGCTCTGAAAAATGTCAGGTAAAAAAGGCGGAACATATAAAATGCGGTCATGAAGGCCCCAACTGCCAATGCAAACCAGGTGACATGGTTGAATTCAAAGGCTTTTGAAAGGATCTCATCCTTGGAGAAAAAGCCCGAAAAAGGAGGAATACCCGCAATAGCAAGGGTGGCAATCAGGAAGGTCCAGTATGTTTTCGGTAGTTTCTTACGCAGTCCGCCCATGTTGCGGATGTCCTGTCCTCCGCCGATGGCGTGGATCACGCTGCCTGCAGCAAGGAAGAGCAGGGCCTTAAAAAAAGCATGGGTGGTGAGATGGAACATGGCGCCGGTGAAGGCTCCGATACTGAGCGCGGCAAACATGTATCCCAACTGGCTGATCGTCGAATAGGCCAGTATCTTCTTGATATCGTTTTGGAAAATGGCGATGGATGCGGCAAAAAGTGCAGTGATGATGGCCGTAATGCCAATGATCTCCATGGTAGCCGGTGACAGGACATAGAGAATGTTGGAACGGGCGATCATATATACTCCTGCAGTGACCATGGTTGCGGCATGGATGAGCGCTGAAACCGGAGTGGGTCCGGCCATGGCATCGGGCAGCCAGGTGTAGAGCGGAATCTGGGCGCTTTTCCCGACAGCGCCAATAAATAAAAGCAAGGTTATGGCAACCAGTGTGCCGTTTCCTGAGGTCATTCCCTTGGCCTGTGAAAAGATATCCTGGTAATTGAGGCTCTGAAAAGTAGTAAAGAGCAGAAACATACCCAGCAGGAATCCCAGGTCGCCAATGCGGTTCATGATAAAAGCCTTATTGGCTGCATTGTTATATTCATGATTTTTAAACCAGAAGCCGATGAGCAGGTATGAACAAAGCCCTACTCCCTCCCAGCCGATGAACATGATGGGATAGTTAGCGCCCATCACAAGCAACAGCATGAAAAAAACAAACAGATTCATGTAGGCAAAGAACCGGTTGTAGCCCGGATCATCTTTCATATACCCGACCGAATAAACATGGATAAGAAACCCGACACCGGTAACGACGAGCAGCATCAGGACTGAAAGCGGGTCGATCAGGAAGGAAAAGGAGATGTCGAGGGAGCCGATGGAGATCCAGGAAAACAATGTATAAACATCTGAATGGGGAAACAGGGATGACTGTGTGCCGGCCTGTTGTGTAAGGTGGATGAAGGTGATGATGGATAAAATAAATGATGCCAGGATTGTTCCGGGGCCAACAATGGATGTGACCTTTTTAGGGATGGATTTAAACCCCACTCCCAGGAATAGAAATCCGAGGAGCGGCAGCAATGGTATAAGTATCAATATTAACTTCATCAACTATTTACGATTTTATTACTTCATTACTTCATTACTCCATTACCCTGTCACCTTGTTACCTTGTCACCTTATTACCATTTCAATTTATTGAGCACGTCAATATCTATCGAATGCGTAGTCCGGTAAATCAGCACCACAATAGCCAAACCGATGGCAACTTCGGCAGCCGCCACGACCATGATGAAAAAGACGAAAATCTGTCCGGCCGGATCGTTGGTATAGGCTGAGAACGCTGCCAGGAGGAGATTGATGGAATTGATCATCAGCTCAATCGACATCAGGATGACCAATGCATTGCGTTTGATAAGAACCCCAAAAACCCCTATACAGAACAATACCGAGCAAAAGACAAGGTAGTACTCGATCGGGATGGTTGCAAGATTTGACATTGACTGTATATATATAAATTTCGCTATATTAAATCTGTTCTTTCTTCCCCAACAAAACCGCCCCGACCATGGCCGTCAGGAACAGTACCGACGACATTTCAAAAGGCAGAAGATAATCATGATATAAAATCTTTCCAAGATTCTTGACCAGGCCGATTTGTGTAGTCATCGGATCCTGGGCAGACTGCACATCATATTCACGGAAAACGCCAACAAGTATGAGCATCAGCATTCCACCTGCGATACCTGCAATAATCTTCACCCACATCGGTTTTAGTGAACGTTCATCTTTATTCAGGTTCAGAAGCATTACGGTAAAGAGAAACAGCACCATGATGGCACCGGCATAAACGATCACATGAACCACGGCCAGGAATTGTGCATTCAGCAATACGTAATGGCCTGCGATAGCAAAAAAGGTCATTGTAAGAAACAAAACCGAATGGATGGGTTTTTTTGATGCAAGCACCATCACAGCCGAAAAGAGGGCCATGATGCTAAGAAAGTGAAAAACGTACTCTGTGAACATCTATCTGTTATGTTTATAGCTCCTGTTTTTTTTAAACTCCAGCACCTCTGGCGTTTGACGTTTTGAAATATCGATCCGTTTTGCCGGATCAAAGGGTTCAACCAGCTCCGCCTTGCCAAAAATGAACTTGCCACGTGCATACTCAGACCTGACCATTTCCCTGGTCAGGAAAATAGCCTCCTTGGGGCAGGCATCTTCACAATCGCCGCAGAAAATACATCGAAGCATGTTGATCTCATATACCGAAGCATACTTCTCCTCGCGATAGAGGTGCTCTTCACCTGGTTTGCGTTCGGCCGAGATCATGGTGATGGCTTCGGCCGGACAAGCAACCGCGCAGAGTCCGCAAGCTGTGCACCTTTCCCGCCCATCATCATCCCGCTTCAGAACATGCTTCCCGCGATAAATTTCCGAAAATTCACGCGTCACCTCGGGATATTGCACCGTAGTCTTTCTGCGAAACAAATGGCCGAATGTTATCCGCATCCCTCCCAGAATTGCAGGTATGTAGATCCGCTCCCAGAAGGTCATCTGTTTGTTGGAAACTACTTTGGATCTGTTGGTCAGGTTCATCATTATTGATTTAACAGTATAACAACTCCGGTGATGACCACATTAAGTATAGCAAGTGGGATTAAAGATTTCCATCCAAGTTTCATCAGCTGATCGTAGCGGAAACGCGGGAGTGTCCATCGGATCCACATGTAAATAAAGCCAAAAAAAGTGATCTTGGCAAAAAGTACCATGAAGCTGACAAAGGCAAATACATTTGGAGAAAGTCCGAGTTTATCCAATCCGGGAAAATGATAACCCCCAAGGAAGAGGGTAGCCATCACGGCGCCCGAAATAAACATGTTGATATATTCGGCAAAGAGATAAAAACCGAGTTTCATACTGCTGTATTCGGTATGGTAGCCCCCGACAAGTTCCGTTTCACATTCCGGCAAGTCAAAGGGAGCACGGTTGGTCTCGGCAAAAGCACAAATCAGGAAGATCAGGAATCCCAGGGGCTGATATAGGATATTCCAGTTAAAACCCTGCTGTTGCGCAACAATATCGCGCATGCTCAACGAACCGGTCATCATCACGATGGCAATGATCGATAAACTCATGGCCAGCTCGTAGCTGATCATCTGCGATGAGGCCCGAACGGCGCCAAGTAATGCGTATTTATTGTTGGAGGCCCATCCTCCGATCATGATGCCGTATACCCCGATGGAGACGATGGCGAAGATGTATAGGATTCCTATGTTGATATCGGCTACCTGCATCGCATACGTCTGGCCGTTGATCACCAGGTCGGGGCCCCATGGAATAACGGCGCTGGTAAGCAGGGCAATGAACATGGTGAGTGAGGGGCCCAGGATATAAAGGAATTTATCCGCTGAATTTGGCATAAACTCCTCTTTGAAAAAGAGTTTGATTCCATCGGCAAGAGGTTGCAGCAATCCCCACGGACCTGCGCGGTTTGGCCCATGCCGGTCCTGGAACCAGCCGGCTACCTTGCGTTCGACGAGGGTGGAATACATCGCAACAAGCAGGCTGAGGATCAGGATGAAGCTCGCAAGGAGGGTTTTATATATGATTTGCTCTACCATCTGTTTTTCAAACCAATGATCATCATTCCTGTGATTCCATCAGCCCTTCGATCGGCTTGATGATTGATTGCATTTTCATCCGCTCATAGTGGTTGGCCGAAATAACCGACTGTCTCTTGATGTGACGCGGACCTTCGATCACCCAATCGGTCAATGCCTTCTTCTCAAACCGGCATTCATTGCAGATGTATTCTTCCAGCTCTCCATATTGATCTTTACGTCCGGTGATGCGGTATATCTCGTTTCCGAACATCCAGGCTGTCACCTTTCCTGAACATTTGCTGCATTCGCGGTGAACATTCATCGGTTTAAGGAACCAAACGCGGCTCTTGAACCGGAAGGTCTTGTCGGTAAGGGCCCCAACCGGGCAAACATCGATGACATTACCCGAGAAATCGTTCGTTATCGCATTTTGTATAAAGGTACCTATTTCGGAAACATCGCCGCGGTAAAGAATACCATGCAGCCGCTGATCGGTCAGCTGATCGGCCACATAAACACATCGGTAACAAAGAATACACCGGTTCATGTGCAGTTTGATCTTGTCGCCGATATCGGTCATGGGAAATTCGCGGCGCTGTTCTTCTGTAGCCGTCTCCTCCATTCCAAATCCGAAACTCAGATCCTGGAGATCACACTCCCCTGCCTGGTCGCAAACAGGGCAGTCAAGCGGATGGTTGAGCAGCAGAAATTCAACAATCCCTTTTCTGGCATCGATGACTTCGGGGGAGGTGAGGTTCTCAACCACCATGCCATCCTGCACCGGCGTGCTGCATGAAGCAACCAGCTTCGGCATCGGGCGTGGATCTTTGGTTGAGGAATGGGAGACTTTCACAAGGCAGGTACGGCATTTACCTCCTGAGCCTTTCAACTTCGAATAGTAACACATGGCAGGGGGAACAACCTTTCCTCCGATTTTGCGCGCCGCATTGAGGATGGTCGTTCCTTCATCAACCTCAATGAGTATGTTATCTATGGTTACTTTTATCATAATCTGCGCTCCTTTTCAATTACTTCTGCAGGGTGGAGCACATGCTCCTCGAACTCCTTCCGGAAATGCCTGATGGCACTGGCTACAGGCCACGCGGCTGCTTCCCCCAGCGGGCAAATGGTGTGACCCTCAATATTTTTTGCAATACGCACCAGCAAATCAATATCCGATTTTTTTCCCTCCCCGTGTTCAAGCCGGTATAACACTTTTTCCATCCATCCCGTACCTTCCCTGCATGGAGAACATTGACCGCAGGATTCATGGTGGTAAAAACGGGTCAGATTCCAGGTGTTACGCACAATGCATGCATCTTCATCAAACACAATAAAACCACCTGATCCAAGCATGGTGCCGGTTTCAAAATCACCATCAGCCAGTGATTCATAAGTCAGGAGCCGCCTTTCTCCTTTGGCTGTATTCAAAATCAGTTCTGCCGGAAGAATAGGTACCGATGATCCGCCTGGAATTACGGCTTTTAAATACCTGTCCCGGGCAATGCCACCGCAATATTCAGGATTGTAAATGAAATCCTCCACCGGAAGTCCCATCTCGATTTCATATACCCCTGGATTGTTTATGCTTCCGCAAGCCGAGATCAACTTGGTCCCGGTGCTCTTTCCCCTTCCCACTTTTGAATAGGCTTCACCACCCATATTGATGATTGGTCCGATGGCGGCCAGGGTTTCAACATTGTTGACCACCGTCGGACAACCATACAAACCTTTGAAAGCCGGGAATGGTGGCTTGATGCGTGGATTCCCACGTTTGCCTTCCAATGATTCAAGCAGGGCTGTCTCTTCACCGCAGATATAGGCGCCGGCCCCTGGATGAACCCAGATATTCAATGAAAAATCGGTTCCTAAAATGCGATCGCCAAGAAAACCATGCTGATGGGCCTCTTTGATGGCTTTTTCGAGTACGCCCACCAGGTATTTGAATTCCCCCCGGATATAAATGTAACATGTATTAACCCCGAGGGCATAACTTGAGATGATGAGCCCCTCAATAAGCAGGTGAGGCAGATGGTGCATCAGGTAACGGTCCTTGAAGGTTCCTGGTTCACTTTCATCGGCATTGCAAACGAGATAGCGCGGCTTGTCTGATTTCCGGTCGAGGAAACTCCACTTCAGTCCCGTTGGGAATCCGGCTCCTCCCCTTCCCCGGAGGCCAGACCGGGTCACCTCGGCATTTACCTGGGATTGTGACATTTCACGCAGGGCTTTGGTTACGGAATTATAACCACCGTTGGCCCGGTAAACATCAAATCCCCGGATTCCCGGAATGTCAATATTCGCTAAAAGAATTTTTCCACCCATGCCGAATCGTTCGGTTTATCTTTGTTTGCAAATGTCCTCAGTTCTTCAATCAGCTGATCGACCCTTTCAGGGGTAAGTTTCTCGTAATACTCCGTATTTACCTGCATTACAGGGCCGGTACCGCATGAGCCAAGGCACTCAACCTCTTTAAGGGTAAACAGACCATCCTGGGTGGTTTCCCCTGATTTGATTTCCAGGATTTCCTGAAGGTGCTTCAATATTTTTTCTCCGCCTGAAATAGTACAAGGGCCTGTATGACAGACCTCTATCACATATTTTCCGACTTTATCCAGATAGAACATGGAATAAAATGTGGCTACTTCGTAAACTTCAATTGGCTGAATATCAAGTAGTGAGGCAACATAATCCATAATATCGACCGAGAGATGTCCCCCGAATTCCTCCTGGGCGATATGTAAAATGGGCAGCAAGGCCGATTTTTGCTGGCCTTCAGGGTAACGGCTTATCAACGCCTGCACCTTCGTGAACACTTCAGGTGTAAAGGCTACCGGGCTACCATCCCTGGTGAACTGCGGGTGATTTATAATATGATTGTGCTCCATGTGCTGAATAGGTCATTATTTTTATGCGTCTAACTCTCCTGCAATTACATTCATGCTGCTCATGGTAAGAATGGCATCCGAAAGCACGCCGCCCCGGATCATCTCAGGGTAAGCCTGATAGTAAATGAAGCCGGGCCTGCGAAAATGCAACCGGAAGGGGGTTCTTCCCCCATCACTTACGAGGTAAAACCCCAACTCGCCATTCGCACCTTCCACAGAATGATATACTTCACCAACAGGGACTTCAATCTCCCCCATCACAATTTTAAAATGCCAGATGAGGGCCTCCATTTTTGAGTAAACCTCCTCCTTGGGAGGTAGGTAAAACTGCGGAACGTCAACATGAAAGCTTCCTTCCGGAAGGTTCTCCAAAGCATTTCGTACCAGTTTAAGGCTTTGCCACAGCTCCTCCTGCCTTACACAGAATCGGTCATAGGTGTCGCCATGGGTGCCAACCGGGATGGTAAATTCAAAGTCGTTGTAGCTGCTGTACGGGCTCATCACCCTTACATCGTAATCCACGCCGGCAGCGCGGAGGTTCGGGCCGGTAAAGCCATAATTCAACGCCCGCTCGCCACTGATAGGGCCAACGCCAATGGTACGATCCATGAAAATGCGGTTGCGCATCAGCAGTTTTTCAAACTCATGCAGGACTTTGGGTATGTGATCGAGGAATTCCCTGATCTTTTTAATGGCTAAAGGAGACAGGTCACGTTCAAAACCCCCAATACGCCCCATATTGGTTGTAAGGCGTGCGCCGGAAACCTCTTCATATATTTCATAAACCCGTTCCCGCTCTTGAAAAACATAAATAAAACCGGTGAGTGCGCCGCTGTCGACACCAATCACACTGTTACACACCAGGTGGTCGGTAATGCGTGCCAACTCCATCAGGATGATACGCAAGTAATCAATGCGCTTCGTGGTAGTAACGCCAAGCAGTTTCTCCACGGTCATGTGCCAGCCAATATTGTTTATGGGGGAGGAACAATAGTTAAGACGGTCGGTGAGTGGGGTGATCTGGTAAAACGGGCGACGTTCAGCAATTTTTTCAAAGGCACGGTGGATGTACCCGATGGTTTGCTCGGCATCAATGATCTGCTCGCCATCAAGCGTAAGCACGTTCTGGAAAATCCCGTGCGTGGCCGGATGGGTCGGACCCAGGTTCAGCGTAGTATATTGCCTGTTATCTCCCTCCATGTCTACTTGTTATCAAGTTTCTCCATCACTTCATTACCTTGTTACCCTGTTACCTTGTTACCCTGTTACCCTGTTACCCTGTTACCTTGTTACCCTGTTACCTTATTACCCTGTTACCCTGTTACCTTGTTACCCTGTTACCCTGTTACCCTGTTACCCTGTTACCTTGTTACCCTGTTACCTTGTTACCCTGTTACTTTTTTACTTTTCACCTCCCAAAAAACCTGTCATCCTTATCTTCCCGTGTCGGATCCTCCAGCGGAAATTCCTTGCGTAACGGAAAAAAATCCATGTATTCTACGTTCAATATCCTTTTCAGGTTGGGATGTCCTTCGAAAACAATTCCGTAAAAGTCATAGGTTTCGCGCTCCATCCAGTTTGCCGATGAAAACAGGTCGGTGACTGTAGCCACATTCGGGTAATTCAATGTTACAAATGTCTTTATTCTAATGCGCTTATTTTCAGTCAAATTATGCAGGTGGTAGATCACTCCCAACGGCAAACCGCGGTCGGGATGGTGGATCCCGCACAGATCGGTCAGAAAACCGAATTGCATCTGTTCATTTTCCTTAAGAAAACATATCACCTCATGGATCACCGGGCTGGCAACCGTGAATGAAAGAATATCCGAAGCTGTGTCCATTTTCAGAATATCCTGACCAAACGCCTTATATAATTTATCTATGATAAATGAATTATCCATCTATATTACCCTAATAACATGTTACCCTGTTACCCTGTTACCTTGTTACCCTGTTACCTTGTTACCCTGTTACCCTGTTACCTTGTTACCTTGTTACCTTGTTACCCTGTTACCCTGTTACCCTGTTACCTTGTTACCTTGTTACCTTGTCACTTTAAAATTCCATACCCCGCCAGCAAATCCATATACTCTGCCGAATACCGGCGTCGGAGCGACTCATTCCCAACCAAATCCTGGACCTTCATAAAGCCATCGATGATCTGCTCCGGTCGTGGCGGACAGCCAGGCACGTAAACATCCACCGGCACCACCCTGTCGATACCCTGCAGCACACTGTAGGTGTCGAAAATTCCGCCACTCGAAGCACAAGCGCCAACAGCGATAACCCACCGCGGTTCGGCCATTTGTATGTAAACCTGCTGTATTACCGGGGCCATCTTTTTGGCTATCGTACCCATTACCATCAGGAGATCGGCCTGCCGCGGACTGAAACTTAGCCGCTCGGCCCCGAAACGCCCCAGATCGTAGTGTGCCCCCATGGTTGCCATAAACTCAATGCCGCAACAGGAGGTGGCAAAAGGCAACGGCCAGATGGAGTTCTTCCGCGCCATTCCGACCACCTTGTCAAATGTGGTGGCAAAAAACCCCGGAGCGGAATAGCCATCGGGAGGGTCAACTTTAACATATGCTGGTGGTGCCTTATACATTTTAACTTTTCAGCCAGTTTTTAAATATTGCATGTTGATCAACAGTGGCGAACATCGATATTTCGCTTCTTCGCTATCTCCTATTTATCAATCTTCCCAATTCAACGCACCCTTCTTAATGATGTACCAGAATCCGAACAACAGAAATCCCAGGAATAACAGCATTTCCCAAAATCCTTCCCAGCCAAAATCCTTGAAATTAATCGCCCAGGGATAGAAAAAAATGATCTCCACGTCGAATAACACAAAGAGGATCGCGATTAGAAAGTATTTAACCGAAAAGGGGAAACGGGCATTTCCCTTCACTTCGATGCCACACTCAAAATTCTGGTCCTTTCGGAGGGTGTGGAATTTTTTACGCTTGCCGCCGATGTAATGCGATGCAATCATTGTGACTACTACGAAACCGAGGGCGACCATGGATTGCACCAGTAAAGGAAAATAATCCGATGGCACAAAACTTTTCTCCATTATTTAGAATTATTCTTGACAAAGATAAATAATATTTTGAATTGCCGTGAAAATCTTCACAAAGAAAAACCAGTTTTTCTATCTTTGCTATATGAATGCCATGCCCCTCGTCCTTGCTGCCATTGCAATCTTTGCGCTCGCCTACCGATTCTACTTCAGTTTTATCTCTGCTAAAGTACTTTCCCTGGATCCTAACAGGGCGACCCCATCAACCCTGTTATATGATGACCGCGATTACGTTCCCATGAAGAAATGGATTGTGTTCGGGCACCATTTTGCAGCAATTGCAGGCGCCGGCCCGCTGGTTGGCCCTGTTCTGGCCTGTCAGTTCGGCTACTTCCCCGGTTTCGTATGGATGGTCGTTGGCGCCGTCATGGCAGGTTCAGTACACGACATGGTCATCCTGACTGCCTCGGTGCGTCATAACGGAAAGTCACTGGCTGCCATTGCCAGGGCCGAGATCGGGAAGGCCTCCAGCGGAATCATTGCGTCTGTAGCCACGTTCGTTATTATCATTATAGCCATGGCCGGTCTCGGGCTGGTGGTGGTCAATGCGCTGGCCGAATCAAGCTGGGGAACCTTTACCATCGCGGCTACCATTCCTATCGCCCTGCTTATGGGTGTTTGGATGTTCAAATTCAGAAAGCATAAAACCGCAGAAGCAACCATTATTGGGGTCATTCTGCTCACCCTGGCTGTCATCTTTGGAAAATATATCCCCTCCTCTCCCATTGCTTCGTGGTTCGATTATACCCCAAAAACACTCACCCTGCTGCTTGCCGGTTATGGCTTTTTGGCCTCCGTATTGCCGGTATGGCTGCTGCTTTCACCGCGCGACTACCTGAGTTCGATCATGAAACTGGGGGTTGTTGCCATGCTTGCCCTAGGGATCATTGTGGTTGCACCCGACCTGAAAATGCCCGCCTTCACCTCCTTCATCCGCGGGGGTGGACCCATCATCCCGGGAACCCTATTCCCTTACCTGTTTATCACCATTGCCTGTGGCGCCATCTCCGGTTTTCACGCCCTGATCAGTTCGGGCACCACGCCCAAGATGATCATGAGTGAGCAACATATACGTCCGATTGCCGTAGGGGCGATGCTTTCCGAAGGACTCGTCAGTGTCATGGCGCTTATTGCAGCCGCCAGCCTCTTCCCTATGGATTATTTCATGATCAATGTCCCAGCCGAAAAGCTGGCCCAATTCCTGCCGCAACTAAAAGCAATGGGCTTCTCCTCATCAGATTTGCCCAATCTTGAAGTGGCAGTTGGTGAATCCCTTGCCGGACGCACAGGTGGAGCGGTATCCCTGGCAGTTGGGATGGCCCAGATTTTTTCTTCCATCCCCGGACTGAAATCCCTGATGTCATATTGGTACCATTTTGCCATCATGTTCGAAGCGCTGTTCATCCTTACCACAATCGACGCTGGAACCAGGGTGGCACGATTCATTCTCCAGGAGCTGATGGGCAAATTCTATAAACCGTTTGGCAGAACAGACTGGCTTCCGGGCAATCTGATTGCCAGCGCCATCGTGGTATTCTTCTGGGGGTATTTCATCTATACAGGAAGCGTTTCCACCATCTGGCCTATGTTTGGTTCAGCCAATCAGCTGCTTGCCACCATTGCCCTCACCATTGGCACTTCCTATATCATCAACCAGGGAAAGATCCGGTATGCCTGGGTCACCCTTATCCCGCTCGCCTTTGTGGGGATAACCACCTTTGTGGCGGGGATAATGAACATCATAGGGATCTATATCCCCCAGATGAGTTCCGATAAGATGTATGTTCAGGGGTCGATCAACCTGGCACTAACCCTGATCATCATGCTTTCGGTGGTCATCATTCTGAAAGATGCCATTCCCGGATGGTTAAAGGCCCTCAAGGAATATCAATGAGGAATTGCGGTGGTTTCCTATGTTTGGTTCCCTGCTCATAGCCAAAGGCGATTTCAAGGAGGATAGGTTCACTCCAGGCCCTGCCGAAAAAAGAGACGCCAACAGGCAGTCCGTCAATGAACCCCATGGGAACCGTGATGGCCGGGTAGCCTGAGATGGCTGCCGGGGATGAACTTCCTCCCAGGAAGAGGTCACCGTCAACCAAATCCGTTTTCCAGGCAGGGGCCCCGGTCGGAGCCATAATGGCATCCAGCTTGTGCTCATTCATCAGCTTGTCGATTCCCTCTTCCCTCGTTCCCTTCAGCATGACCTCCAGGCTCCTTTTATATTCCGGGGAATCAAGTCCGCCTTTCGCCTCCGCCTCCTCCAGCAATTTCTGGTCGAAGTATCTCAATTCGATGGAATCCTTTTTATTGAAAGCGATCAGATCGGCCATGCTTTTTACCGGGGCCTTCGCTCCCAGGCTCTGAAAATACCTGTTCAGTCCATCCTTGAATTCGAAAAGCATGACTTCGAAGGATGCTTTTTCAATCGCGGGATCGAAGGGCTCCTTTAGTTCTATGACCTCGGCACCCTGGCTTTTCAACCAGGTGATGGTTTGGTCCATAAGCAGATCAACTTTGGGATGAAATCCCATCGACTCTTTTAAGAGCCCGATGCGTTTTCCTTTAAGACCATCCGCCTTTAAAAACCGGGTGTAATCGGTTTGAGAATTCCCCGCAGAGGCCAAAGTTTTCGCATCGGCCGGATCAACACCCGTCAATGAACCCAGACAGATGGCTACGTCGGTCACCGTGCGCCCCATCGGGCCTGGCGTATCCTGCGTAAAGGAGATGGGGATAATGCCTGAACGGCTGATCAGTCCTACCGTGGGTTTGAGGCCCACAATGCCGTTGTTGTTCGACGGGCAAACGATCGAGCCGTTGGTTTCGGTTCCAATGGCCAGAACACACAGGTTGGCCGATACGGCCACACCCGATCCGGAGCTGGATCCGCAGGGATTCCGGTCAAGGACGTAGGGATTCTTAGTCTGTCCGCCTACCCCGCTCCATCCACTGGAGGATATCTTGGAACGGAAGTTGGCCCACTCACTCAGGTTGACCTTTCCGAGGATGACCGCTCCCGCTTCTCTCAGCTTCTTCGCCACCCAGCTGTCATTCTCCGGATAGGAATTCCTCAGGGCCGCTGAACCAGCCGTTACCGGCATTTTATCGTGGGTGTCGATGTTGTCTTTCAACAGCACAGGGATCCCGTGCAGGGGGCCCCTTGACTTCCCCGCGGCGAGCTCTTTGTCAAGCAGGAGGGCGATTTCCAGGGCATCGGGATTGATGACCAGGATGGAGTTGAGCTTTGGCCCGTTTTTGTCGATCGAATCGATGCGTCCAAGGTACTGCTTCACCACATCTTCAATGGTGAAACTGCCATCCTTGTACCCTTGCTGAAGGTCAGCTATTGTAATTTCATCCAGTGAAATTTTTGTGGCTGCCTCTTTCCCGTTTTTTACATCCTGCTGACATGAAAACAGCCCGAGAAGCATCATACAGCATATCGCTGAAATAATGTAGAATTTTTTCATTTTAATATTATTTAAGATATGTCATGTGTCACAAACAACTCCTCCAGGTAATGCATTTTTATCCCGAACATCTCCTTGATCGCCCGGATCTGCTCAAGACTTTTTTTTATGACGGCTGGTTTCCCGTGGATTTTCAGCCCCACGATCATCAGATTTTTCGGCGTATGTTCCGTGGATATAAATTCAAACACCTTTGTTTTATACCCGTGGGCCTCCATGACCAGGGCACGCAGGCCATCTGTAATGATTTCGGCCTGGCGCTCTTCAAGAATGCCATGTTTCAGGATCCCCTTCAGGTCGTTTTTAACATCCAGTTCCTTCCTGATCTGCTTGTGGCAGCATGGAGCGCAGACAATCAGGGATGCCCCGGAGGTAATCCCCCTGAAAATAGCGTCATCCGTGGCGGTATCACAGGCATGTAACGCTATGAGAATGTCAACTTTCGCCAGTTCTGCCTCCCTGATGTTTCCCGTGTTGAATTTCAGATTGGTAAAGGCGGCCTTTCCGGCGATGTCGTTGCAGATCTTTACAAGCTCTTTCCTTGATTCCACACCGGTCATCACCGGTGTTTTTCCAAGCGTACCGGTCAGATAATCATAGAGGGCAAAGGTGAGATATCCCTTTCCCGATCCCATATCGGCCACATGAAACCCAACGGGCAATTCGAGTTCCCTGATAAAGGGCTCCAGCAGTTCGATGTAGCGGTTCACCTGGAGATACTTGTCGGTCATCTCCTTCCTCAATTCAAAATTGGAATTCAGAATTCCCAGTTCGCGTAGATAGATGTTGTTTTCCGTAGCAATAACCCGCTCCTTCCGGCGGTCGTGGCTGAAATCCGCAACCTGTTTCATCGCAGGCTGGTTTGACCTGATTTTCACCTTTCCATGTTCAGTAATCAGCAAACGCAGGGTCTCCTTTCCAGAGAACAGGTCGGCATTTAAAAAGTCATCCTCCAGTGATTTTCTGATCAGGATCATGGCCTCCCCGGGATCATAATTCTTCGTAGTATCCTTTGTTTTATAGCGATACACGAAATTTAACCTGGTCCCTTTTTTTATATCAATGAGGGTAATGACGATACTTTTAAGGTCGGAGGAATGATCGCGCTGGTTGCTGATCACCAGTTTGATCAGTTCCCTGCTACTAATAAGGGATTGGAGTTTGTCAATGAAAAGGTCGAATTGCTGATTTGCCATGATGTTTTTCTATACAGGAACGGTTGAAATTAAAAGTCCGGATTGAGATTCATAACAAAGCTAATGAATTTTCCAAGAATTCCCTATATTCACCTCAAATTTAACCAGATGAAAGATCGTTCCATCCTGTCCCGGGGTACTGGTATCATTACGAAGCTGATTCCGCTGCTCCTTTGCCTGTTCGCAGTTTCAGTTTTTGCCGGTCCGTCGATTTCTGACACCCTGCGTAAGCGACCATCGGTAGGGCTTGTATTTAGTGGCGGGGGCGCCAAAGGTTTTGCCTATGTCGGGTTGCTCAGGGTAATTCAGGAGGCGGGCTTGCGGATCGATTACATCGGCGGATCAAGCATCGGCAGCATCATCGGCGGGTTATATGCCATTGGATATCATCCCGACTCCATCGCCAAATTGATCAGGAGTCAGAACTGGAACGCGCTCCTCAAGGACGTTGCCGATCGGAAGTATGTTGCTTATGAAGAAAAGGTGATCGGGGAGAAAACCATTGTAAACCTCCCGCTGAAAAATAAAAAGATCGGACTTGGCTCCATGTACCAGGGGCAGGAGATCAACCTGCTACTCAACAGGTTTTTTTCACCCGCCTACAAAATCAGGGATTTCCATGACCTTCAGACTCCCTTTTTGTGTATTGGCACAAACCTTTTTACCGGGGAGGCCGTGGTCTTGAACAAAGGATACCTACCCATGGCTATTCGCTCCAGTATGTCGATTCCGGGTTATTTCGAACCGACGGATTATATGGGTTATTACCTTGTTGATGGCGGTGTGGTTAACAACTACCCGGTGAAACAGGTAAAAGAGATGGGTGCCGAGATCATCATCGGGGGCGACGTTCAGTCGGGTCTGTCAAAAACCCGGGAAGAACTTTCTTCTATTCCCGCCATTCTCGACCAGATCACCTCCTTTGCCCGTGTGAGGGCCAATGAAATCGGGGACAGTCTGACTGATCTCAAGGTACGGATCAAACTGAATTACGGAATGATGGATTTCGAAAAATATGACTCCATCATGGCGGTTGGTGAACGGGTGGCACGCGAACACTTCAAAGAGATCAAAGCCCTTGCTGACTCCCTGAATGCCATCGAATTCCGGCCGTTGAAAAGTTACAATACGACTCCGGTGACATCCTTCAAAGTCGACAGCCTGATCGTTCGCGGGAATAAAAAGATGCGGGACAGTTATTTCAAAAGCATCTTCGGAAGCTATCTCCACAGGAAGGTATCGATGGACGAGTTGGAGAAGGACATCCGGCTTACCTACGGCTCGGGATATTTTAAGCGGATTTCGTATGAAATGGAGTACAAGGAGGGCAAAACAAACCTCGTGATCAATGCGGTGGAGGGAGGTCCGGGAGAGGTTTCAGCTGGCGTACATTATGACACCGATTATGGCATTATCTTAACGCTGGGCGGGACATTCCGCAACGTGCTCGGAAACAATTCCAAACTGTTCGCCGAGCTGAATGTTGCTGTAAATCCAAGGGTCAGGGCCATTTATATGCTCGGGCTGGGTGGGAAAGCGGCACTTGGGGTCAGCGCTGAATTCTATACTTTTCAGGTTGACACCTATGATAAAGAGAGCAAGACCAACCGCTTTAATTTAACAAACTACAAGGCCTCCCTCTATTTCAACTACAACTTCCGGAACATGGTCAATCTGAAAGCAGGGTTTGATTATGAATATTTCCGATTCAGGCAGGATATCGTGATTGACAGCAACTACCTTCCCTTTGCAAATTTTTCGAGTTACGGAAGTGTTTTTGTATACCTGAATGCCGATACCCGCGACAAGGTCTGCTATCCTACATCCGGTATCAAGGCGGTCCTGAAGGCTGAATATGTCATGCCCTTTTCACAGAACTGGTCACAGCAACTATTTACAAATTCAGCCATCATCAGCCTGAAATTTGACCAGAACATCCGGTTATCAGGCCGGTTCGTTTTACAGCCGGGAATTTTCGCAGGTGCCACCCTCAATTATACCGGGAAACCTCCCATTCAGCACCTGTTCGGGTTGGGGGGACTGGCGCCCGACAATTATATTGAATCCATCGTCCCCTTCACCGGGCTGCATTTCATCCAGGAATTCGGCTCCTACTCCCTGGTTGGCCGGTTGAAGCTTCAATGCAATGTATACAATAAATTATACCTGACCCTCCGTGCTGATGCGGGGGGCAATGAATCTAAATTTGACCAGCTTTTTGCCGGAGGCAATTTCCTCTTCGGCTATGGCGTCACAGCCGGGTACGACAGTTTCATCGGACCATTGGAACTATCGCTCATGAGCTCTAACCTGAATCCGGGCCTGATGCTGTTTCTGAACCTGGGATATTGGTTTTAATTTCATACAGGAAACTCTGCCAGTACGAATTTTTTTTAATTATCTTTGAATTACAATCCTCATTGTAATGATTCCAGTCAAGAAGATACTGGGGCTTTCTTCAGGTGTTATCGCAGTATTATACCTGCTTTCCGGGGAAGGCTGCAAAAAAAAGGAGCCGGTCACCCTTCCCGATCCCGTTTTACCAACTGTTACCACCAGCCAGGTCACTGAAATAACTACCACAACGGCCAGCTGCGGGGGAGAGGTCACTGCCGACGGGGGAGCCCCGGTTACAGCCCGCGGAATCTGCTGGAGAACAGGCCAAACGCCAACGATCCTCGACCATAAAACCAGTGATGGAACCGGGACAGGCAGCTACACCAGTTTAATCACCGGCCTCGACTCGAAAACGACCTACTTTGTCAGGGCCTATGCCACCAACAGCGCCGGAACCGCATACGGGGATACCGTCTCGTTTGCACGACTGATTCCTGATTCAATTGTTTATACAGAGATCAACCCTGAAATCCTTATTAGACCCGTGAGATACTGGGATCCACCGAACCTTCAGTACGACTGCAGGCAACCCGTACCAAGGGATTCCTCGGCCCATTATGATATTGACGCTGACAATGACGGAACCTTTGATTTCAGGGTTAACAGCCAAACCTGGCACGAATTTCACAGTGCCGGCATGCCCTGCATGAATTTCATGCGTTATTCCGACATTTCAGCGCTTGGGGCAACAAATTCCGTGGCGGTTAATGATCTGATCGGCCATTGTGCCGACGTGATCCCTCCGGGGCAGCCTGTTTCGGATATGCTTATGTATTCTGACCATGCAGAAACGGTGAGGGTTTACTGGAAATTTTGGAGTTGTGATGAGGAGTGTACCAATGGAGATAATTATTTTGGATTCAGAATGAAAAAGGGCTCCGGTTATATCTATGGCTGGATCCTGATGAGTTTAAACCAAACTGAATTCCAATGGACCATTAAAGGATTTGCCATTAACCGGACATTGAACAGGAAAATCCTGGCGGGACAAACACAGTAACAGGTCGGGTTGCCAGTTTCTGGCCGCGTACATTGATGCCGCGTACAATGGTTCAATGCTGAAAAAAAGAATAAAAAAGATAAAGGCCATAAATATGGTCAGCTCGGCTTTGATGCCCCATTTGATAAACCAGATCAGAACCGCGATGACTGCATAGGACAGCAAATCTATCGCCGACTGACGCTGGTAGTTGCTGCCAACTTCGAACCCCTTCGCTTCGGCTGATTCCCTGGCAAAAAACAACCCATCAATGCCCGACAGGCCTGAAATGGCCACAATGATCAAAGGGATCATAGAAGGCAGCATTTTATCTTTTGATCAGTTTTAAAGTTTCGACCAATTTCGCATTTTTAACCCTGAGGAAATAGATCCCCGATGGAAGATCCCGGATACCAATCTGTGTTTTAAGACCCATAATCTCCATTTCCTTTAATACACGGCCCTGCAGATCTGAAACTGTAAGTCTTGTATTCCCCGGTATAACAGGAGATTCAACGCTGATCAACTCACTTGCCGGGTTGGGATAAATTTTGAAATGGGTCTGGTCATCTGAAGTTTCATATATCCCCACGCCTCCGCCATTGATGGTCTTGAGGATGGTGCCGTTTTCACCAACAGCATAACCTGTATCGGCCTTCGGGAAATAAACAGCATACAACGCCTTTGAAGTCCCCGAAGTCAACTCTATCCAGCTGGCTCCTCCATCCGTGGTTTTCACAATTATGCCTTCTCCAAACCCGCCCACGGCATAACCCGTATTGACATCAGTGAAAAATACCGATTTCAGGGAATTTCCGGTCCCAGATTCCTGGCTTGTCCAGTCGGCTCCTCCATTGATGGTCTTCAGTATGGTTCCATGCATTGGATTTATACTTTCACCCACCGCATAACCTACGTTTTCCTGTGGAAAACAGACGGAAAATAAAACTCCGCTGCTGCTTCCCTGGTACTGGATGACCCAGTTGGTGCCTCCATTTACGGTTTTGAGGATGATGTCTCCGCCACCGACTGCATAGCCGGTATTGGCGTCGGTAAAATAAACGGAATAAAGGGAAGAGAAGGTTCCCGAAGGTCGGCTGCTCCAAAGATTTCCTCCGTCGTTGGTCTTCATGATTGTGCCATACTCCCCGACTGCATATCCGGTATTTGAATCAGTAAAGAAGACCGAATTCAAATAATTTGTTGTCCCGGCGAACTGACCTGTCCAGAGCGCTCCTCCGTTGGTGGTCTTTAAAATTTTACCGCCCGTGCTGCCTCCCCCTACTGCGTATCCTGTATTTGCGTCAGTAAAAAAAACCGACTTCAGCAAATAGGCAACATCTGAATTCTGAACTGTCCAATGTGCACCTCCGTCTATGGTTTTCAAAATGGTCCCCTCGCTGCCGGCAACATAACCGGTATCGGTATTGGCAAAGGAAACCGCGTATAAATAACTTCCAGTTCCAGATTGCTGTTGTGTCCAGTCCTGTCCGTTTGCGACGCCGAAAACGAACAATGAAACAATTAAAATGGAAAGATTTTTCATGGTGCTGTTTAATTTCACGAATATCTGATTAGGTTCCTATGTTAAGGAATTGGAATAGCGGTTATTTCCCTGACCGCCCGGTCAAGAACCGCATCCCTCCCGTGGAGGTAATCATCCATGGTTTGTTTCACTTCAATGTCGGGCTTGATCCCGCTGTTCACAAACGGCTTGCTGCTTATGGGGAAACAGATCCGCCGGGTGCAGATCCGTGCATATCCACCACCAGGAAGGCCATTTAAAACAAGGGGGGAGCCGGTCGAACCTCCGGTTTCTTCACCGATTAACCGGGGCCGTCCCGGGACTTCGTACAGGTTAACCAGAAAATCTTCGGCAGCAGAAAAGGTATACCGGCCAATCAGGATTATTACCGGACATGTTATTCTCCTGAGAGTGTCAGGAACAGGGACTGTATCAGGTTTCTCAAAACGATAGGCTTTATTTAAAAAGTAATCTTTGTATTCCTCCTGCCAGTTCCCGTTGGCCTTCTTTACCCCGTCGTTGATTCTCGTTTCCCATCCATAATTCAGGAAAAAGTTCCCTTTAGTCAGGTATCTCTGCAGATGCCATGCAACCTCTGTTGAACCGCCTCCGTTTTTCCGGAGGTCGATGATCAACCCCTTTGCATTATAAAGCTCCTTTGCAATCCTGTAAAATCCTTCTGCAGCCTCTTTTTCCGGCATAAACCGGTTAAAACTCACGAAGGCAACCTGGTTGTCCAGCCATTTGAAATCGACCACGTTTCTCGAATACTCAGGGATCGTGCCCCAGCTCCGGTCATTCTTTGTGCGAATCTCCTCCCCGTTCCGCTGAAGCTCAATGTTTACAATTGTACCATCGCGTTTTTTTATCGTAGCCCTGAAGGGATGGTCTTTGAGATCACTCTGGATATCATAAATCGCCTGCATCCACAAATGCTGTTCTGTGGAGGCGGAAATATAGGGGAAGATATACCTTTCAAGATACCCAACTGTAGGAATATGATCTATTTCGGTTATTTCTGCACCTACCCAGGTTGAATCCTGCCCCGGCATCTGACGAACGGCAGTGATGTAAACTTTGTGGTCAAAGTCTTTAAGAGAAACCGGGATGTAATCCGTGTACCTGTAAAATTGCCCGTTGGAACCAACCTGTGTGTGCCCGTCATGAAGGGATGCCATGAACTTTTGTAAAAGCCGGTAATACTCGTAGTCATTCCTGGTTTCGGATATTAGTGGAATATAGGATCTGTATAGGCTGTCAAGATTGAACCCCAGCCGGTCGATGTTCACAAAATTGTATTTTGTTTCAGACCACACCTGGCTGAACCAGTATAGTTTTTCCTCCCGGGTTATTTTATCGGGCAAATCCCTGATGCCAATGATCTCGGTATGGGCCGTGTCTTTTGAATTGAGCACAATGCTGAATTTTATCGTATCATTTTTTGATACCTGAAATGCAGCTGTGTCCATATCGGTCCGGAAAATAACCTCATTTTTTTCCCGGGAACAATAAACTTTCAGCCTGTCGGGATTTTCTTCAGGTGAGATCCTCCAGTCGGTTGGCCTGCCAGCGATTAGAACGGTGATGTTTATGGCGGCCGAATGAATGATTTTCTGAGATAGGGCCATCGGGCCTGAAGCAACAAGCAAAAATAAAATCAGAACATTTTTCATATGCCAGGGATGCTTTTTAAAACAGATGCCTGTTCCCCAGGCTGGAACTGTCAGTGCAGAATGAACAATCAAAAATACAAAATAAATCCAGCGGCACATCTGTCTTTTCAGTCCTCACAAGAGTCAAAGTTCGGGAATGATGTGTCACGTTTTTTACTACGGTTATCGTCATTATTTCGATCTTTACCGAATTATTTTCCACTCGGCCGCCGGATGGCTTAGTTTTGCAAAACTCCAATCATCTGAAATAATCTGATTTTTATATGCAAACAAAAATCTTCTTTGTTGCCACACTGTTCATTTTACTTTCTTCCAGGATCTTTTCCCAGGAGATACTGCAATGGCGCGGGACCGAACGTACCGGAATTTACCACGAAACGAATCTTTTGAAAAGCTGGCCTGAAGCAGGGCCGGCGCTGATCTGGGAATGCGACAGCATCGGGAATGGATACGGTTCTCCCATCATCACCGCCTCAACCATTTATGTAAACGGGGAGATTGACACGATAAGCTATCTATATGCGCTAACCCGTTCAGGGAAGTTCCTTTGGAAAGCGCCCATCGGAAAGGAATGGACGTTGAATTACCCCGGAACGCGCAACACGCCAACATGTGTGAATGACATGATCTATGTAACTGCCGGCCTGGGAACGGTGGCCTGCCTGGATGCAAAATCAGGAAAAAAGGTTTGGTCGGTCGATATGGCAACCGACTTTCATGCACCAATGACCCGGTTCGGATTTTCTGAGTCGCTGGTTGTCAACGGAGATGACGTTTATTGCTGCCCGGGGGGTGCCGACACCAATATAGTAGCCCTGGACCGGTTTACCGGCAAAATCAGGTGGATCTGCAAAGGGCTCGGACAGATGACATCCTATTGTTCACCGGCGCTAATCCGGTTAGCTGAACGGGATATCCTGGTCACCTTCACCAAAAGCGCCATGCTCGGAATTGATACCAGAGATGGAAGTCTCTTGTGGTCACATAAACAGGACAGTGAAGGAGATGTGCACATCAACACCCCGCTTTATGAAAACGGATTCATTTACTATATCACCGGAGATGGGAACGGATCAGTTAAACTGAAGCTGTCAGCAGACGGGAGGGAGATTACCGAAGTATGGAGAAACGGGGCCTGCGACAACACCATGGGTGGATTTATCAAATTGAATGATTACATTTATACGGCCAGTTACGGACGAAGATACTGGTATACGCTCGATGCGAACACCGCCCAAATCGTCGATTCCGCGAAATTTGACAAAGGGGTTACCATTTATGCCGACAGCATGCTCTACTGCTACAATGAAAAAGGGCAACTGGGACTTTTCAAACCAACCGGTCCAAAAATGGTGCCGGCGGGGTCGTTCAAGGTGACCCGTGGAACCAAGGCGCACTATGCACACCCTGTCATCTGCCAGGGAGTGATGTATGTCAGGCACGGACAATCGCTGATGGCTTATGATGTAAAAAGAAGGTAAAATAAATGATGAAAGCAATGCAAATGAAAACAAGATCATCGCTGGTGTTTCTGTTTTTTACACTTGTGCCGGGGTTGTTTGCACAGCAATTGACCCTGAACCAGATCCTTGACAGTTATTACAAGGCCGGAAACTTTGATAAGCTTCAGAAAGTAAACTCCATCATCATGACCGGCAACATCGTCCAGCAGGATTTGATGCCTGTAAAAATTGTACGGGTACGACCGGATAAGTACATGATGCAGTTTGATGTTGCTGACCTGACTGCTTACCAGGTATACGATGGGCAGACTGCCTGGATGACAACACCCTGGACCGGCAAAGCCGCGCCACAGGTGATGCCGCCCGAACGGGCCACCGACATGAAAAACAGGGCCGATATCGATGGCATACTTTTCAATTGGAAGGAAAAGGGCCATTCCCTCGAACTTGCTGGAAAGGACACCGTAGATGGACGCATTGCCTATAAAATCAAAGTAATCCGCAAGGATGGCGGCATTGAATATAATATCATTGACACAGCTACATTCATGTTGCAGAAAAGGATCTCATTCCGCAAGGCAGGTGGAAAAGAGGTTACGATTGAAAATTTCTACAGAGATTACCGAAAGGTGGATGGGATTCCATTTGCTTTTATCGTAGAGACCAACAATGCCGGGCGGATCAATGAAATTCAACTCGAAACGGTCGAATTAAACAGAACTGTTGACTTGAAAAGTTTCACCATGCCGGAAAAAAAGTGATGGGCCCCAATTATTTCTTTCCGGAACGATGCTTTTCAATGGTTTTAAGCAGCGGGCTTGCAAGGGCTTCTGTGTAATTTTTATTCACAACATCCCAGTTAATGGCATTCAGCATGGCAGCAAGATAGTCGCCCCGCTTATTTTGATATTTCAGGTAATAGGCGTGCTCCCAAACATCAATTGCCAGGATCGGAATCCCTCTTTCTGGTGAAACATCCATGATGGGATTGTCCTGATTCGGAGATGAACAAACTGCCAGTTTTTTGTCGGTCGTAACATACAGCCAGGCCCAACCCGATCCAAATCGTGTGGCGCCTGCCTTATTCAACATTCTTTTCAGACTGTCAACTGAGTTAAAGGTCCTGATGACGGCCTTTCCCACCTCGCTTGTGGAGTCAAAGGGATGGTCCAGTGCCAGGATGGCCCAGTACATGGAGTGGTTATAATGTCCGCCTGCATTATTTCGAATGGCATCTGGTAACACACTGACATGAAGCATCAGCTCTTCCAGGGAATGTCCCTCCACTTTACTTCCTTTCACCGCATTGTTTAAGTTTTTTACGTATGCTGCATGGTGTTTTGAATAATGAATCTCCATGGTAGCGGCATCAATGGCCGGCTCCAGCGCGTTGTAACCATAAGGCAATTTTGGTAATTCAAAAGGATAATTTTGTGCTGAAAGCTGGGAGGCAAGCCCAGCGAAAAAGAGGGTAATAGCCCAACCCATATTGAATTTAATACGTTTCATAATCTTTATCGTTTTTACGGCACCCAGGTATAAAATGCTTGTCTCAGATGAATATAACTGATAGAATTTACTTTTATTATTATTATTTGGTACAAATCTAAATAATATTTTAGAATTAACCTGTTTTTTTTAATAAAAGTATGCTGTTGGGCATATTATTGCAGGGATTTCAATGTTTAGAAAGATTCTCAATTGGGTGTAAATGTGAATTTTAGTCCTCTAATGCTTATTTTTGCAAAACGGAATGAA